>Ga0209064_1001218_pt1 | contig 43664 bp, 36 predicted proteins | sample Inofromicrocosms_FD_187498 | JGI IMG/M metagenome (GOLD analysis project Ga0209064, IMG submission 187498) | Mouse cecum microbial communities from Vienna, Austria - Inoculum for glucosamine and mucus D2O microcosms (SPAdes) (version 2) | ecosystem: Host-associated > Mammals > Digestive system >...
AATTTTACATACTATAGATAAAATTTCACCCACTTCTTTTCCGATCTCCCCATACATTACTTTCCTTCGGTATTTTGGAATAAAAACAATATGGTACGTGCAATTATACTTCGTATGTGCTAAAATCTGATTATCCATTATGGATACCTCCTGTTTTTCATGGATTAGGTTGCCTAGACCCAAATCTATGATAACATGGAGGTTTTATTTTTGATACTTTAGGTAACGCTACTGCTTACTCCGTTCTCCCCAGCTCTGCTGGGGGCTTAATGGACTGTAAGTAATGAGGTAGAAATCTTGGCAGGCCATGTGGGCGCAGATCATATCCATATGTTAGTATCAGTGCCGCCGCACTTATCAGCAAGTAAACTGGTTCAATATATCAAGGGGAACACATCCAGAAAATTCCAAATGAAATATAAAGAATTAAGTAAAGAATTCTGTGGGCAGCATTTGTGGGCAAGAGAATATTTTTTGGCAAGCAGCAGCAATGTAACAGATGAAATAAAATAGAAGAGGAACAACTTTAGGCTGCTTTAGCAACAGACCGAACCTTCCGGCTTTAGCCGGTAGTGGTTCAGTTTATCACCCAATCAGGCGAAAAGCAATTTTCATTCATACATTTTCCCCTATCCCAAAGCATATATATAATGAAAGAAACGTCACCGGGTATTTTTCATTGAAAACTTTCATTCACTCTCGTAAATTAAAAACATCCCTATGTGCTATCGCGCTGTTTTTGGCCTTTTCTGCAGCAGCGGTTTTCCTTTTAAGCAAGGACGCACGGCGGTTCAGGCGCTTTTGCGATGATTTTTTCATCTCAGAACTGACTGGAAATACGCTGAATATGCACTATATTGTCGCCAACCCTGCAAACTATGGTATAGAATCCTATACCCCTGTTCTGCCTTCTTATTCCCAGGAACGGAAAAATAATTCCATACAGGAACTCACATCCGCCTTAGAAACATTACATTCTATTAACAGCGAAAAACTGGACGGAAAAGGCAATTATACCTACCGGCTAATGCTTCCTTATCTGGAAAACGAAAGAAAAGGCATGCTGCTTTATTATTATGCCAACCCGCTTTCCCCATCCTCGGGAATGCAGTCACAGCTGCCCATTCTTTTAGCGGAATATACTTTCCGCAGCAAACAGGATGTAGCGGATTACCTAGCCCTATTGGACCAGACGGATACATATTTTGAGGGAATCGGGGAGTATCTTCACGAACAGGCCAAAGAAGGGCTCTTTATGCCCGATTACTCTGTGGAAAAAGTGATTGAGCAATGCGATACTATAATGGATAGGGCTTCCCTGGAAGCAGGCACTCACTTTCTGAACACTACTTTCGAAGAAAGGTTGGATGGTTTACTGGAAAAGGGAGTTATCACCGAAAAGGAAAAAGCCTCCTACCTGTCCGAAAATTCCAGACTGCTCACTACCGTGATGCTTCCTGCCTATGAGAAGCTGGGCGATGAGTTGATTATTTTGCAGGGGAGCGGGAAAAATGAACGAGGGCTTAGTTATTATCCCAAGGGAAAAGAATATTATCTCTATCTGGTACGTTCCAATACCGGCTCCTACCGGGATATGAAAGAAATAAAAATGCTTCTGCTCCAGGATTTTAGCAAAAACTTCGATGCGATGCGCGCCCTGCTCCAGTCGCATCCGGAACTCGTCTCTTCCACCGCTCTTCCTGACAGTCCTTTTGTTTATGAAGAGCCTAAAGATATGCTGAAAAACTTACAACAAATGATGGTTTCGGATTTTCCTGCCCTGTCCGATGTTGCCGGGGATACCATGCCTGTCTGCACGGTAAAATCCATCTCTAAGAATCTGCAGGAATACTGCAGCCCGGCCTTTTACCTCACGCCTCCTTTGGATGATATAAAAGAAAATGTGATTTATATCAACCCCAGGAATAACCCTTATGGGGTGGAGCTCTATACTACCCTGGCCCACGAAGGATATCCCGGACACCTTTATCAAACCGTATACAGCCAGCTCTTTTTCCAGAAAACCGATGTAAATCCTGCCCGCTGCCTGCTTTCCTATGGCGGTTATGTGGAGGGTTGGGCCATGTATGTGGAACTGAAAGCCTATGACTATGCCAAACTTCTTATGGCACAGGCTGCCCCGGAAACCGGAGTCCTCTATGACTTATATAAATTGGACCGGCAAATTCAGCTATGCCTCTATTCACTGTTGGATATCGCCATCCACCATGAAGGCGCTACCTATGAGCAGGCGCACAAAATACTTTCCTCCATAGGAATATCCGACCCCGCCACCACCCGTTCCATCTATGAATATATTGCGGAAGAGCCCACCAATTACCTGAAATATTACCTGGGCTATCTGGAAATCGCAGACTTAAAGGCGGAAGCACAAAAAATATGGGGAAATGCTTACAGCGAGTACCGTTTCCATAAATTCTATCTGGAAAACGGCCCCGCTGACTTCACTAATTTACATTTAGAACTTTCAAAATCTGCTGCCCGCATTTCTTAATGCCTTATGCGGGCAATTTTTATATCCTTTATCTCCATACCGCTTTGCCTGGAAAAAAATTTCAGGCTGCAGCCATCCTTGCCGATAGGATTCAACTCTACCTGGAATCTGGTCCAGCTGCGGGCTGCCCCTGCCAGGGAGAGGGTCTGTATCAGTTGGTGGTCCTGCCATATGGAAAAGGCAAGCTGAACAACATCGTTCTCCACGGCGGACCGGCAATGCATTTCCAGTTGGTAATCCCCTTTTTCTTTTACCAGAATACGGAAATAAGAAGCTTCCCCATCGCCCAAACCAATCTCTTGCGGCCTGATTTCCACCTGCTGATTTACCTCTATCTCCTTTGCCTGCTGTATCATTTCCTCTTCCGGAGACGGACATTTTTCCAGTTCTTTGTCCAAATCGCTCTCCAACCCTTTCATCCTCCAATAGGATGGAGCAGTCATCAGATACCGGCAAATGTTATCGGCCGCCCTGGCCAGTTCTCCCCTCGTCAGGCTGCCTTCTTCCAGTTTTTCCATAAGATTATCTTTGTTGGAATTGGATTTTGCATCTGCTGCCACCATATATAAATCGTTCTGGGCACGTATCATAGGAGCCATGTTCCGGCGGCTTCCTTCTTCACCTTCTTCATTTCCTTTTGCCCACCAGTCCGTCATTACGATACCGGTAAATCCCCATTCCTTTCTAAGAATGGTTGTTAAAAGGTCATAATTGCTGGAAGTCCAGATGCCGTTGACCGGGTTATAGGAACTCATAACGGAATATGCCCCGCCTTCCCTGACCGCAATCTCAAAGCCCTTCAGATATACTTCCCTCAGTGCGCGCTCCGATACCAGAGCGTTCACCTCATTCCTATGGGTTTCCTGGCTGTTGCAGGCAAAGTGCTTAATCGTTCCTGTCACCCCATACTTATGCAGGCCTTTCAGCTGCGCCGCCGCCATTTTGCCGCTGATGAAAGGGTCCTCCGAAAAATACTCAAAGTTCCTCCCATTTAACGGATTCCTATGTATATTCAGGCCTGGCCCCAACAGATTATCCACTTTGTTCTTCCTAAGTTCCAGGCCTTCCCACTGATATAATTCCTCGCAAAGCTGCTCGTTGAAAGTACAGGCCAGACATGTACCGTTTGGCATTGAAAAGGCCAGGTTTCCGCAGTCCAGGCGAATCCCGCTTGGACCGTCGCTGCAGCAGCCAATAGGAATGCCATATTTCAAAAGTTCTTCTGTCACCCCGCCAAAGGCGCCTCCCGTTCCCGGAGTAGTTTTTGGCGAATTCATGCCTTCCCCCCGGGTCAGCCACACCAACTCTTCATCGGTGAGCTGAGACAAAAATTCCTCCATAGAAACCGTTCCTGCTTCCACATCGGGCAGGCAGTAACCCATATCCCCTTTGTATGGCACTGTCTCCGGCAGGTTTTGATTCCGGCGTTCCATCGGGTTTACCGTACGCAAGGGCGTGTCCTCAATGACCGGCCTATAATATGATGTTCCGCCGTCCGCCGTTTTACCGCCGGCATCCGTCCGGCCCGCCTTCCTTAATTCCAGCGTTTCCTGTTCCATGCCCTCCGGCGGTATCATTTCCGGCCTCATCCTGCCAAAAGCTTTCGTGGGCGCCAGCGCCTCCTGCAATCTTTCTGCTACTAACAAATCCTGATAATAAGTGCTCCCCGCATATTCTCCGGAGCGCACATCCGTTCCCATCCAGAATTTATATTCGCCCGCTTCCAACACATAGCAGGAGCGGTATCCCGTAACCCCGGAATCATCATAAGATGCCAGGTTATATTTGGGAATCCGTATCGACAGTTCCTCTTTTTCTCCGGGCAGCAATTCTTTAGTCTTAGCAAATCCTACTAAAACCCTGGCCGGTTTCCCCAGCCTGCCCTGCGGCGGTTCACAAAATACCATTATCGTTTCCTTGCCTGCCGCCTTCCCCGTATTAATGACTGTACAACAGGCCGTAAACCCATCGCCATCGCGCTCTTCCTCTATCCTTTTATTTATACAGTCAAAAGTTGTATAAGAAAGGCCAAAACCGAAAGGATACATTACCTTATCTTTCGCAAAAGTTTCAAAATAACGATATCCCACGTAAATATCTTCTTCATAACAATTTTCTCTTTCATCGCCAAAATTTTTGGTGGAAGGATAATCTTCGATGTCATATGCGATGGTATCCGTCAGCCTGCCGCTGGGAGACACTGCCCCGCAAAGCACATCCAACACGCCATTCCCGCCTTCCTGCCCTCCCTGCCACACATACAGGACGGCGGACGGCTGGTATTTTTCCACCCATTTCATATCGATAATATTCCCCACATTTAGCAGGACGATGGTTTTTTCAAAAGCGCCGCACACCTTTGACACCATCTGCTCTTCCAGTTCTGCGAGCAGATAGCTTCCGGGCTTTGCCTCATTATCATGGTCTTCCCCCGCACTTCTGCCGATAACGATGATGGCCACATCGGATTCCCTAGCCGCCAGAGACACAAGTTCATCGGAAAGGGGCATTTCCTCCTGTACCCATGGCTCGTTTCCCCAACCCTTCCCTTTGTCATAGGGGTGTTCCTCCAGCCATTCCTCATAGGCCTTCCCTACCGTTTGATTCAAAATAAAACTGCTTTTTTCCATGGCATCCCGGATCCCTACCACATAAGCCGTATTCACCAGTCCGCCTGATCCTGTTCCGCTCTTATAATAATTGTACTGATTCCTGCCAAATACCGCGATTCTGCTCCCTTCCCCAAGCGGAAGCAGCCCCTCAAAGTTACGGAGCATTACGATTCCTTCCGCCGCAGCTTTTCTGGCTGTCTGCGCATACTTCCTTATATCATAGAGCATATTTACCTCCATTTCCGCGCTGTTTTTCAGCACACATCAACTTTGCGGATGCCGCGCTGGCACAAACTTGCAGAACTTTTACCTCTGTTTCCGCGCTGCATTTCAGTGCAGCCCGGCTCTACTTCCCCATCCGCTCTTCCAGCTTACCGATAACATTTTTAATACACCCGTCCTCAAACGGGCTTTGCAGTCCTACTTCTTTTAACATATCCGTAAAAAACCCGGAAGCCGAAAGCCTGCAAAACTTCAGATAGCTCTCCCAAGCCTTTTCATAGTCCTCATCCATCATCGCCTTATACTGAATCGCACATGTCTGGGCAAGGCAATAATCGATATAATAAAAGGGATAATCATAAATATGAAGCTGTCTCTGCCAAAAGCCGCCTTTGGCAAAAAAGGCATCCCCTTCATAATCCATATGAGGGCGGTATACTTTTTCCAGTTCCAGCCATGCCATCTTTCGCTCGTCCGGCGTCATCCCCGGATTCTCATAGACGATATGCTGGAATTCGTCCACCATGCAGCCATAAGGGATAAATGCCGCCGCATCTTCCAAATGCATATCCCTATAATCATCTGCTCGTTCCCCGAAAAACAGCCCAATCCATTTCTCCGAAAAAAACTCCATGGACATGGAATGGATTTCTGCCGTTTCCATGGTAATATCCCTGTGCTCCTGTATAGGGTCCATCCCGGCCAGATACCCCTGGAACGCATGGCCGCATTCATGGGTAATCACATCCACATCCCCGCTGGTTCCGTTAAAATTAGCAAAGATAAAAGGGGCACCGTATTCCGGCAGGAATGTCATATAACCGCCCGCCTTTTTCGTCTTTCTTCCCAACACATCGAATAGCTGGTTCTCGGTCATAAAGTCGAAAAATTCCTTTGTCTCCTCAGCCATTTCCGAATACATCCTCTTACCCGCCTCCACGATTTCTTCCGGGGTGCCTATGGGTGCAGGATTCCCATTTGGGAAAAACACACCTGTATCAATATAGGAAAGTTTTTCCAACCCCAAACGCTTCCGCCTTCTCTCATGCATCCGCTCTGCAAAAGGAACAAAATACTCCTTTATCTGGCGCCTGTAATTCTCCACCATTCCCTTATCATAACAGTTCCTGTTCATGCGGTAATAGCCAAGTTCCACATAATTCTCATACCCCATCTGCTTCGCCTGCTCTGTCCTGTTCTTTACCAATTTATCATAGATATCATCCAGTTCCTCTGCTACTGATGTAAAATAAGCACTGTACTTCTCATAAGCCCTTTTTCTGACATTTCTGTCACTGCTTGTCAAATAAGGCTTCAATAGAGAAAGATTCAATATCTCCCCTTCCCATTCGATTTCCGCCGAGGCAATCAGCTTATCATACTTTGTTGTCAGGGCATTTTCCTCCTGCATCAAGGGAATCAGCTTTTCATCAAATGACTTTAGCTGCAGTTCTATATTTTTAAAGGCCACCTTCCCTATTTTCCCCTCCAGATAGGAGCGGTAAGGGGATTCGTACATTCCCCTCTGATATTCCACCGTCAGATTGGCCAGCTTAGGCTGTATCTCATCATAATACTCCTTTTCCCCATTATAAAACTCATCCGTCGTATCAATATCATGGCGGATATGGGCAATAGTCATCATGGTACCCACTTTATTATTCAGTGCATAATATCTCTCATGTACTTTAAACTGCTCTTCTCCGCTCAAAGCCGCCTGGAAATCCGCTATAATCTGGCGGTACTCCTTCTCCGCTTGGGCGTATTCCACCCTTTCATAGGGCATATCCTGAAATTTCATACTAATCTCCATTTCTGCGCTGCTTTTGCGCATAAGCGACTTTGTGGCAAGCAACGCGCAGACACAAATCGCCGTGTGAAAAATCTATTTTTCACACTAATCTCCTTCCTTTCTCTCAAACTTTCCTCGCCTTATCCCTAAAAAATCGGTTCAGATTCTTTAATGCCTTTTCCAGCACTACCTTTTCTTCTTCCGTCAGCTGTTCCACCACCCCATTGATCATTTTCTCGTGAAACTGCTGGTGCTGTTTAAAAATTTCCACTCCTTTTTGTGATAAAGAAACTAAAACAACACGCCTGTCTTCCTCGCTCCTCACCCGGTCTGCCAGCCCCTTCTTCACCAGACTGTTCACCGCTATCGTCAATGTTCCTGTAGTTACCCCCAGTTCTTTGGCTACAGCAGTCATATTCTTGGGCCTGCCGACTCCAATCGCTTCGATGACATGCATGTCATTTGTTGTAATATTTTTATATTTCTCTTCCCGTACCGCCTGTTCCTCAATTGTATTGATATTGCGGAACAGCCTCACCAATATTTCATTTAACGTTCGTTCAATTTCCACCTTATTATACTCCACCGCTGTACGCCCAAAGCCAAATGCCCCGGACAGGCTTTTTGTCTATATTTTTCTATTTTATCATGAGATTTATACCAAGGTCAAATTTTATTTATGGCAACCAGGTTTAAAAAACTGCCATATAATGATATACTAATCGAGTAAGGGAATTACTTTTCCCCCGTGTGCCGCATAGCGGCTTGTTTCCTCTGCATGGGCTGCGCACAAAAAAGCGCCCCCTGCAAGCAGGATTTCCTATCAAATAATGGAGGGCAGGTTGAAAGATAAATTTTTACACCTGCAGACTGAGAAAGAAATGTACGCAGGAATGCAAATTGAAAATTTTCAATCCCAAGTTTGTGTCTGCACGGCATCCACAAACCAGTGCACTGACATGCGTAAAGCCCCGGCAATGCCGGGCCACAAAAGCCGTGCAGAAATGGAGAGAGATATGGTAAAACATGTAATTTTATGGAAATTAAAAGACAATTTGACAACAGAGGAAAAAAAGCATGTGAAAGCGGCAATAAAGGAAGGGCTGGAAGGGTTGAGAGGTCAAATCCCGGGGCTGGTGGACATCAATGTGCGGACGGAAGGGCTGGCATCTTCCAACGCAGATTTAATGTTAGATTCGTCCTTTGTGGATGAAGAGTCATTAAAAGGCTATAGTGTGCATCCCGCCCATGTGCAGGTAGCGGATACAAAAGTAAGGCCATATACGGAAATAAGGCTTTGTTTGGATTATGAGGAATAAAAGAGATTCTTTCGGCTGACTGTTGATGCCCGAAAAGCGGCATTTTTCATCCAGATTTGAGTCACAGCAAAGCTGTGACATGGAGGTTAGCGTGAAAGTTTTTCATCGTGTTTGTGTCTGCACGGCATCCACAAACCCCTTCATGCAAAAAAGCCGTGCAGAAATGGAGTCCAAAATGCATATAGTAGTAGCAATTGATTCGTTGAAAGGAAGCCTATCTTCCATAGAAGCCGGACAGGCGGCAAAAGAGGGCATCCAAAGAGTATATCCCCAAGCCAATGTAACCGTCTGCCCGCTGGCGGACGGCGGGGAAGGCACAGTGGAAGCGCTTGCCGGCGGTACGGGCGGACAAATCCGAAAAACAGAAGTTACCGGGCCGTTGGGAGAAAAAACAATATGTAAATATGCAATTCTGGATGGCAATCTGGGAGTCATCGAAATAGCGGAAGCTGCAGGCCTTTCGCTTGTTTCTTCTAATCTGCGCAATCCTCTTTATACTACTACATATGGGGTAGGTGAAGTCATTAAAGATGCAATTGCAAATGGCTGCAGAAAATTTATCATCGGCCTGGGGGGAAGCGCCACCAATGACGGCGGTGCTGGAATGCTGCAGGCTCTGGGGTTCGAATTTTCCGATTCAGAAGGAAGGCCAATTGCCTTTGGGGCAAAGGGGTTGGAGCAGTTAGCATCTATTTCCGGAAAGTATGCCTTGCCTCAACTGGAGGAATGTGAATTTCATGTAGCTTGCGATGTGGAGAATGTGCTGTGCGGCCCTAACGGCTGCAGCGCCGTTTTCGGCCCCCAAAAAGGGGCTGACGAAGAAATGGTACGTCAGATGGATAAGTGGATGAACCGCTATGCCGGGCTGGCCGTGGAAAAATTTCCAACAGCCAATCCCCTCTTCCCAGGGGCAGGGGCAGCGGGCGGACTGGGCTTTGCCTTTCTTACTTTTTTGCATGCCTCCCTGGAATCCGGCATTGAAATTATACTGAGGGAAACAGGTTTGGAAGAAAAAATACGCAAGGCCGATATTGTCATAACCGGGGAAGGGCGTCTGGACCGGCAAAGCATGATGGGAAAAGCCCCTGTGGGGGTGGCCAGACTAGCCAAAAAATATGGGAAACCTGTGTTGGCCTTTGCCGGAAGCATTGGAAAGGACGCCAGGGCATGCAACGAAAATGGTATCGATGCTTATTTTTCCATCCTTCCCCGGGTCATCACCCTGGAGGAAGCCATGGATACCCGAAATGCGGGGAAAAATATGACAGACACAGTAGAACAGGCCTTTCGCTTGTTGTCAGTTTTCTCCTAATATTTAGCACAGAGAGAAAAGGAGACTGTGACGATCATAAAGAACTTGAAGCTGTGGTTATGCAGTCAGCATAACCGGTAAAACAATTTAACATCAAAATAGCACGCACCTACGGATGCGTTAGTAAAGGCGCATGGAACAGCAAATTGTAAACCATGCGCTTTTTTGCGCTCAAAAGGAGGACTAAAGGATAAGTTCATTTTCCGGTACAAATCCGGACGCCCATTTCTTTCTGAATAAAGGGCATATATTTTAAATCATCCGGCACAATACGGCCAACCACATTCACTCTTTCATCTTCGGGAAGATCTCGCCTGACAATCTCCAGTTCCCCCTCATATCTCAGATATCTTTCATTGGAAATACAAATACTGCCTTCCCTTCTCTTTGCACAGTTTTCAGGCGATACCTTTTCCTTATATCCTCTGGATTCCACCGAACGGAACAGATAACTGCTGCCATCCACCCGGTCATGGTGGATACCCTCCGTAATATAGCCGTAATCCGAAGCCAATCCCGATTCCATTTCGGCTTCTACCTCAATTATTCCCTCATTCAAATTGCCGATTCCCTTCCACACACGGTCACTGACATCAATATCCCCTATCGCAACCTTGTCACACCCCAAGTCATAGTGCAAAGACAGGAGATGCAATAGTACATCCTCTTTATGGAATCTATGCTCCTCTACTGTTGGCAGCCCTTCCTGCAGAGGGCCTCTTAGGACTCCATCCCCTGGCACAAACGCCATTGTCTGAAGCCCAAAACCTTTCAGCCACCCGTTTATTTCCTTTACCTTCTCCCCCGAAAGGCCAGTATATGGTTTAGGATAAAAATTATGACACGCCACGAACCTAGATAATTCTGCCCCTTCGTTTTTCCACTCCAGGATTTCTTTCCCTGTAATTGTCGATGCATTCAGAAAAACTGTAAACTGCCTGGAAATCTCCACCGTTTCCCTGGCAGAATATCCATAATCCAGCCGCACGGAAGTAATCCCCCAGTTCCGTATCTCTTTCAGGGAAGGACAGCACATCTTTTTTAAAGTTTCCGGGCTGATATCTGCTATCAGCCCGATCCCTGCATCCTTACATTTATACGCCAGTTTCTTTACCGCACTTTCATAATCCCCCACCGTTTCCTCCGGTATTTGAAGGGAGGTAAAAGCATACTTTACATTGGCCGTCCGCGCTTTTTCTATAATTTGTTCGTTCTGTTTTGGCGGTGTGCCCAGAAACAAAGAAATCCCCGCATCCATATTTGCTTTCCTTTCTAAAAAAGTGTCTTCGTCAATCTATGTCCGTCTGATGACGGATTTTCCTATTTATGAACCAATGCATACAACTCCGTAAATTCTTCCGCCAGTATCCCAAAAGCCTCCGCGCTCATGAGCTGGTCTTCCGCGTGCATCAAGAGCAATCCGCACTCTCCCATATCCAGTTCCCCCTCCGCGGCCTTTGCCAGCAAATCCATATGGATATGATGCCCTTCCACGAACTGCTCTTTTCCTTCACGTATCAGTTCCATGGATTCTTCCCGCCGGCCTTCCCTCGCTGCCTGTATAGCGCCTATATAACAGCTCCTCGCACTGCCCACACTCGAAATAATCTGAAATGCAACCGTCTCTAAATTGTCCACTTCCGCCCTCCGCTTTTATTAACCATCCGTTCCGCTCAATGCTCTATTGCCCCATGGCTTTCTGTGCCTGCTCCAGTGCCTTTGCCCCATCTACCATTCCATATATTCTTACATCTATGGCTTCTATAATTTTTTCCGGATATTGTTTTTTCCATTTTGAAAGCATGTATTTCACCTGGGGCCCCAGCATTACTACATCAGCTCCGGGAATCACACTGGGTCCTTCCGCTGCCGGGTACGCGGCAATCTTACATTCGTAACCTGTTTCCGCCGCCGCCTTTTCCATACGCTTTACCAATAAACTGGTTGACATCCCTGCTGCACATATTAATACTATATTTTTCATTTTCACCTCATTTCTGCACGGCTTTTTCTACAATCATAGCTTGGCCCTTCATAGAGTTTGCGGATGCCCTGCAGACGCAAACTCCAGAAAAATTCCTCTTCTAAGAAAAAGTTGAAAAAAGAAAAACTCAGCTTCACTCGTTATCTATCAGCGGAGCGTGCATATAGGCCTTGACCTTGCCATCTGTCCCCGCTTCCATGGCCCTCACTTTCCCCATCGTATAATAATAGTCATAATAGGGCACATCATTTACCGCCCCTCCGAAAATAGTATATTTCCGTAATCCCGCAAACCAGGTCTCTTCATCCTCTTGGCTCATGGATACATAAAGTGTAGGGGTAAAACCCGCCAGATCCTCACAGTTTTCTCCATAATATAGCTGGATATTGCCCCCTTCCTTCCGCAGCTTTCTCACCGCCGATGTCACCGCCTCATAGGTATAATAATGGCGCGGATGCAAAGTTCCCCTCCCATGGGTGATAACGCAGTCAGCCCCTTCTTTTCTCAGATAATCCGCGATTTTTTCTGCGAATTCTTCCACTGCGGGAAGTTCTGCGGAAGTATAATCTAGGCAAAGGGCATTGCACCCCATAGCCTGGGCGGCATCCATAATTTCTTTTTTCAACGTTTCTTCGTAATCCCTTTTCTCTTCTTCTGTGGCCCCCGGCTCGGTCAGCCTTCCTTTCACCACATGGACGAAAGTGCATACCGCCCCTTCCTTAGCATATTTTATCATCAGGGGGCCTCCCTGCAATTCTGCATCCAGGGGGTGTGCCCCTATGGATACCATCCTTTTATATTTTCCCATTTTTAACTCCATTTCTGCACTGCATTCGGCATCTCCCTATATATTTTTTCTGAATAATTCGTATGTCCTGTATGTACTCATCCCATGCCTCTCATAAAACCTCATGGCATCCCCGTGAGTCCACAGAAAATAGGCATAACAGATTCCCCGCTTCTGCATTTCCCGCATCTGTAAATCAAATAAAATTCCTCCGATTCCCGAAGAACGCAATGCCCTCTTTACTCCAATGGGGCCAAACCGTGCATCGTTTCCGTCTATTTTCCGCATACAATACCCCACTACCTGGTCTGTTTCGTCCACTGCCAGTAAAATGGTATCCTCCGCTTCTTTTTTCCGAAGAGCCTGTAAAATATTCCTTACCCATCCCGCATCAAATTCCTGCTTTGCAAACTCCAGCACTTTGTCCATATATTCTTCGGAATAACAAGAAAATTTCCAGCCCTTTTTTTCAAGTTCCCCCATTTTCCGCAAAGTATGGGGCGGAATACTATAGGTAAACAAATTTCTTTGCATACTGACAGCATCCCCTGTTTTTTCATATCCGTTCTTTTTAAAAAAAGAGAGTGCCGTCTCATAATTAATATCTATCCCCGGCGTAAAGTAATTGGGACTATAAGCACATAGGGTAATCTCCTTTACCCGGCGCTCTTTCAGACGTTTTTCCACTTCTCCAAGAAGCATCTTCCCATATCCCTGCTTTTGGTATTCCGGCAGGACATACATAACGCTAATCCAGCCCCTGTCCGGCTCCAGCCCTTTTGTCAGATAAGGGTATTTCCTCTTAATGCCCAGGCAAAACCCAATGATGCGGCCATCCTTTTCCAGCGATAAGGCCAAATCCCCATCGAAGTTTTCATCCATCACCACCTGCTGGAAAAAACGGTCCTCGCTAACCGGATCATACAGAAGCGTTTCATTCCAGCCTGCTGCAATCTGCTTTAAATCCTTTTGCCGATAACTTATCAGTTCACAATTCCCCATTTTCAGGCTTCACCCTCCTTTTCATATTTTACCCTATTTCTGCGCTGCTTTTACGACCCGGCATTTCCAGGACTTTACGCATGTCAAGTTTTCGGATGCTGCGCAGATACAAACTTAGGATTGTAAATTTTCAATTTTCGCTTCTTCTGCCAGTTCCTGTTTTTCCATTACCCTAAAGAACGGAAGGAAAATCAAAAATACCAGTATATAACTGAGCAAAGATATGAGTATGGCAGAAAATTTAAATCCTGTACCGATAAATGCCCCAAGTGGCGCCGGCATTGTCCACACAGTCATCGCCACTATCGGCGGAGTCAGTCCAATCACTGCCAAAACTGCGTTAAAAATCCACAGCGCGGTAAATCCCAGAACCCACGGCACAAACATCAGCGGATTTAATACAATAGGCAGGCCATACATAATCGGTTCAGCAATATTAAAGATAGTGCCCGGAAGCCCTACTTTCCCCAATACCTTAAAGCGTTTTACTTTACTGCAGCAGCATAACAGGGCAATAGGAAATACGGAAACCCTTACGTAATAATTAGTCCATTGCTCCGTAAACATATAAGGAATCGCCTGGCCTGCTGCAAATGCATTGATATTATCCGTAATCATATTTGTCCAAATAGGGCCCATAATAGAAGATACCACATTCGAACCATGAATTCCCACAAACCATAACAGCCTGTCCAAAAAGAACCCGACCCCCTGGGCAACAGGGCCGCTCCCCCCTACTACCAGCTTTGCCATCGCGGAATTAATTAACGCCAGGAAATCAAAACCGGCAATGCCCTGACCCAGAATAGCGCTTATTACAATGACTACGCTCACCGGAATCATACTGGTAAATGCTGCCCCAATCATGGGGGGAACGGCCTCCGGCATTTTAATGACTATCTTTTTTCCAATCAGGAAGCGGTAAATTTCCACCGCCATAATACTGATGATAATGCCGCCGAAAAGGCTGGGCGATCCTAATATATAGGATGGCCAGTCAAAATTTTCGGTAAGTGTTGAAAAGTCAATAAAACAGAAAAATGAAGCCATGGCAGCAATCCCGCCTACAATAGGAGATACGTTTTCATCTCTCTTATGATAATAATCCCCAAGGAAATATCCGTTCAGAATGGCTGCCAGCAGTGCCAATATATTCAAGGACACAAATACAATTTGAAGCAGCCATGGCCTGCATGGAGTCACTACAGCGTCAATGGCACTTGCCACTGCAGGCATATTCAGCCCAGATCCTTCAGCAAACAATCCGCTCAAATTTAAAATCAGCGTCGCTGCAGCGCCCAAAAGCATATACGGCATCATCGTTATAAATACATTCTGCATCGCCTCCAAATACCTGATCTGGGCAATCCTTAGCAAAGGCGGCGCCATTTTCTGTTCCACGAAATCCGTAAGTACTTGCAACCAGTTCCTCCTCTGTTCTTTTGTTTTTCCCATAAGCAATCTCCCTTCTCTTTTTTCTTCATTATACATTACTCTTTATTTCATTTCAATATTTTTCTCATTATTTTTAAAACTTTTCTCACTTCGTTGATTTATATACATTCATGTGATATACTCTATATAAATTCAGATATCAAGCCCCTCCCACAGCCGGAACCTGACACCTGAATTTTATATTTCATATATAATATATTTACGGTTTATCCGGGCAAGGAGGACTATGAACCCGCTGGAACTCATTACTCTGCACGAGCAAAGCTTCACCAAATCCGATATTAAAGTTAGAAATTTTGTTTTAGATAATCTGGAAATTATAACAGCCCGTTCTATAGATATAATTGCTGAAAAAGCCGGCGTATCCAAATCTGCCCTTTTACGCTTCTGTAAAAAGCTTGGATACGAAGGCTATTCCGAATTTAAATATGAAGTGTCCAAATACCTTTTATCGGGTACGCTCTATAACCCGGAAGGCGTGAAGTCCAATCAAAACGTTGTCTCCTACTACGTAGATTGTATCCAAAAGCTTCCCAACTACATTTCGGAAGAAATCTACCACCGCTTGGGCGGTTTTATTCAGCAGGCCGCCAAAATAAGAATATATGGGCTTCATGAGAGCGGCCTCTCCGCCCAATATCTTTCCTATCGCCTGGCTGCCCTGGGCATTGATTCGGAGCCTTTAGTCTTTTCCGGCCTGTTTAGCGAAAAGGCCTCCTACTCCACTGCAAACGATTTAAATATATTCATCTCCGTTTCCGGCACCACACAGGAGATCATTGATGCCTCCAAAGTCTCCTTGGACAAAAACGCCAAAACAGCCATGATTACCCAAAACAGCAAATCGCCATATGCCAGCCAATATGACAGCTTCCTTTCCATCCCCTCTATTGGCTTTACGAAAAACGAATTCTTCCTCGATTCGCAGGCTATCTTTTTTATTACGATAGATTTGCTTATCAATCAGTTGTCTAAGCTGCTGTAGGAATTTAGTGTCATTTTGTTAATGATTGCGAACGCCGTGAGGGAAATAAAATGCTTAAGGGGCTCCTTAAGCATTTTATTTCCCTCACGGCTGGGCTAAAGTGCTAACTTAATGACATCGAAGCTGAATAGTTACTTTTTAAAACTGTCACTGTTTTTTCAGCCTCACCCTGTCCTTATTGAAAAATTCCGCTACTGCAGTATTCGGCCATCCATTCCAGTCCTCCATAATATCATAATTAAACAACGTCCCTGCGGAAGGCATTTCCTCCAATTCCACATCTTTTTGCCCCTCGTCCAAAAGTATCTCATAGCGCCTGTCCATCGCATCCCCAAACTCTTTCGCTTGTCCGCTTATTAAATAATCCACCGTCCGTACCATAGCCGTTGTAGCATACCATTGCGGGTTTGCCATAATCAAAATTGCCACGGCAAAAAGGACATATATTTTATAAAATTTCCATTTTTCTGCCAGCCATTCGCCCCTGGCTCTCCACTTATTATTCCATCTCTTTATTATATAACCCATCACATATATCATATCCACAATTATGCTTAGCATAAAATAAAAAAATATTAAATTGGACATCCTGCCAACAGGTTTCCCCATACCGGCATAATAGGTGGGCGTATACATGGCCAGATAGCCGCCAAAGGTCATAATAACAAACAACACCGGACAAGGAAAAGAAAACTCGTACTGCTTTCCAATCATCTGCGATGCCAGAAATAAAGCAATTACTATCATACAAATGATAATAACCGGATTGCGCCAGTATTCTGAATACATGTCCTTTAGGCCCTGATGCACGGCCCTCCCAATCGTATAAATCACATTATGTATATCAAATCCGAAATCGCTGCCTCCCCGTACCTTCGTTCCCGGCGCTTTCATATTAATAATAGCCGTTATCCCAAATACTGCCAATGGAATGATTAAATACAATGTGTTTCTCTTTAAAGGCATCAAAAAGAACAGCAGAAAAAGCAAAAGCAACGGAAGCAGGACCACCGTTAAATAATTTCCTCCGCCTACGAAAAAAGCCGTGAGTACTGCCATCACCAAATTTCTTTTTTTACCGCCAAAAATAAATCTTAATGAAAACCCGATGCAAAACAGCATGACTGAATAGGCAAGCGTATAAGCCACTGCCCCATTGTACCAGTAAAAAGCCTCTCCTGTAGATGGAATAAATTGTATTGCAATTAGAAAATAAAGCATATCTATTACAAGGAAAACCGACTTCTTTATATTCAATATTTTTACCAGCAAATAATAAAGCAAAAATGATGTGCCACCCAAAAAAGAAAGCAACATTATATACGGAACTATAAAATATGCACGTATATTGAAAATTTCCGGCTGAAACGCCTGAACAAAAGTAGTTGTAAATGTTCCCTGCCATCCATGATACATGCTAACGGTATCTTGGACAGCCACTTTTAAGAATTGAACTATCGAATGAGTTTCATTCCATACCTGTCTGCGAACCCCTGCGCCACATCCGAAATCATCGGCTGATGCATGGGAGTATCTGGCTACTACCAGCATAGGAATAATAGTAATGACAAAAAAAAACACCATACCTATAGCTATCTTTCTGTCATCAAACCATAATCCAAGTCTTGCAATACCCCCCCCAATATTCTACGTTTACTCTTTTGTTCCTCCATGATGATTCCTGCCCTCCTATTGTTTTCGCCTTTTCAATTTATCCTGTATCACTTGTACGCCTGCAAATGCCAAATGGCTCGTACATTATTATTTTATCATACATAATCCACTTTGTATACAAAAACAATTGATTTCCGTGCGCTTAATGAAATTGGTATTGACATCCCTTTTTACTTACCTTAGAATCAATGTAGATATTTTTCGGATTTTAAGACCAACCATTCATGGAGACAATTGATGGCAAAAGATAATTCAGCTAATATATTTTCTAAAAATCATACTTTAATTACAAAAGGAATTTTGCTTATTCTACTTCTGGCTCACCACGTATTTTACCCAGATATTATTACCGCCTATGGTATCAATACTATTTTAGATGATGTCCTTTTGGTTAATAGAATTGTACTATACTTCAAAATATGTATTGCAGGTTTTGCCTTTTTAACGGCTTTTGGCACTACACGTATCCTGAAAGCCCAAAAAGACGATAGCCCCCAAAATTTTTTCCGCCTTACTGTCACAAGGCTGCTAAAGCTGGAATCGGCTGTTTTTATCATATATTTTCTTGCCATTATATACAAACAATTTATTATGGGGCAATCCTTAAAAGATTTATATACGCCGGACGGGCGAAATATCCCTTTGATGGCACTGCGTATGTTCATTGATATGATTGGCATGGCGAATTATTCCCTAACCCCTACAGTCAATATGACTTGGTGGTATCTGTCTTTTGCCATCCTTTTGATTTCGGCCATGCCTTTTATTTATATGGCTTATAAAAAATTCCGCTATCTTTTGCTGCCTGTCGGATGCCTGCTGCCCTATACCTTACCGGATTCCAATTCCTCATTTTTTTCACTGCTTCCTATTGTAATACTGGGAACTGCATTCAGTTATGAAGACTGGTTCGAACGCATAAGGGCATACAAAAAGAAAGGCAGCTTTGCTATTGGGTTAATAGCGAGTTCCGCCCTTCTTTATTCTGGCTATCTGGTTCATGGATATGTCAATATAACATTTTGTTATATACTGGCATTCGTCATCCCTTACCTAGTGTATGAATATATTTCCTATATTCCAATTATTCGTTCCCTACTTAAATATCTGGGGAAACATGCCACTAATATTTTTTTAACTCATACCTTTATTTATTATTATTTTTATCCTGATTTTATATACTCTTTCCATTCCACATGGTATATTCTTCCTATACTTATCATCACCAGCCTTGGCGTTTCTATTGTCATTGAATTAATTAAAAATTTTTCCGGCTATAATAGGCTGACAAACAAACTGTTGAGGTTTGTGAATACTGTAAAGATGCGGGCTCCAGATTAAATTCTCAATTCACGTCCACACAAATTCCCTGGCAAACGAGTCAAATTCTACTTTCTGGTAAGACGCCGTTTGCCCATCCAGCCGCCTTTCCCATTCCTGGCATTTCCGAATGTCCTTTCCATTCTCCAGAATCTCATCCATCATGCCCATAATCATATCATAATTGCTTTCCGACTGATTATCAAAAACCAGCGCCCAGCTTTTCTCCGGGTCATTCTCATCCGCATAGCTGACCCCCTGGGCATTCGTATACAAAATCCCGGTGGACGTCCTGTGGCACAGCCCTTCGATTTCTATGGATGCATAAAAAGAAGCCATCTCATCGCTTTTCACCAGATTAGGGTATTTCGTCTTATAAGTATCCGCTAATTTATGGTATGCCTCCACATCGGCCTTGCTTTGAAAAAGGATATGGGCCATCTTCCCTTTCATTCCGTCAGGTATCATAATCTCAATCCCCGTAGCCGCGTTCCTGCTGAATGTATAGCCGGTCAATTCCCCTTCTTCCAATTTATCCGCTCCAAAATACTGAGCCAGCATGGATTTTAACGTCTCATCCACCGCCATGATGTTCCCGCCCATGGCAGAATTGCCGCAGGGAATCAGAAAACTTCTGCCGGTTGCCCTGTCAGTCTGCAGTTTGCAGCCGTTTTCGTCGTACCGGTACGTATATCCCGTAGTTTTATCCGTAATCAGGAATTCCCCCTCTTCCCCTTTTTCCACCGTATACTGGGAATTATCCTGTTTATAGCGCTCCGTGCCCGTAATCTGGTAATAGATTTCCCCTTCTGACAATCCTTTTTCTTTCCTGATGTCTATACCCAGCAGTTCCGAAAGCATATCCGTTGTAATGGAATTCTCTTTCTTAACCTTTATCTTCTCTTCCTGCTTTTCGGAATCTTTACGGATGCGCTCCTGCATGTCATCGATCGCTTTATCCACGCTCCGCATCATTTTATTCCACTGTTTCATGGTGTAAGATTCCGCTCCGATAGGGATGGATGTTTCCGTTTCCCCTCTTCGTACTTTCTCGTAGATTTCCTGCTTCCGCTTGCTGATAGCATCCATTAAGGATTCCGTTTGCTGTTCCTTTTGTCCGGTTTTCCTCTTAGTAAAAAAATAATCGTATCCGTTTTGTACATACCCTTGCGTATCGGTAACTTTGCCCATCTCTATTCCCATTCTTTATCACCGGTAAGGGCATCCAGCTGCCATTCCTTCAGTTTGAATACGCCCTTGTCTTTGTCATCGCCTTCATAACCAATAAATCCATTGGTTTTTTCACTTTTCTCCGCTGCCTCTTTCGCACTTTCGACGCTGTCGGCATTCTGCTCCTCGCTGCTTTTGCCGATGCCATCCTCCATCTCTTCGATTTCATGCTTCATCTGCTGGATTTTCCCATCCATCTTCAATGCCCTCAGAATGCGGTTAATATCTTCCGGGGAAAACATGCCGATGGCCTTGGCCAAATCCCCTACGCTGTCTCTGTTCACCATCAGGCAGCCGCCCTCCGACAGCGGGATACGAATAACCTGATCCATACGGTTTAAATCTATATTGCCCAGGCAGAGCCATTTCCTTTCGTTATCCAGTGTAAATATTACGCCATTATATTCTATCACACCATCCTCATTGGCCAGATAGGAATATGGTGCACCCTGATTCTTTTCGGGAAGGGCTTCTTTATAAAGATTCTCCGTAATCTTCATATTCCTTTCCACCAGCCCCCTGTCCTCAAAAGGCCTCTTTAAGCTATCCAATGTGATCTGCCCCTTGTCCTCCAATGACTTTGTCAGGCTTTCCGGTGCCGCCTGGTCTTTCTCATCCCGGGCATCCGCCTTATTTACATTTGTCATCCTATTATAATAATAACCGCCGGAAAACCCAATTCCATTTACTGCCATTCTCTCCCTCATTTCTACACTTCAGTGTTTGATTTAGCGCCTGATCCAGCACTTGCCACCATATATGCCATGCGTTCCATCTCGTCCCTGCTGTCCTTCCTGGAAGATATCCCATCATATACGTAAGCCTTCCAAGTGCCGTCATCGCTCTTTTTTTCCACATATACGCTGCATGCTCCCGAACCCTTCATCCCCCTGTCCTCTTTGGCTTTCAGCACATAGCCTTCCAACACATTCACTTCCACCTTATCGCATTCCCCATAAGAAATCATACGCACCGGAACTTCTTTGGCCGTCAACGCATTTCTTTCCATACAGGCATTGATATTCTCCATCCTCGGCTGACCGGCTTCCCTTTCCAGCTGCCGCAATGGCTGCCCTCCCGGCCGGCCGGCCTCTTCCGCCTTCTTGACCTGGGCTTTCATAGCCTCTTCCTGCACCATACTCTTTTGCAGGCTGCTGCGGAAGCTGTCCTCTTCCGGCTTTATCTTACAGCTTTTTGTGGATATATCGCCCAATTTTTTAGTATTCCCTTTTCCCTGCACACCGCCCGACCCGTTCATTTTCGCCGCATTTTGATTTCTTTGATTCCATTCATTAATCCGCATCCCTGCCACCTTCTTTCAAAGCCTTATCCGTAAGGCTTCCTTCCTTACCCCTGGTTCCATACAAAATCCGTTCTTTTATCAATTCCCTCCCCCGCCGCAGTCTCGTTTTCACCGTTCCCTCACCCAATTCCATAATCCTGGCAATTTCTTTTATGGAATAATCCTCATAGTAAAATAAATATAAAGGATTGCGGTAGGACGCCGGAAGAGCCATCACATGCCAAAGCGTCTCATCCTCTTCCACAAAGGGCAGTTTAAAATGTTCCATTTCATGTTCCGGCACTTCATCGAAGGCTACTGTTCTGGAGAACCATGCACTTTTCTGGATATCATAGCAGATATTAATTACTACACGTATAAACCATGCTCTTTCATGGTCTTCATTAGCGAAACTCGGTTCTGTCTTCAAATATCTGCAAAAAGCTTCCTGCACCACGTCTTCGGCATCCGCCTTGCTTTTCATATTGGAAAAAGCAATACGGTATAATATGTCCTTATATTTCTCAAACGGTGCCGCTCCTTCCTTTTCCTCGTTTTTTAACATAGTAACCCCTCATCTTAAGGCCGGCATAAATTGTATGGATAATTTCTTCCTGCAGGCAATAGCTGTATATGCCGGTTTCAGCCATTAAAGACTCTTATATTAATAATACGATTGTCGGGGCAAAAAGGTTTCAGGAATCAATACGAAATCTTCACGCTTAATCCTTCCGTAAACACCCCTTGCGACCACTCCACCTGAAATTCATGTTCTTCAGACAAGCATATCACATCGCCCTCCCGCAGAACAACATCATTTTCCAGAATATACTTCGTAAGCTGGTGCAGCATTTCATAAATTTCCTCTTTCGTTCGGCTGCTATTTAGGATTTCCATTTCATTCTTACCGAATAAATACATTCCGCTGGTATAAGCCGATACCGTATTTTCCGATTGTTGGATTCCAACGAAAACCCAGTCTGCTACCGGCAGTTTCCCAGCCTTTAATTCTTCGGCCTCCTTCCGATAGGATTCCCCTTCGAAGACCGTATCAGAAGTATAGATTCCCAAGATATTTCGCTGCTTCAGAAGCGTGGCAGTCACTTTTGTAAATAACCCGGCCACTTCCAGCGCGTCTTTATCCGGGCTTACCACGCCTACCAGGAGGTAAGCCTTATGGACATTTACAGCATCTGCTGCCCCTTTCCACATCCAATTGTTTGCCGCGGCATCTTTCATTTCTTTTTCCTGTACCGGCATCGGTATCAGGCTTATGGCAACGGTCATTTTCCCTACGTCGAAGGCCAGCACTGCTTTATCTTCACTCAAATAAGTACTTTCATCCTCTTCCGGCAGAGGATAATGGATTCCCCATTCTTTTCCCAAGTCTTTACGGAACTGTTTTTCACTCCACTTCGGGGAAGACAAGAGCAGGAAGCCCGCAAAGGTACTGTTATCCGCCTCTGTTTCTTCTTCCTCCATTTCCACCGCATTTTCGCCCATGAAAATGTCAATAACCATCCGCTCCGGCTTTACCAAAGCGTTCTTGTAGCTGCATGTCCACTGGATTTCTTCTACCAGTTCCCCTTTGTAAATGCTGTCAATAGTATCCCCTTCTTTGATGGGATTATTATTTCTGAATATGTAAGAGGCCAGATTGTACGCATAACTCATAATCCATTCGGCGTCTGCGTCATGGAAATGGAACTGTAAATCCGGCAGCATCAGCGCATCCATCCCCAACGTATCCACCACCAAATTATCCCTCTGATTGAGATAAAAGAATCTCGCATTAACCGCAAAATAAATAAACCTCTCTTCCCTGGGCACTTCATGATTTCGGATTTCGGATGCCTTGATTAATTTGCCGGAATTCATGAAATATACTGCCTCGCAGCCCGGATATATTTCTACCAGCGCTTCCATATAATCCATCAGCATATCAGCCTTATCGTGAGCCTGCAATGTGGCCGCCTGTTCATCGTAGGCTATCATATGATATCTGCATTCCGAAAGTATTTTGTCCCGCTCCGCCATACAGTTCCACATTTGCCCTATGGCCTTCTCTCCAATCATCTCTTTCTCGAAGCGGCTGCATCCGCTCAGCATCAAATGCGGGAATGCGGCTTCCCCGTTCAGCTTTGTGGGGTATTTCTTTATTGCAAACCCTGTCAGATTTTCCCCATAGGCCAAACAATCCACCTCACCCAGATACTTATTCATAGTTGTACATGTCTTATCCTTTTGTGCCATTGCGCACTCTTCCCTCATCAGGAGCATCATCTTAAACTCTTTTCTTGAATTCATCTCATCTTCCACTCTTTTTTCTTTTATTTTTTTCTTATCCATCTTCCGCCCCTCCACATATCATCGTTGTTTCTTTTATTGTACCAAGGGTTTGCAGATATTACAATAATTTACTTTACAAATAATTGTGGTTTTTGATGTTTTTTATCATTATTTAGAATCAGGCATAGAATGAAAGGGGACATGTATCCATTAAAAACGCCGAAAAACTGCTGTCTTCACACTAAAAAGCAGCAGTCTTTTTTCATTACATTTTCTCTAAAATATTTTCTTATCCAGGCCATTAAAACTTTACAGCCTCTTATATCATATTTTATGAATCACGATGTTCACATTATATAGTTGTTATTTTCGGCTTATGCGTTGAGTTGCAGTTTTCAAAGACTCATTGCTCCCAAGCAAGAAAACACCTTCGATACTTCATCATTCGATGTCCATCTGAAGACGGAATTTCCTATATAGAAAAAAAGTTCCGGAAATCAGTTTCCTGACTCCCGGAACATCCTGCTCCGTTAAAATTCACATCCCTATTTCTGCCCGTAATAAGCGTTCTCCCCATGTTTCCTGTAATAATGCTTATCCTGCAGTTCCTGCGGGGCCGGGGCTACTTTAGGCTGAATCATCTCGCATCTTGCGGCCATCTTAGCGACTTCTTCCAATACTACCGCATTATGGACAGCCTCATGGGCATCCTTGCCCCAGGTAAAGGGCCCGTGGTTTTTGCAGAGCACTGCGGGTACCGCTTCATAATCTTTGTCCGCAAAATAATCCGCTATCAAAAGCCCGGTATTCTTCTCATATGCCCCGTCTATTTCTTCCTTCGTCAGGCATCGCACACAGGGGATTTCCCCATACATATAATCCGCATGAGTCGTGCCGTAGCAAGGGATTCCCCTCCCTGCCTGCGCCCAGCTGGTTGCCCAGGAGGAGTGGGTATGCACAATCCCGCCGATTTTCGGGAAAGCTTTATATAGTTCCAGGTGAGTGGGCGTATCGGAAGATGGGTTGTATTTTCCCTCCACCTTATTCCCTTCCAAATCCATAACCACCATGTCTTCCGGCGTAAGCTTATCATAGTCCACACCGCTGGGTTTAATGACGAATAAACCCTTTTCCCTGTCAATACCGCTCACATTTCCCCATGTGAAGGTGACCAGTCCGTATTGGGGAAGCTGCATATTCGCTTCGTATACTTCTTTTTTTAACTTCTCTAACATCACTATTCTCCTCGTCCTGTTATTGTACGGGCTCATTTCAATCGTCTGCGGCCATGCAGCCCATATTTTCCACCGCCGCTTTTTCGATAGGGAATCCGGCCTTATATTGTTTGATAAAGGCATCGAACCCGGCTGCATCTTCCGGTGCAGGCTTCATTTTGCTCCCTTTGTTTCCGGCAAATACCGTTTCATTCAGATAATGGGATAAAGTCTCCCCTTCCGCTTTATTCTTCATATATGCGGCCAGCACGGCTATACCCCACGCGCCGCCTTCCCCTGCGGTCTCCATCACGGATACCGGGGCATCCATAGCCGCTGCCAGGATTCCCTGGCCCACACCCTTCGTCTTAAACAAGCCGCCATGCCCGAAAATCTCGTCCGCCTGCACTTTTTCTTCTTTAAATAAGATATCCAAACCAATTTTCAAAGCTGCCAGCGAAGAATACAGATGGGTGCGCATAAAATTGGCCAACGTGAACTTACAGTCGATATCACGCACAAATAAAGGGCGCCCTTCTTCAAATCCTGTTACCGGTTCTCCTGAGAAGTAGCAGTAAGACATCAGTCCGCCGCAATCCTTATCGCCTTCCAAGGCCTTATTGTACAGAGCCCCAAACAGCTTATTCATATCCGCTTCCATTCCCATGGTAACCATAAACTCTTTAAAAATATTCACCCATGCGTTCAAATCGGAAGTACAGTTATTGCAGTGCACCATACCCACCAAGCTGCCGTCCGGGGTAGTAACAAGGTCAATTTCCGGATATACTTTGGAAAGTTCCTTTTCCAAAACTATCATTGCAAATACGCTTGTTCCTGCCGAAACATTACCTGTACGCACTGCCACGCTATTGGTAGCCGCCATGCCGGTTCCCGCATCGCCTTCCGGCGGGCATACCGGGATGCCTGCTTTTAATTTACCGGAAACATCCAAAAGTTTTGCCCCTTCTTCCGTCAGCTTGCCGGCTTCTTCTCCGGCAACCAGCACTTTAGGCAGTATTGCCCGCAGCTTCCAGGGATAATTTTCCCCTGCCACCAGTTCATCGAACTGCTCTATCATCCGGTCATAAAAATCTTTTGTATCCGTATCGATGGGAAACATACCCGAAGCATCCCCGACGCCAAGCACTTTTTCCCCAGTCAGCTTCCAATGGACATAGCCGGACAAAGTGGTCAAAAAGTCGATATCCTTTACATGCTCCTCCTTATTCAGAATGGCCTGCCTCAAATGGGCAATGCTCCACCGCTGAGGGATATTATACCGAAAAATACCCGTCAATTCCTCTGCCGCTTCCCCAGTCATCGTATTTCTCCATGTACGGAAGGGCACCAAAAGTTCCCCTTCTTTATCAAACGCCATATACCCATGCATCATAGCGCTGAATCCGATGCTGCCTACCGTTTCCAGGGCAACCCCATACTGCTTTTCCACGTCCTCTGCCAGCCTGCGGTAGCTTTCCTGCAGCCCTTTCCAGACCATATCCAGGCTGTAAGTCCAAATGTTGTTCTCATATTGATTTTCCCATTCGTAGTCACCGGATGCAATAGGGGAATGGTCTTCCCCAATCAATACCGCTTTAATCCTCGTAGATCCTAACTCAATACCCAGCGCCGTCCTGCCGTTTAACACCATTTCTTTTCTATCCATCTGTGTCCTCCCTCCCCAGCAATACTACCATTTCATTCCATCTAAGTTCATTTTTAAAGTTACTGAGCATTATGCCGCTATCAATTGCTGCGCTTCCAACCCCCATAGCTGCTGCCCGGTCAATCCACATTAACATCCAAAATCTGGATGGAAAAAGCTGCATGATGTTCACTGCCTGCCGGAACCGCGATTTATATTTATTGTATTTCTTTCCAGGTAAACTTGTCAATATTTATTGGCCAAAAGACATTACAATTTTATTTTTCTTCCATTATGCCTTCTAAATATCCCCTATCCCATAAAAGAATTTTTAATTTTTTAGCGGCCTGCACGGCAGGGGCTGTGAAATATTGGTTCGTCATAACTGCCCCCACCATGCGATCATAATAATCCCTGCCTGCATAAGCCTCCTGCACTGCTTTTACCCCTACCGCATCCGTATAGCATTTGCACTGTACCGCATAGGTTACCCCGTCCTTTTCCGCCAATATGTCCACACCATAATCCCCACTCCCCTTCGTCACTTCTACATCCAAAAAACCGTTTTCCCTCAAAAGGTCCGCACAAAAATATTCAAAATCATGCCCTTCCATATCATCCATGAACCCGAATTTTCTCTTTTTGCGCGCGTACATTACCACTATTATTACGCATATCACAGCCAGTATGACAGCAATAGCAACCGCCGCTGCCCATCTTTCGTATCCCATAGCTTTTCCTCCCACACTTATTCCACTTCACCGGATAGTTACAGCCTACAACACTTTGGCAAATATTCTGACAATATCTTCTCAATTACATGATGCCAGGGTCAAAAGGTCATGTATAACATGCTGGCATGTCGATACATGACTTTGTGACCCAAAAAACACCGAAAAGTAGCCATTTTTCGTAGAAAAATGAGCGGATTCGAGGTGTTTTAGGATTGCGTGAGCATGAAATGCGGAGCAATCCGTTGGCATCAGGGGTCAAAATACCTTTTGACCCCAACATCATTACATATCAATATAAATATCTTTTATGTTTTTATTTTCATACAATTTTAGGTTGCATCCCCAACCTTCATATTATAGAATATAAAAGTACACAATTTTTACACACATTATAATACCAAACAATACATTATAACTTATTTTTTTATTTAGATGGAGGGATGACATGTTTGACTTTAAATTTGATTGGTGTAAAGAAATGGAAATAGGCGTTCCTATTGTAGATGCCCAGCATCAGGAATTATTCCGTATCGGACGCGATTTGGAACAATTAATTTTTCGCGGGCAAAATGCCACAAAACAAGAACTTTTGAGTCTCGTCTGTGAATTGAGGGAGTATATATCTTATCATTTCTATACGGAGGAGGAATTGATGGCAACACATAATTACCCCTCACTTAGCCAGCATATCACCTCCCATAATAAATTTAGGACTAATATTGTAGACATAGACCTTCCTTTATTAGGGCAACGCCCGGACCTGGTGCTGCCGCAGATTAAAGAAAGCTTACAGGATTTTCTCTTTAACCATGTACTGACAGAAGACAAGGCATTGGGCATTTACATAATAAAGCTGGCATCCTGATGCCCTTTGCATCAAATCCTTCATTTACAGCATTAGTGAATTTATATTAGTATATCAATATAAATACCAAGGGCTGTCGCAAATCCAACAATTCTACAACACATGACAAAACTCTTTTTACTATCCATACCATATATTGTTTGTATTTGTTGCATTGCAACAGCCCTTTTACGGCAATTGCCTAATAGAATGCCTATTTGATTCATTGCCTCCAGGAATCATGTATATGTTTTCCCATTTCTGATTGCTCACACCTTACAAAGCCCTCATTAAAGCTTCATCGCCCGATACCGGTTAAAGCAGGCAAAAATTTCCTGCCTTCTCGGCAATGCCAGCCCAGACGGAAGATAATCCCCCGGCACTACGCTCGCCAGCCCTTTATGCTCCATCAGCTTCATCAGTTCATCTACCACTTCCTGCATGGTATCTTTCCCGTTGAACATATTTTTTTCCGCATAGGCCAACAGATATCCCAGCGCCGTTACCTGTTCGCTATCCGCTATCTGTTCCACATAGTGAAGGTTCACATTTTCCTTATTCAAGCTGACCCCTTCCTTCCCCATGCTCTTTATTTTCACCCTGTCATCCCGGCCATCCCCACGGCCGCCCCGGCCTCCGCGGCCCATGTTCCTTTGCATATTTCCGCCATCCCGGCCGCTCTTTCCCCCACGTGGAGCACGCCCGTAATCCGGCTCTTCCGGTTCTTTTTCGGGCACGGACAGCGGCGGGTATTTCTCCGCTTCCCCTTTTGCCAGCGCCGTAATCTCCATAGGCACATAATTATCCATCTGTACAATCCAGTCAGCAATGCTGAAATACGCCCCGGAACTTCCCGCCACTACAATACAGGAAATCCCCTTTTTCTCATATAAATAACGCGCCCTTTCAATAAACGGGGTAATCGGTTCCTTATCCCTGTGCACCACGCGCTGCATCAGTTCATCCCGTACCATAAAGTTGGTCGCACATGTGTCCTCGTCGATGAGGAGAAGTGAGGTTCCGCTTTCCATGGCCTCTATCACATTAGCCGCCTGAGAAGTACTGCCGCTGGCATCCTCCGTATAAAAGCTTTTCGTTTCTTTACCGTTCGGGAGATTGTTAACAAACATGGAAATGTCATCATTTTTCACGCATCTTCCATCCTCCGCACGGATTTTCACCGCATCGGAAACCGTTACCACATATTCTCTCCCGTCTCCTGCAATGTGGTCATAGACACCCAGTTCCAGCGCTTTTAACAGAGTGGATTTCCCATGGTAACCCCCTCCTACGATCAGGGTAATTCCCTTATGGATTCCCATCCCTTTTATCAGCCCCTTATGAGGCAGTTCCATCTCCACCTCCATAGAAGCCGGAGAGCGGAACAAAACACTATTTTTCATGGGCCTGTCGGACACTCCCGATTCCCTGGGCAGTACAGACCCGTTTGCCACAAAAGCCACCAGCCCCTTTTCTTCCAGCCTATCCCTGATATACTTCCTGTCATCTGCCAGGAATATAATTTTTTCTACTTCACTTTTATTTAGTTTCTTATAAAAAAGTACATCCTGCACACATTTTGGCAAAAAGTCAAAAAGAATCTTTATCAGTTCCGAAGAGCAAATCGTCCTCCCGTTTGCCGGAAAACCTACCTCCAAACGCACAGCGAGAGCCCCCGAGGCGGGATTGATTTCACAGGCTGTCCTCTCCAATACCTCCTGGCCCGGTCTGCTCACCGACATCAGCCCGCTTTTCCCCGATCCTTTCGCCTTGAAATTATACTTGTCCACTTCGCTTCTAAACAGCCTCAAAAGATAGTCCTGAAGCGCCACCCTTCTTTCCTTCGTCTTATAGTACTCCTCCGGAAATCCTGCAATCCTGCCTTCAATATGAATGCTCACCTTAGACGGAGAGGCAAAAGGATCTCCCTGCACATGGTCGATGGAAAGCACGTAATTCCCAAAACCATACTTGCCTTTTGTATCTTTGTATGCAGGATAACCCCTGCGGTCGATGTTCCGAAGCAATATTTGCAAATCCGATGATGTATTCATTTTTTTCTCCATTTCTGCGCTGCTCTTGTAGCCTGGTATTGCCGGGGCTTTACACATTTCAAATTTGCGGATGCAGCGCAGACACAAATTTGTAAAAGAAAGCTTTGAAAAAACTTTCACATTTCCCGTCATGCAGCCTACGGCGGCACAAACAATCCGTGAAAAAACCGCTTTCCTTGCATAAAAGCCAATTTTTAACATTCCATAGTATTTTATAATGGTTGAACGGGCTTAGTCAAGGAGAATTCCTTTTTATCTTTATTCCAGCTTATTGCCATTCCAAATGAGAAAGAACAAATTGGGGTTATAAGCATAGATTTTTTATTCCTCTTCCCCCCAGTGTATCATCTCCAGCCCTAAATATACATCATCTCCTGCCGCATCCACCAGCTGGGAAATAGTTTCATCATATATAATAACATTCACCCCGTTTTCCACCATTTGATAATCTTGACCATTCACCAGCAATGACACTTCTTCCGTATATTCCTGGCCTTCCTGATGAAATGATGAGTTCAAATGTATCTCGCCATTCTGTATAGGAATACATTGTGCATAATTTTTCCCTGAAAGATGTTCTGTCATTATTCCATTCCGAAACACCCAAGTTCCCCCGGACTCGTATTCCTCTCGAACGATTCCAAGTTCTTCCAGGCTTCCCAAATACACATCCCCTAATGCACCGTAATTTCCTGTCAAAGACAAAATTACTGTTTTTCCCTCCCACAACTCCGGAAGTTTCCGTAAATATTCATTAACATCTTCGGAAATCTTCAAATCATGTGCAATTTCTTTATTGTATAAATATCGGGCATTTTTATCCCATAGTTCATATCCTTCCTCCCCCCGCCGGTCCGGAAGTCCATAGCTTTCTTCCAGAAACTCCGCCATATAGCGGGTCACTTTCCCCGCGCCACTATTATTCACATGGCTCACATCCCGGAAATCCACCGCAAAATCCAGCCCAACTTCATCATACATATGGTTAAAATTTAAGAAGGGAACATCGTTTTCCCTGGCAAATTCCTCCACCGCATTAAATTTCATCTGTTCTTCCTCAGACAGGTAATAAGGCGCGGCAAAAAAGACCAGCGGTACTCCCTCTGCCCTCGCCGCATCTACCATCCCCTCCAGCATCTCTATTTTATCCGGATGGAGAGCCATCGCTTCCCGGTTATTCTCCGCTGGCGGTCTGTCAAACCTTTCTATCATAAAGCTTCCCCGATAACCACGCATATATGGCATTGAATCCCGAAAGTCTTCTTCTGTCAATTCCGCATAGCGGGAATGAATAATCGGTATTTTGGCAAAAATACCATTCCTCCAAACTCTATCCTTTTCCATATTTTCTGCCAAATGGCAAACGTACTTCCACAGATTCCCAGACCATTTCATGCCGAGGGAATTTCTGTAGACATCTTCATCTTTGTTGTCCAAACCATCTCCGGCTGCGTTCAGCACTTCCACTATTATCACTTTTGGATGCTTTAACCGCAAGATTTCCTGAACAAAGTGGTAGCTGGCATCTAATTTCTGGGAACCGGCTGACAGCGTGAAACCGGCAATACCATATTCTTCCCATAGCACGCCGTGGTCAATTGTACAATGAGCATGGCTGCTTCCTACAATATACACATCCGCGTCATTTCCTTCCTCCCGATAAAAACGATACCAACCGCCACCGCCGCCCATATCCTTATAGCCAAAAATCTCCAGCAGCCTGCTGCCTATGGAATAGACAAGCAATACAAACAGCAGAGCCTTTATCAAATTTTGTCGCATTTCTTTTTTCATGTTGTCTCTTGTCCTCCTTCTGCCAGAATCTGCAAGCGCAAAACTTTCTTAGCTAAAACTGAAAATAAATAAACTGTGCCGAATCAAATCCAGGACCATAGTAGCCTAAAATAATACAGGAAAATAACAGCCCCAGCAAAACGCTCCACCGAAAGCCAATCCATTGTTCTTCCAGAAAGCCTGCCAGCGTCTGCTTCTTTTTATCGCGCAGGCAATCCACCAGAAAGAGGAAAATAAGCCCTGCCAAAAGGATATGCATTTCCCTAATATTCAGCCCCAGCGTATAAATACTCTGATTAAACAGGGACCACCAGTCATGGATAGTAACCATCCTTTGAATATAGTGCAATGCCTGATGCAGGTCATCCGCCCTAAAGAAAATCCATGCAACATCCACCAGCAAAAATGTAACTAACGTGCGAAACAGCCGATATCCGAAAGATTCCGTCCTTGTATGGCAAACCGAATGAATCTTTTTCATCACAGACGCCAACTCCTTTTCCAGAATTTGATATATTCCATGCAGCAAACCCCAAATCACATAAGTCCAATCCGCGCCATGCCATAAACCGCTGAGCGTAAAGGTAATCAGAATATTCCTATAGTTTTTCCTTTTCCCGCATCTGCTGCCTCCCAAAGGAATATACAGATAATCCCTAAACCATGTGCTGAGGGAAATATGCCACCTGTGCCAGAAATCTATGATACCCTCCGCAAAGTAAGGTGCATTAAAGTTCTCCATTAATTTAAAACCCAGCACCTGTGCAGCGCCGATAGCAATTGTTGAATATCCCGCAAAGTCACAATAAATCTGAATAGCAAAAGCTATGACTCCAACCGCCAGGCAAACCATACCGTATTTTTCGTAGGAATCAAAAACCGTATTCACCAATACCGCAGCCCTGTCCGCTATTACAACTTTCATGAAAAAGCCCCACAGCATCGTAGTCAGCCCTAACGTCACCCTTCTATAGTTCCAAAGTTTACGCCCTGGCTCTTCATGGATTTGACGCAGCAAGTTTTCCGACCTTTCAATGGGCCCGGCCACCAGCTGTGGAAAAAAAGATACAAACAGTGCATACTTTACCAAATTTTTCTCCGCCCGGATTTGTTCCCGGTAAACATCTATCGTATAGCCCAGGCACTGAAATGTATAAAACGAAATGCCCACTGGCAGTAGGATATCGAAATCAGCCAGCGGCTGCAAATCAACCGCACGCAATGCCATATTCACCGTATCCACCAGAAAATTCGTATATTTGTAATAAATTAAAATCCCAATATTTATGAGGAAACCGATAAAAAGAGCCAGCTTCATCCACCTCTTTTTATTTTTTTCATTTAGGCCTCCCCTCTCCCGAATCCATTCCAGCGTACGGCCGCATACATACGTAACCAATGTAGAAAATAACAGCAGGATAATATAGGCCGGATTCCAGCACATATAGAAATAATAGCTGGCGGCCAAAAGCCAAATATATCTCACTTTCGCCGGCAACACGAAGTAAACCAGCAAAACAACCGGGAAAAAAATCAAAAAGTCAATAGTATTGAACAACATAGTCAGCTCCTACCTCCACCTTGAACCCTATCTATGAATTAGGATAAGAAAATGCAATGGGAATAATATTCTATCATAACTACTTTATCTTTGCCATAAAATTCCGGAAGCCTTCTCCCCGCCACGCACTGCATTTCCGGGAGATATACATTGTTATGCCATATATCAATTCATTTTTTACATACACTGCGCAGGAAAAAATTGTCTTTCGCACTATACTCTTATCCAAAACTCAAACCCCATATCCTTCCCCCCATCAATATGGTAAGCCGATTCCACATCCGTTCCCCAGCTGTCGATACCGCCCACTCCCCGGACAGCCCCGTAAATACACAATACAGTCCTTCTGGGCAGAGGAAGTTCCTCCTGGTGGGATGCATTCTCCAATTCCAACGCCGTATAGGGCAGACAGGAAAACGCCAGGCTGCCTAAATCAAAACGCAGCTTCGACGGTTCGGCTGCACCCTTTTTTCTGTTATCCAGGCTGCTGCCCCTGTAAACTTCCACCCATTCCGTATCCATATGGACGCCGCAGTCCTGGGGAACCAGATAAGGTGTCACCGGCAGGCCTTCCACCTCATAAATTCCGGGAATCCCTCCCGCCTTCCTGTCCGGATAAGTTTCCCCGGATAAACCCTTGTATACAAACCGTTCCGCACACGTGGGCATAATAAAGCGCAGGCCGAACACCGGCAGTTCCGACAAACCCTCCACCCCGCAATAGCCGGCAGTCATATGAATGCTTCCGTCTCCTTCCACTTCATATGCCACCGTCGCCTTTGCCGCAGGCACAGTGATTGTTTCATAAGTAAACGTGATTTTTATCCGTTCTGTCCTTTCTTCCCCGGTATAACGGTTGTTTTCCGGCGCACAGGGAAGCTGGATTTCTTTCCCGTCTACCGCTACAGTTATCCCAGTACATTGGATGAACATATCCGCCGCCAGCCACATACCGCTTTTTAAATGAAATCCGCTCCCCCTGTCATTATCGGTAACCGCACGCCAAAATGTAGGGCGCGGTGTGCGGTAAAGCCACTCCAGCCCATTTACTGCCAATGATTCCAAACCGCCAGTCACATAGGAAAAAATATAATGAAAGTTTCCGGCGTTGCCACAAACTCCCAGCGTTGCATCCCCGAATACAAGCCGCAATGGGCTTTCCGTTTCTTTTTCATTCTGGTTTTCTTCTTTATTTATATAGTCCATAAAAGTACCTCACTTCCTGCATCGCCGGTTTTTCTTTCCTATCCGCAAATACAATGCCGTTTCCGGAGAATTCATAATCGGAAGGCCTGTCATCGAAATCGCCCCCATAGCGAAGCACTTTCCTGCCGCTTACTTCATCCTCAACCCAAATAGCCTGGTCGATATAATCCCAAATAAATCCGCCCTGATACATTTCATATTCGTCCAGCAGCTTCATATAAGAGTCAAAGCCCCCCAGGGAATTTCCCATACAATGCATGTACTCGCAAAGAAGAAAAGGCTTTTTCGGAGCATTATCCAGATATTTCCTGACATCATCCGGCGTGGCATACATACGGCTTTCCACATCGGATATGCCCTCTTCGTATTCCCGGTTCCAGAACACCCCCTCATAATGAACCAATCTGCCATCCTGCTTTTCCTTCAGAAAACAGTTCATCTCCTGGATGTCATCGCCCGCATAAGATTCGTTTCCCAGAGACCAGAAAAGCACCGAAACATGATTTTTAAAAATTTCAAAATTGCTCCTCACCCTGTCCAACACCGCTCCCTTCCACTGGGGCAGCGAACCGGGCACATTCCAGGAGGGCTCGCAGACACCCATTTTCTGCCAGGAACCATGGGATTCCAGATTAGCTTCCGCCATCATATAAATCCCATTTTCATCACATAGATAATACCAAGGAATCTGATTCGGATAATGGCATGTCCGCACAGCATTGATATGGTTGGAAAGGAAAAAGCGGATATCCTGCTCCATTTCCCCCTTGCCTATAGACCTTCCGCTTTGTGCACTCCACTCATGGCGGTTCACGCCTTTTAAAATCAACCGCTTCCCGTTTAAGTAAATAATTTTATCCTTTATCTCTATCCTACGAAAGCCTATGGGGTAAGGCACGACTTCCACAAGTTCGTCCTGTTCATCATAAATCTTTACCGTCAGCCGGTACAAAAACGGCCTGCTGTTCTCCCAGGGGATTATTTTTCCTAAATCCTGAACGGGCATGTCCATATGGATTTGCACATAAGGTTCTCGGCTTCCCGATTCCCCCTTCGCTTCAAAACCCTTCCCTTCTTCACTCTCCGGACTCTTCCCGGCGTCACATGCCGCCTTTCCTTCTTCCCCCGGCCACTCCGCCCGGTAATCCAACAATACGTCTCCATTATCGTCTTCCAGGGCCACTTCTATGCGTCCGGCTTTTCCTGACAGCGCAGAAATCTTCCATTCCGCCGCCAGGCTTCCTCCGCCTTCCTCGTTCAGTTTTGGCTTTATCCACATATCTTCTATATGAATCTCAGGTCTGGCATATAAAGTTACATTCCTGAAAATGCCGAAGAACCGGAAGAAATCCTGATCCTCCAGAAAAGCCGCCGTGCTCCTTTTATGCACTTCCACCGCCAGCCGGTTTCCTTTTTCCCTGATATAAGGGGTCAGGTCGAATTCCGAAGGGGTAAAGCTGTCCTCTGCATATCCCACAAAACTGCCATTCAGCCAAAGGTACATGGCCTGTTCCACTCCTTCGAAACAGATAATCACACGCTTGCCCCAAAGCCCCTCTTCCAAATCAAACTCTTTCACATAAGAGCCCACCGGATTATAGGACGCCTCACTGAACATTCCTTTCCATTTCGCTTTTCCTCCCAGGCTGTACGCAGGCCTCCTGAAAAAATGCCCCTCCCAGGGATACATAGTATTAATATAATGAATTTTGTCGAATCCGGCCAACTCAATATGACAGGGCACTTCTATCCGTCCAAATTCCCCGTCATCAAACCCTTTTTTGAAAAATCCCTCCGGCCTTTCCTGCGCATTCTCCGAATAATGGAATTTCCACAACCCGTTCAGCGACTGCGCCAGGGAACTCTTTTTCTCCTTCATTTCCTGCAAACTCCGGTAATAGCGATGGTCACTATGGGCCGGAAGCTGGTTAACGCGAAATACTTCCGGGTCATCCAGCCACTTTATATCTGCTCTCATCTTCTGCCTCCATTCCAGTACCGCAACTCCCCTACCAGCGCCTTCTTCTCGCAGAGCAATTTCCGCCCACCTTCTGTGTCCGGAAATTCTCTGGGGCGCTCTCCGGGGATTTGCTGTTTTCCAGTTCCGCAGCTCCCCTGCCAGCGCCTTCTTCACGCAGAGCGATTTCCGTCCACCTTCTGTGTCCGGAAATTCTCTGGGGCGCTCTCCGGGGATTTGCTGTTTTCCAGTTCCGCAACTCCCCTATATACAGTCAATTCATGCCGGCCAGAATCACGCTGGCGGCGATTCCGGCGATGGTTGCGAGCAATGCACCTGGCAGGGTATGTCTTGTCTTTGTGACTTTCGCCGCCAGGAAATATACACTCATCGTATAAAAAATGGTCTCCGTGCAGCTCATCATAATAGAAGTAATCATTCCAATATAGGAATCCGGCCCATAGGTCTTAAAAATATCAAGAACCAGGCCCGTAGCTGCCGAAGAAGAAAACATCTTTACAAAAATAAGGGGAACCAGGTCTGAAGGAAATCCTATTTTGTCCGTCAGACCCCCAAACAGCTTCCCCACCGCATTCAAAAACCCTGATGCCCGCAATACCCCTACTGCAACCATCAGCCCTACTAAAGTGGGCATAATCTGGATGACTGTCCGAAAGCCGTCCTTAGCCCCTTTTATAAAATCCTCATACACATTCCTTTGGTGAATCAATCCGTAGGCTATAATATAAAAAATAACAACCGGTATAATAATATTGGAAATATTAGATAATACGTTTAATATGGCAAATCCCTCTTTCCAGTCCTCTTATACCTAGTTTATTTTGGGCAAAACACATATATGACTGCATGCCGCATCATAGGCATTTGCCCATATATGCGCCATTGTTTTCCTACCTTCCCAACCATTCATTCAGGAAATGCACCCCTTTTGCCCTGTTGATAATATCCGTAGCATTATCCTGAAGATAAACGGACAGCTGCCTTACCTCTTCCTTGGTAAATCCTGAAGATTTCTCAATCACCCCTCTGGGAACAATCCCTTCCGCATAGCCGCTATTCCCTCTCTCAAAGCAGACCCTCACCATCTTCTCCCCATCTTTCATTAACAAACCGGAGTATGTCATCCGGAGTTCCTCGTCCTTACGCATCTTTCCCCCCTATTTATGTTCTATGCTACTTATCTAACAACACATATTCCTGCAATTCCGGATATTCTACAGCATGTTCCCTCACATAGCACCTCTTGAATGCTGCAAAAGCAGATTCCCGCTTCAGCAAACTTCGAACCATTCTCACAGCTGTTTTAGAATCTGGATTTTTATATATTTTTTCAAGCTGCTTATACAAGATATTCATTTCTCTTTGAAGCAATTTCAGCCGTTCTATCACATCCTCTTTATCATATTTTCCATTTACTTTTTTTGCTTCCTCGGCCAGCGATTCAGGTGCTGGAAACGATCGCTCGATTTTAACCATCTATATCCTCCCGGTTCATAAATTCTACCTTCAGCCTCTGATATTCCGTTGAAATATCAATTGCAAGATAATCAGGTATTTCATCCAAGTATAATTCAAGTTCCGCAATCTCATTCATTTCTTCATCTGACAGACTTACCTTTTTCACAAGTTCTTTATATTTCTGGAATTTTTCCCTTAAAGTATCAGACAGCTTGTCCGCGCCGAAATACCCCTCAACAATACCGTCATATGGTATATTATCCATCCCGTTTTCTACCAATAAGTTCTTCTCCAAATCATAAATTACCATGTTTTCTATACTATTGAGTATGAACGGCGAATGCGATGTTACGATAAACTGGATATTTGGGAATACGGTTGTCAACAATGGCATAATATTTTTCTGTAGTTCCAAATGTAAGTGGGTTTCGATTTCATCAATAAGTACAATTCCTGGAAGGTTAAAATCAAAAGAACGCTGAGTTTGATTCTGCATCCGCATCATGATATCCACTATGATATCCACTACCGCCTGATAACCGCTGGACATTGTATTAAAACCAAATGGTTCTTTTCCCTGTTGTAATATATGGAAATCAAAGGTTTCCTCATCAAATTCCAGCTTTACAGTTTCATCAGAAAATATCTTTTTTAGGAGTTTTTCCAGTTCTTCAAACCATAATTTGATTCCATCCGCCTTCTCTATCTTATTATTATTTCTTGCCAATGCCTCTGTCATTTTTAAATCCAACATATACTTTACAAATTCATTTCGCGGATATTCCATCAGACCATAATCATTCCTTAATTGCACCTTTTCCACATGTTTTGGCAAAATTGCCTGAAATACCCTATCCGCTTTGTAATATGCCAATATATAGTGGTACTTTTCTCTTAATGCCCAAATGCTGTCCTTTTTTTGGTTAAACTGTATATTTAATCCGTTTCTGCTTTGCTGCAGTGCCTCATTGTATTGCTGGATTTCCTTCTCTAACTTTACAATTTCCTCTTGCCCGCTCCCCCTCTGCTCCACATCCTTTTTTCTAATCTGGGCATCTACCAGCCAACTTTCTTTATTTACAAAAAATTGATCCGTAGATAGATTATGCAAATACCTTGCCAGCGCCTCCACTACACTTGTCTTCCCGCTTCCATTTTTTCCCGTCAAAACCAAATGCCTGATCTGGTTTTCCCGCAAAGGAACCGCAATATTTTTCAAATGCCTGACCTTGTTAATCTCAATATTCGTTATATACAGCTGCTCCATCTGCTTCCTCCTGTTTTTGCACTCATTTCAGACAGATAATAGTTTCTATTCAATTAACATTTCTTCCCCTCTTACAAACTCTCTCCTCCAGCTGTAAAAGGCACTTTTAATATATTAATCTGATTTTACCACACAATCCTCAGAAATAACACCAAAATACTTTTCTATCGCTAAAAACTGTTACAAAAATTTTCCGACATCCATACATAAAAAACCACCCCTAGCCCGGCCAGTACTTTGACCAGCCATGGAGTGGTTTTTTACCCATAACGTTAATCACCCACCTTGCAGGCGGTAGTTTCTTTTTTACATTTCTATTTACAACATACCCCTGATACCCTTTTCCTGCCTACTCTTCCATCCCCCAATACTGGAACCAGTCGAAATCGGCATAATTTTCCGTTTCCATCCCGTTGCTGCTGGCATACATGCCCAGATAGGTACCTGTAAACCCTTCATTTGTATTGGATGAAAGCAAAGCCCCCGGCATCTGACCGCCAATAGGCCTCCTCTCCCGTTCCTGGAATCCATAGTAAAATCGGTAGAAATCCCGTTCTCCCTGCACCGCCAGATATAGCCTGTCCGCACGTCTATCCGATGCCGCATCTGCCCCTATCCCGGCTTCGGCTTCTATCTCCGCTTCCTCCACCAGCTTCCGGACTGCCCCTTCTGTTTGATAAAGCCTTACAACTGCTCTTCCTCCATTCAGAGTTTTCACCAAGCTGTAATGGAAACGATCATCCTGCAAAGCGGCAATCCCTGCCTCTTCCCCTTCTCTTCCAGGTTGGAAATCCATGGCCGCAACCGCAAGAAAGGCTTTATGCTGCTGCCTGCGGCCAATATATGCGGGTGTGCCAATCTCGTGCAATACTTCCTTTTTTAAATAAAGCCTTAAGTACCCTCTCTTTTCTGTCAGGGAATAAAAGGGCACAACCGGCGGGTGTACCGTATTCCAAATCATACCCAATTCAGGCTCCTCGAAATTATCCCCCAATGGCTGGGGAGGAAATACGGTACGCGGCAGCTTAGGCAGCCGTTCTCTTTCGTTCACCAGGCCGTTTTCCGTTTCCAGCAAAGGCCAGCCGTCCTCCTGCCACTCAATGGGCACCAGGAAGGTTTCCCTCCCCAGGTTAAAATGAAATCCCTCATAAGGGCGGACTCCCAGCAAAACCATCCACCATTCGCCTTCCTGGGTCTCCACGATATCCCCATGCCCTACCACTGCGATTTCGTGCATCAAAGATAAGTGCCTGTGGGTGACGATGGGGTTCCTGGGGCATACCTCATACTCCCCGTCAATTCTTCTGCTCCGGGCCATCATTACGCTATGGTTGGTGAAAGTCCCCCCTTCCGCCGCCATCAGGTAATACCAGCCGTCCTTTTTGTAAATATGGGGGGCTTCCAGCCATTTTCCCCTGCTGATTTTCCCATCCCAGATAAAGTGCTTTTCCCCTATGATTTGAAAGCCCTCCGAATCCAGTTCGCACAAGTATATGCCATGATGGCCTTCATACAGGCACTCCCTGCTGATAAAGTTTCCTGTATACCAGACCTTCCCATCGTCATCGAAAAATAAACTTGGGTCAATGCCATCCGCACCCTCTATAAATATGGGATTGCTCCACGGCCCGGCAGGATTTTGCGCCGTTACAATATAATTTTCCCGCTTTGCCTCCCTGCCTTCGGATACAAAGGTATTTATTACATAAAAGATTCCTTCATGATACCGGATGGTAGGCGCCCATAGCCCAAGGGAAGTCTCACAATTTTTATAATCCAGCTGATCTGTCCTGTGAATGCAATGCCCTATCTGCTCCCAGTGCACCAAATCCTTGCTATGGAAAACCGGAAGCCCCGGATAATAAACGAAAGAGGAAGTTACCATATAATAGTCTTCCCCTACCCGGCAGATGGAAGGGTCAGGGTAAAAACCGGACAATATCGGATTATGGAAAGTTTTTTCTTTTTTCATATTTCTCCTAATTTCTGCACAGCCTTTATATCCCGGCACTGACGGGGTTTTAGCATACCTTAATTACTCCCTTTACGATATCCGCTTTATTTTTCACGCAGGAATCCAAGGCGTTCTGTATGTCATCCAGTTCAAAGTAATCCGTCACGATATCCTTAATCGGAATTTTTCCGCCTGCCACCGCTTCGATGGCCGCAGGATAAATATTGCGGTAGCGGAACACGGATTTTAATGTCAATTCTTTATCCAAAATCATGCCTACGGGCAATGTCATTTCGCCGGATGCGCTATAGCCTACCAGAGTGATGACAGAGCCTTTTTTCGCCGCTTTGATTAGCTGGGCTGCGGTGATTTGCGATCCGGCTGTTTCGATTCCCAAATCTGCCCCTTTCCCTCCTGTCAATTCCATAATGCGGGCTACCGTATCCTCTTCTTTTCCGTTAATGACATAATCCGCCCCCAAGGCAAGCGCTTTTTCCAGACGTTTCTGCATCACATCCACAACAATCAATTTTGATACCCCCATCGCCCGGCATGCCAGCATGGAACATAAGCCGATACATCCAGCCCCCATAATAACCGCCGTCTGCCCAAGGCAGGCGCCTCCTTGTTTTGCCGCATGCATTCCCACTGCCAGGGGTTCGATGAGTGCCCCCTCCATGGTGTTCACATGCTCCGGCAATTTAAAGCACAGTCCTGCTTCGTGCGCCACATATTCCTGGAAAACCCCGTCCACAGGCGGAGTCGCAAAAAAGATGACATCCTCGCACAGATTGTATTTTCCTTCTTTGCAGTGCTGGCATTCGCCGCAGGTCTTCCCCGGCTCCATAGCTACCCTGTCTCCTACTTTCAGGTTTTTCACGTTTTCCCCTACTTCAACTACTACCCCGCCCGCTTCGTGGCCTAATACGAAAGGAGGCTCTACGATAAAGTCGCCGATTCTTCCCGATTCGTAATAATGCAAATCCGAGCCGCATATGCCCACATATTCTACTTTGATAAGGGCTTCGTTTTCTTTGGGCACAGGAATTGGCCGCTCCTGTATCTCCACTTTTCCTATTGCCGTCATGACGGCGGTTTTCATTTGACCTTGCATATCATTTTTCCCTTTCTTATTCCAGTACCGCATCAGTCCTCCCAATACCCGGTTTCTTCTTCCTTGACAGAGGCTTTCCGGTCGCTTATCGTCCGCAGATCCTCTGGGGTATTGTCCGGGCTTATGCTGTTTTTAATCCCCCACCCATTCCCCTTTCCAGCACCTTTGGACGGATTGGGTTTACCTTAAAAGGCGCATACGTTGTCCGGCATGCCTTGCACATATTTGTATACATTCCTAAACTCTATTTCTGCCCTCCTTTCCATGGATTCCTTCCTTTTCCCATTCTTCTTTTTCGTGTCTGGCATATGCCAGGACACGGGTTCCGAATGCCTGGAACAGTTTTGCCGTCTGTATGCCGATTCGTCCACAGCCTACTATACCTACTATTTTATCTCTAATTTCCATTCCCGTCAAACCATTGCTTGTCGCACCGCTTCTTACTGCGGTGCCACATTGCCCCGAATCGCTCACAAGTTCATCGGCTCTGCGTCTATGTGTCCGGCTTTTTGATGACAGATATCTGTAAATTCCTTGTATTGATTAAAGTTTCCTGTTTACACTTCGGACAGTAGATAGGGTAGTTTTTCAAAACAGTATCCTCTCTAAGCCTGTCACGAGTTTTATTGACGCAGTTTGGGCAGCATATCCAATGTATTTGCTTCATTATATTCCTATCATTCCTTTTTAGTTTTTCTTCAAAAACATCGAAAAGGTGCTTCCGTTTTCATCAGATGAGACTTTCATATATCCATTCTGTTTATTGATAATCTCACGGGTAAGGTATAAGCCGATTCCCACCCCGTCAGTACCCACGGATTGTTTTCCTCTGTAAAACCGCCCAAAAATCTTAGCCTGTTCTTCCTCTGGGATGCCAACACCGCTGTCGCTTATGTCAAGCCGCAGAAAGGACGGGTACTCTGTTATCTGTAAGCGGACAAAACCTCCTTGCGGCGTATATTTCACGGCATTATCAATGACATTTGATATGGCTTCTGCCGTCCAGTTAAAATCTAAAACCGCTTCAAAGGCTTGGTCACATTCAAAGGTTATCAAAA
>Ga0209064_1001223_pt1 | contig 43414 bp, 32 predicted proteins | sample Inofromicrocosms_FD_187498 | JGI IMG/M metagenome (GOLD analysis project Ga0209064, IMG submission 187498) | Mouse cecum microbial communities from Vienna, Austria - Inoculum for glucosamine and mucus D2O microcosms (SPAdes) (version 2) | ecosystem: Host-associated > Mammals > Digestive system >...
TTCCAAGGACTCGCACTTGCTGTTTGTTTCAAACCTTTCAATATCTGTAAGAACTCTTTCTTTTTTTTATTCCGTCGCCCAACAACCTTTCTTGAGGCGAAAGCGGATGCAAAGATAATGCTTTTGTTTTTTCTTATGCAAATTTTTTACAATATTTTTTTTCTGAATTTTTCAACAGAAAACCGTTAATACCATATTATAAAACTATTTGCCGCATCAATTTGCATCAGAACTATTGCTAAAAAAAAGGAAATTTATTCCCTCTCCTCCCAAAAGCGGATGCAAAAGTAGAGATTTCATTCATCATATACAAATTTTTGGGGAATATTTTTCTTGAAAATAATTACACTAATATATAAGTCATTAATAATCATATGATTAAAGCAATAAAAACATTTGCTCGGATTTTATCATATACACATATTTCACAACAATCTAATTAAATCGGATACTTTAAACCCCACTTCATTATTGCTATCAGTATTAAACCTAACATTTCCACACTTTGCACGAACAAAATAAATAACAGGCTAACCCGTAAATAGCGGTAACGATACTTTAACCCTTTAAAAGGTACCAAAGCAATCAACAACCCCAACAAAAAACCAACAATGGTCAAATCAATAAAATTTACCTGAGCTATCATTTTCAATGACTGTTCAAAAGTCGGAGCTACTAAGAGTAAGCATGAATACAGCAAAGTATTGAATAACATTTGCAACACAATTACTACAGCAACCCGTCGGTTGCTAAAACGAAATGACCTACCTGACTGATTCATAATATTATTCATTTAAATTAATTTCTATTCCAGATTCTAACTTGTAAATAACCTAATCCAAATATACCCCAAAGGGCTATGATAATCATAATCCCACTTCTATCCATCCGAAGAGTTTCATCGGTTACAAAACACACTGAATTACCAGGACTATCCGAGGCATAATAAACAGTAAATCCATTCTCTTCATTAATTTGTTTTATAAGATTTTCTATTTCACCAGAATCATAATGATTCTTATTCCGATAAAACCTACTCCCCACATACTCTTTTCCCCCAACATAGTACATATATTTCACTTGCAACGACTTTTTGTCCACAACATTAAATTGCACGATCTTACCTATCACTCTTTCCCCACTGTTCTTTAAAGCATAAAACTCATACTCTGCAACAAAAATCCAAATACCCCAGGCAGTTAAAATAAGTAATGATACAAAAAATTCATTACAATACAATAAACCACTATACTTTCCCAAAATTGATTGTTTCTTAAAATTATATACTCCTCAAATTATTTTTGAGGCTCTCCTAAATCCAATAACTGATCAATCCCATAATGTATTCCTTTATTAACACCATAACCTATTATATAATCCATAACTTTACCATAACCACTATTCACATTAATAAAACCAGGCAATGTTATAACATCTACGATTTCTCTCATATCAGAATAAGTGAGATTCTCAGGTAATTTACTTTTTTCCCTCCAAATACCTTTATCAAACGAAAAATGATATGCATGATATTCATCTCTTACCCTCATATACTCCTCAATCGGAATATTACAAATTCCATTTCCAGCATCCAAACCATTGTATTTAAAATCCAAATACATATATGCAAAACTTTCTGCCACTGAAGCCGGAAATTCAGAAGCAACATGCACAATTCCATCTACAGTTGATTCTACACACTCAACACCCCAATCCCATACATTAGTACAAAAATTTCCAAAACTATCTCCCGAAGTAGAAGTTGTAGCTGAGGTTGCAGATGTAACAGGTATTGTTGTCGACATAAGTGTCGAAGAAGTTGGTACAGGTGGTACAAATGCAGTCAGGACAGCCGTCGAAGTCTCCACAGGAGAAGCAGTTGTAGTCGGTACAGGAATGGAAGTCACCACAGAAGACGCAGTCGGCGTTGGGACAAAGGCAGTGGTAGTCGGCAAAAACGTACTTTCCGACGTCGCACAAGGAACAACGGTTGATGCAACAACAGTCGACACGGGAATCATTTCAGGGTAATCGGGAGAAGTAACCGGAATAGCGGTTCCACCTAAAATACCTCTTTGATGTTCGGCATCTAATTCCGGCAATAAAGCCGCCATCTGTGCCAGATTGTTTTTCATTCTCTTTTTCATGACTTAATGGTTTAGTAGTTTAATAATTATAAGCATATCCGTACGATTATTTGCAAATATTAAAAAATATTTTTAGTTTTACAACTAAATTAGCCATTTTTCGAAAATAATGTTAAAAAAGTAATTTTGTATACAAGTTTAGTGTAAACTTGTATACAGTTACTCAAATTTAAATATCGTGGGAAGCGGAGTTACTGAAATTGTATATAAATCAAGAAGGCTATTCATCAATCATTTATAAAATACAGAACAAGACTTTTAACGGAAAAATTACAGATTATCTTTTAAGACCGTTCAATCCGTCAAAACCTTTCAGAATAAGATGTTCAGTTACTTTCAATAATTTGAGTAGTACTACACATATACGGATTTTGTTATCGTAAACAATAGTGTTAGTCTTACCGACTGCAAGGTAAATAATACACCATCAACTTGGTTAGAAATAAAATCTTATTGGTTTTCAGGAGATGGTTTGGATGAATTTCACTATGGGAACACCGGAAGAGATTCGCTCCAATCTATATTTTTTCCATCCCCCAAGATTTGTATCCGGTCCACGGAAAACAGAGAAGCTTTTGGCCAATCATCTTCTCCTACCGCATAAATTTCTATCCTGAAAAGACAAGCCCCTTGGGCCGGAAGCTTTAGCACACACCTACTCCATTCGTCTTTTTTATGGATCTGCACAGAATCCTGATAAAGACATTCCTCTTTTTCATTTAATTAATGCAACCACCTTCAACCATCCCCGATTCACACTCAAACATTTAGAATTTAACGTAAACTCTAACTGTTGATAATTCCCCGGAATAAACAATTGCTGGGACAAACGAGCACTAAAACGATAATAAGAACGACTAGCCGGAAACATTTCTATCGACCGGAAAATCAAAGGATATTTTCCCTGAACAAACTCCGTTGAATCCACAGAGCAAGCACTCCCACCATTCCCCGCCATAAAAGGAGTTATATTCCACCGACCATCCTCATTTAAACACTGACGAAATTCCAAATCGTAAACATCATTGCAATTTTCATATAACCATAAGCAAACTTTATTTGGTATAATCCGACTTATACGATTATATCAATAAAAATAATTCAGCCTTAATATTTTTACTAATCCTATATGTATTACCCCATACGTTTAAGTTTCTTTCACCGACCTGAAGATTTCAATACGCCTTTTCCCCTACTAAAATTAATCACATGTCGCTTGTCCATCCGAATCTTCAAAAGCACGAAACAACTCCCGATATACTTTGGGATACTCTGACTGCATTTCGAAAAAAACTGCGGGAATTCCTCCTTCTAAAGGATGCAATGAGTTGAAATAAAAATACCAGAAAGAATATATCTTCTCCGGAGAGTACTGCGAAAGCAAACTCAACAATAGTTGAGGCTTTTCCATTGTTTTCTTTTGAACAGTTTCCTGTAAAGCTGAAATAGCATCAGCCACCCATTTTCCCCCAATAGACAACTTGATTAATTTAGTATAATAAAGAGTATCCGGCAATTTATCCAATCGGGCTAATCCTTTATACACATGCTCTTCTCCAGCAGTATACATCGGATCTTTTTTTGAATATTTAGGATTATATCCATAAGTTTTCCGAAAATCTTCAAAATTATCCGGAAAATACTCCAAAAACTCCTGTTGCTTTCGAACAGATTCCGGGTCCTTAATCAAAACACGGTACAATGAATCCAATTTCCGGTCACATGGCCGTAAAAAACGTTGAGCATACCCTTCATCCCAAAACATCAGCCCTATTAAACCAACTTCTTTTTTTGTTTCAGCATCAATCTCATTATTTCTTTCTGTAATTTTCGAACTACAACCACACAAAATCAAAAACACAAGAAAATAAATTCTTTCATTCCATTTCATGCCAACATCTACTAAAATCTACCACATCTTTAACAAGATACCACCCCTACTTACATTCCCGTTTTTCCGTATATTTAAACTCATTACTCATATATTTGAAACTCTTATAAGCAATCCAATTGCCTATGTATGTCCCAATAATCAAAAAAAAGATATTCAAAACAACAGGGGTCAGCCACTCTTGAAAAAAAATACGTAACAACACCCCCGCAACCAGAACACTATAAAACAAATAAAAAATGATGTGCCCGGATTTCTGCGCTAAATAAGAAATAATTTTCATATTTTGACTTCAACTTTTCTTCCGCCTGTATAAAAGAAATTTAACCAACAAAAAACTGAACAGGAAAAACATCATCCCTCCCAATTGCAAATCTTTTGATATTAAACCATTAAAAGCAATATCAATAATTAAAAAGACCGCTATCCCTACACGAGATAGATAGTCAAGAAACATCAATATTCTCATATCAAATTGGTTACAAAATTAGTTACTGACTTACCTAACCCACAAAAAACAATCCATTCTTTGCGGCAATGCCACAGGCACACAAAGTATTCGGGATGCATATTTCCCGCAAAATCTGAGCCAACCAACTCGTCCGGAAGTCACCCAATTTCCGACAAAATCAGACTCTGACTTACTGCTACATGTATACTCTAAAAATTCTCTTCCTTGAGGCAATTCCAAAGGATGCAACACTTTCCGGTTCATTTTAAGGCTCTTCCCCCAAATATTTCCTTCTCCTTTCAATATTCCAATGACTCCATAATCATCTCCAAATCGTTGACTCAGATAATTGCCGCAGGATTTTTCTATAACCGGAGCCATATTATTCACTTTATTAAAATGCAACAAATGTCCTATGATAACCGCCTTTTTATCCTGTTTTAACAAAGAATCAACCATCCATATGATATTATCCTTCATTATCTCATCCTGCCCCTTTACCCATCCTACAGCCACATCCCGGATTTTTCTTTGACTCAGCAACTGCTTTAATGCCATCCTGAACCAAAAAATATCCATCTGTTTCCATTGAGTTGTCCCCCCTTTACCATCAAATTCCTTCATCGCCTCCATAATTTTACCGGAAACAAGATACTTTCTCAAAAGGCCAAATTCGAGTTTTTTACCATCAACACACTCCCAAAAGCGAAATAAATACTCATTATTCCAAGTCATCCGATTGATACCGACTATATACACTTTTTCTTTGTTCAAACGATTATATTCTCTCAGTTCATTCAAAAAAGCAATGTCAAAATCCGAATCAAATTGCACAATCCGGGCATATTGCAGCAATTCCTCCGCACCTATATGCGAGTTCCCCTGAATATAAAGATTCATCAATAATGTATAGTCATAAGGTAATTCCATCAATATTAATTTACACTTATTCTGCCAGACCAAATGACGTACAAACTTCCTTTCCGATACGGCAATTAAAGAATCTCCATGAACCGTTTCCGCTAAAGCGATAATCCTCTTATTTTCAACAAAAGGTAATACACTTTCCGGCCAAGAACCGACATATTCAAACGTATTTTCCTCTAACACCGGAAGAGATTCGCTCCAATCTATATTTTTTCCATCCCCCAAGATTTGTATCCGGTCCACGGAAAACAGAGAAGCTTTTAGCCAATCGTCTTCTCCTACCGCATAAATTTCTATCCTGAAAAGACAAGCCCCTTGGGCCGGAAGCTTTAGCACACACCTATTCCATTCGTCTTTTTTATGGATCTGCACAGAATCCTGATAAAGACATTCCTCTTTTTCATTTAATGCAACCACCTTCAACCATCCCCGATTCACATTCAAACATTTAGAATTTAACGTAAACTCTAACTGTTGATAATTCCCCGGAATAAACAATTGCTGGGACAAACGAGCACTAAAACGATAATAAGAACGACTAGCCGGAAACATTTCTATCGACCGGAAAATCAAAGGATATTTTCCCTGAACAAACTCCGTTGAATCCACAGAGCAAGCACTCCCACCATTCCCCGCCATAAAAGGAGTTATATTCCACCGACCATCCTCATTTAAACATTGACGAAATTCCAAATCGTAAACATCATTGTTGTGTTGTCCATGAACAACACAACAATTCAAGCAAATCAATAGCACATATACATATTTCACGACTACCTATTTTTTATAATATCCCATAGAATTTACATAACGCGAACTTACTAACTCCCCTGTCCTCGCATCCCAAACTCTATATTCAAATGATTGGTCTCTAAAATTCTGATAAATATCAGTATAAATAGGGCTATCAGCAACATATCCTGCTTCTAAAAGATCCCCTGATAATTTTTGTAAAACATTATTAATAGCCCCTATTCCATATTCTGAAACACCACCAAAAATTGGAATATACCCTGTTGCTGTATTTAAAAGATGGTCTACATAATTAGTCTCTATACTCCTCATATACTCCGAATAAGTACAATAAGTTCCGGTTCCAAAATTTGAAGGCGAAAAAATTGTAGTTTGTTCACCAACATATCCAATATCATCAACCATACCACCATACCAAGAACCATTATTTAACATACTTTCCATTTTCTCCCAAGAATATGTAGTTTTATCTGTCGTTGTTTCTGATGCAACAATAGCAGTGACTGAAAATGACAAAGACGTTTGACTTACTAACGGAGATTCAAACACAGTTATTGTCGGTACAGGAATGGAAGTCACCACAGAAGACGCAGTCGGCGTTGGGACAAAGGCTGTGGTAGTCGGCAAAAACGTACTTTCCGGCGTCGCACAAGAAGCAACGGTTGATGCAACAACAGTCGACACGGGAATCATTTCAGGGTAATCGGGAGAAGTAACCGGAACAGCAGTTCCACCTAAAATACCTCTTTGATGCTCGGCATCTAATTCCGGCAATAAAGCCGCCATCTGTGCCAGATTGTTTTTCGTTCTCTTTTTCATAATTTAATGGTTTAGTAGTTTAACAATCGCAAAAATATCTTTATGATTATTTGCAAATATTAAAAAATATTTTTTAATTTTACAACTAAACCAGTATTTATTTGAGAATGATGTTAAAAAAATTTCCACACGAATATCAAATGGATGCCAAAGATTGCGGACCCGCATGTCTGAAAATCATTGCAAAATATTACGGTAAATATTATTCCTTACAACATTTACGGGACAAGTGCGGAATTACACGGACCGGGGTTTCATTTTTAGACATCAGCTATGCGGCACAACAAATCGGTTTGCGTACCATGTCAGTCAAAGCCACATTGAACGATTTACTGAACATTGTGGTCCTTCCCTGCATCATTCATTGGGATGATAACCATTTCATCGTAATATATAAAGTCGGTCCCCATAAAATATATGTTTCCGATCCCGCCAAAGGACTTTTATCCTATTCACACGAAGAATTTACCCGAAAATGGTACAAACCGGATGAACAAGCAGGAGTGATTCTGGCATTGGAACCGACAGCCAATTTCATGCAAATGGAAATGCATGAAAAAAAAGAACGGCAAAAAACTTTTGAAAACCTGTTGGGCTACTTTACCCCTTACAAACATGCTTTCGGCATTCTGTTTGCCATCATGCTGATTGCCACTTTGCTGCAAGCATTACTCCCTTTTATCTCCAAGGCTGTTATCGATACGGGTATTCAGACCCGGGATATTACGTTCATTTATATGGTATTAGCCGGGAATGCCATTCTTTTGCTCAGTATCACACTCTCGAATATCCTGCGGGAATGGGTGCTCCTGCACGTCACAGCACGGGTAAACATCTCCCTGCTTTCCGACTACTTGATTAAACTCATGAAATTGCCCGTAGCGTTTTTTGAAAATAAATTAGTCGGGGATATTCTCCAAAGGGCCGGGGACCATGAACGCATACGGAGTTTCATCATGAACCATTCTTTAGGTATGGTATTTTCCATGGTTACTTTTGTCATATTCAGCATCATCCTGCTGATATACCATAAAACCATTTTCTTTATCTTTATTGCCGGCAGCCTGTTATATGCCGGCTGGATACTGGTATTTCTGAACATCCGGAAGAAAATCGACTGGGAAAACTTCGAATTGTCCTCCAAAAACCAAAGCCACTGGGTTGAAACCATCGAAAGCATCCAGGAAATCAAAATCAATAACTACGAAGACCGGAAACGCTGGAAATGGGAATCCCTGCAAGCCAGACTGTACCGCGTCAACCAAAAGGTGCTGAAAGTGAATGCAGCCCAATCGCTCGGTGCCCAATTCATCAACAGCATGCAAAACATGTTAGTGACGTTCTACTGCGCCATTGCGGTTATCAACGGGGATATCACCTTCGGCGTAATGGTGTCGATACAATTCATCATCGGCATGCTCAACGGTCCCGTCAGTCAGTTTATCGGTTTTATTCAAGCTGCCCAATATGCCAAAATCAGTTTTCTGCGCATCAACGAAATCCACCAGATTGACGATGAAGAAGACGGGAATGCCTCCAATAACATTGTCCTGCCCCTAAACAAAAGCCTGATTGTACATAACCTTTCTTTCCAATATGCCCAGCATGCACCATTTGTCCTCAAAAACATCAATCTGATTATTCCGGAAGGAAAAGTAACTGCCATTGTGGGAGACAGCGGTAGCGGCAAATCCACCTTACTGAAACTATTGCTGCGGCTCTACAAACCTACTTACGGAGAAATCCTCATCGGAGGCATGAACGTCAACACCATCAGCCTGCGTCAATGGCGGGAGCGATGCGGCTGTGTCATGCAGGAAGGCAAATTATTCAATGACACTATCTTGAATAACATCGTACTCAGTGAAGAAGAAGTCGATTATCCGGCCTTAAAACAGGCTGTCGAAATTGCTCACATCGCCCGGGAAATCGAACAAATGCCCCAAGGTTACCAAACGATGATTGGTGAAATGGGACGCGGTCTCAGCGGGGGACAACGTCAACGTCTCCTCATCGCAAGGGCTTTATATAAACAACCGGATTATCTTTTTTTGGACGAAGCCACCAACTCTTTAGATACAGTGAACGAACAAAAAATCGTCCAGGCTCTTGACGCCGCCTTTACGAACCGGACAGCCGTCATCGTAGCACACCGGCTCAGTACCATCCGCAAAGCCGATCAAATCATTGTACTCAAAAACGGCATGATTGTAGAAATCGGAAATCATGAATCCCTGATGCAACACAAACAATATTACCACACCCTCATACAAAGCCAGTACCAACAGAACGAACCAATCTCTATGCAATGAAAAAAGAACCGCCAGTCTACAGAAACGAAGAAATCTGCGATATCATAAACCGCATGCCCACCCGTTTTGGGAAATGGGTGGCTATTGCCGTTGTCATTTTCACCCTGCTACTGCTTACATTCGGATGGGCCATCAAATACCCGGATGTAGTCAGCGGACAAATCACAATCAATTCCAGCACTGCTCCCATAAAATTAGTGGCTGGCAGTTCGGGTAAAATCAAACTCAGCCACATCCGGCCCCAGGACACGGTCTGCGAAAACAGCTATCTCGCCATCATTCAAAATCCTGCAAATACGGAAGATGTACAAAAAATCAACAGCCTTCTCTCGCAAATTGCTTCCAAGCGCGCTAACCCGCAACTCTGGATTGACACTTTTCCGGAAAATGTTTCCCTCGGCGAACTCAATCTCAAATATTTTTCCTTTCTCACCGCCGCCAAAAATATCAGAAACTATGAACAAGAAAATACCTATGAACAACAAATCAAAAATCTCAAAGAATACATCAACTGGCAAAATATCCTCATCCGGCAAATCAATTCCGATACACTGACGACGCGTGAAAAATTAGACATGCTTGATAAATGGCTGAAAAGAAAAAACACTCTTTACCAGAAAGACATGATTACCGAAAAAGAGTATGACGACTTAAAAACCGAATACCTGAATACCTGTTCAGAACATCAACAACTCCAAAAATCCATCACCACCATCCATATTCAGATAGCCGAAGCAGAAGGAAAACTCAACCTGCTGAAAACAGAAAAAGCAGAGAAAGAGCAGCAAATGTCTTTGGAACTCATTTCTTCCTACAACGACTTGTTAGACAACATTAAAAGCTGGGAACAAAAATACGTACTCAAAGCCCCGATGAACGGACGTGTAGAATTTCTGAAATTCCTGACTGATAATCAATTCATCCAGGCTGGCGAAGAAATATTCAGCATCGTCCCCGAAAAAAACACCATTCTGGGACAAATGCTGTTACCGGCAAGCGGAGCTGGCAAAGTAGAAAAAGCCAGTCCCGTCATCATTAAACTAGATAATTACCCCTATATGGAATACGGTTCCGTCGACGGTCTCGTTAATTCTATCTCACTGGTTACCAAAGCAGAACAAATAGCTAATACGCATGTTGAAACCTACCTGATTACCATCAAACTGCCTCGGGGGCTTACCACTAATTATGGTAAAAAACTGGATTTCAGATACGAAATCAAAGGTAGTGCAGAAATTATAGTCAATGACCGCCGGCTGATTGAACGATTGTTTGACAATCTGAAATACCGGATTAACTAATCCTAATCTCCTGACTCCGAAAAATCTTCATAAGCTTACCGGCTGCCTGCTTTGCAGCCTCTCAACATATCCTTATGCAGTTACTCAAATTTTATTGTGTAAATACAACAACACTTTTGGTAATTTAAAGAATAAACTTCATCTTTGTTAGGCATACTAAAAATTAAGAAAACGACAAATTATGGCACAAACTCCTTCTATCCCGAAAGGAACAAGAGATTACTCACCAGAAATCATGGTGAAACGCAACTACATATTTGACACGATAAAAAATGTTTTCAGGTTATACGGCTATATGCCTTTAGAAACGCCGGCAATGGAAAATTTATCCACACTCATGGGAAAATACGGAGATGAAGGCGATAAGCTGCTATTCAAAATTCTGAATTCCGGAGATTTTATCGGCAACGTACCGGAAAGCGAATTACTCGAAAAAAACAGCCTAAAACTAACGAATAAAATTTCGGAAAAAGGACTGCGGTACGACCTGACCGTACCATTTGCCCGTTTTGTGGTACAACATCAAAACGAACTGACTTTTCCGTTCAAGCGTTACCAGATTCAGCCAGTATGGCGCGCAGACCGACCGCAAAAAGGACGCTACCGGGAATTTTATCAATGCGACGCAGACGTTGTCGGCAGTGATTCTCTATTACACGAAGTTGAGCTAATACAAATCGTTGATGAAGTATATCAACGTTTAAATATCAATGTCCGCCTGTTGGTCAACAACCGTAAAATTCTGGCAGGCATCGCTGAAACCATCGGCTATCCGGAACAACTGACAGACATCACCGTTGCCATCGACAAGATGGACAAAATCGGCTTGGACAATGTCAATGCAGAATTGCGGGAAAAAGGCATCCGCGAAGAAGCCATAAACAACCTCCAACCGATCCTGAATCTAGAAGGGAATAACCATGAAAAACTGGAAAAGCTGCAGGACATATTAAAGGACAGCTCCATCGGACTGAAAGGAATAGAAGAATTGACAACAATATTCAATTACCTCCAGGACCTGGATATAAAAACAGAAATCAAATTAGACCTGACTTTGGCCCGCGGGTTAAGTTACTACACCGGAGCCATTTTTGAAGTAAAAGCCTTGGACGTTGAAATAGGCAGTATTACCGGTGGCGGGCGATATGACGATTTGACCGGAATCTTCGGTTTAAAGAATATATCCGGAGTAGGCATTTCTTTTGGAGCCGACCGTATCTTTGATGTTATGACCCAATTAGACCTATTCCCGAAAGACAACACGACCACAACGCAAATTCTGTTTGTAAATTTCGGCAGTAAAGAAGAAAGATTTTGCCTGCCTTTACTGAAACAATTACGTGCAAACGGCATCAACGCAGAAATCTATCCGGAAGCGACCAAAATGAAAAAACAAATGACTTATGCAGACAAAAAAGGCATTCCTTTTGTTGCCCTCGTCGGAGAAAATGAAATGCAGGAAGGAGTTATATCATTGAAAAACATGTTGACCGGTGAACAAACTAATATTAACCTGAAAGAAGTTATTCACCGGCTGCAAGTTTAAAATTAAATATTAAATTCGGAAGATTATCCTAAATAATAAAGCCGAAATTTATGCGAATATATAGAAAGGAACATCGTCCATTGAAAAGCCATGGGTATGATTCCAGATTTCCCTGACAATAAATATGAAATAACACCAAGGTTTTCTGATATATTAAAATCATATGTAAGAAATAGATTGGTAATTACACATTTCTAATTAATCATTATAATTCAATCATTATGGTACATTATATTTCCCCGGCCTCTCTGACATTTGAGGTTATAGACAATATATTAAAGAAGGACTGTAAATTAGCTCTTTCCGAAGAAAGCAAAAAAAGAATCAATGACTGTAAAGCCTATCTGGACCACAAAATAGAAACCTCTGCCAAACCGTTATATGGCATCACGACAGGTTTTGGGTCTTTGTGTAAAATCAGCATCTCAAAAGAAGATTTAAGCCAATTGCAGGCAAATCTGGTAATGTCCCATGCCTGTAGCGTAGGAACTCCTATTCACACGGACATCGTCCGTCTGATGCTATTACTAAAAGCCCACGCACTTTCTTTAGGAAAATCAGGTGTACAGTTGGCAACTGTGGAACGCATCATAGACATGTTCAACCACAATGTTTTACCCGTAGTACGCGAACTTGGTTCACTTGGAGCTTCCGGAGATCTTGCCCCCTTAGCCAATCTCTTCTTACCTTTAATCGGCGAAGGAGAAGTATGGTACAAAGGCAAAATTTGCGATGCCAAAGAAATCAATGCCAAATTCGGATGGGCCCCCATAGCATTGGGAGCCAAAGAAGGACTTGCTCTGTTAAACGGTACGCAATTTATGAGTTCACATGCTGTATATGCCCTGTTAAAAGCATTTAAAATTGTGAAGTATGCCGACATTATCGGAGCTCTTTCCCTGGAAGCCTATGATGGCCGCATTGACCCTTTCCTGCCTCAGATTCAGGAAGCACGCCCACATCCCGGTCAAATAGAAACAGCACACAACATCCGGACTTTGCTGGAAGGCTCTGAATTCCAGCAAAAGGAAAAAGTCAGAGTCCAAGACCCCTATTCTTTCCGTTGCATACCTCAAGTACATGGAGCCAGCAAGGACAGCATCATGTATGTTGCCTCCGTTGTTGCCCGTGAAATCAACTCCGTAACCGACAATCCGACCATATTCATGGAAGACGACCTGATTATTTCCGGAGGTAATTTTCATGGACAGCCCTTGGCTTTGGTAATGGACTTTCTAAGCATTGCCTTGGCTGAATTAGGCAGTATATCTGAACGGCGGACTTATCGTCTGATTTCCGGAGACCGGGGAAATATTCCGGAATTTCTGGTTGCCAATCCCGGCTTAAACTCCGGTTTTATGATTCCTCAATATGCTGCAGCGGCAATTGTCAGCCAGAATAAACAACTCTGTACCCCCTGCTCGGTAGACTCCATCCCTTCCTCCAACGAACAGGAAGATCACGTCAGTATGGGAGGTAATGCTGCCACTAAAACAGTAAAAGTAACAGAAAATGTAGAAAGAATTCTAGCCATTGAATTGATGAATGCTGCACAGGCAATAGATATGCAAAGACCTGTAAAAACTTCACCTTATCTGGAAAATTTTCTGAAAGAATTCCGGAAAATCGTACCTTTTAACAGTCAAGATAGGGTAATGTACAAGGATATCGACGCAGCAACCAACTTCTTGCGTTTCGGAGATTTTGAATAAATCCGTCTGCATAAGCCATATATTGTTCCGGGAACGCCAATATTCGTGATTTACACTTGTTTATCACGAATATTTTTTTTACTCTCATTCCAAAATTTCTTTCCATTCCTTTTTTTCTCATAATTTATTTTTAAATTTATGGAATTTATTACAAAGCAGTATCTATCATACGAAGAAAATTCGTATAAATAGTTTTTAAATAAAAGGTTATGAAATTTTATGTGATTTTTTTCGGCTTATTTCTAGCCACTTCTTTGTGTCAAGCTCAGAACACTACTAAAGATACATTACTCCAGCATTATTACCAATACCCCCAGGAAGCTCTGGAGACCGCTGCAGCCATGTATGAAACAGCACAATCGGAACACAATACCCCTTTACTCATCAAATCCCTGATTCTCAAAACAACTTTCAGTCTGCAAATCAACCAAGAAGACTATCCGCAAATACTGAAAGAATTGGAAGCATACACCCAACAGGAAAAAGACATTCCGGCTAAATGTATCCTGCATTCTTATTTGGGTGAATTGTATTTAAAATATTACCATCAACACCAATATAATATCAGAGAGCGCAAAGCACTTCAAGGAGAAATTCCGGAACACATCACAGAATGGAGCAGTAATCTTTTTCAGGAAAAAATACTGAATCATTTCTCCGCCTCCCTTCTGCCGCAAAAAATTTTACAACAAACACCTGTCAATACCTATCAGGCAATCCTCATCCATGGTGATGCATCCGACAGTCTACGTCCCACGCTATATGATTTTCTCTCTCACCGGGCAATAAAATGCCTTAATGACAACCGTTATGATTTTCCTGCTCCCTACCCCAACGAAAACGCAAATGTATTGGGAGATTTACAGGATTTTCTCCAAATACCTGTATCCCCCTCTTCTTTAGATGCCCAAAGCCATATCCTAAAATTTTGGCAGGAATTACTCCGATTCAGATGTAAAGCACAACAAGAAAATGCTCTGCTCATGGCAGACCTCGAACGGCTAAATTATAGCTATACCATATCCGACCGCATAGACAAAGATTCCCTATATTTACAAACCTTGGCTAACATGCGGAAAAAATACGCCAACACCCCCTTAGTCGTAGAGGTCATTGCCAAGAAAGCCTATTTTTTACTTTACGGACTCGTAAAAACAGACCTCCGATATTTCCAGCACTTATCTAAAGATATTTCCGGAAATAATCGGGAAAAAGCCCTGCTCCTTTGCCAATCAGGTATAAAACAATTCCCGGAATACAACCGGACTAACCAATTACGTAATCTGTTACGTTACATTCAAGCCCCAGAACTGCAGATAGAATCCCCACAACAATTGTATCCCGGGGAAAAATTACCTATAAAAATCAGTTTCCGTGCTTTATCTCACATAAACATTCAGTTGAAAAAAATTCACATAAGGTCGGAAATATATTGGAATAATAAAAACAAATCATTACCCGCAACTCAGATATATGCCACTTCATACCGTCTGCCCTACAATTTACAACAACAGGACACCACGATTTACTTATCCGTTCCGAAAGCCGGACTTTACGAGATAACTCTGAAAATTCCGGACATAAAAGATTCCATCACGCAAAGTTTCATTTGCAGCCAATTATTTTGCGCTTCACAAAACAGACAGCAACAACGAAACTTTCAAGTAAATGATTGGAAAAGCGGTCTACCTGTCAAAAACGCCAAAATATTAATATACAAAGAACTATCTCCCAAACCTATACTTATAGATTCAGTATTCACCAACGCAAAAGGATGGGCCACCTATCACAACAAAAAAAACTACCTGTGGTTTCAGGTAATTAACCCAACAAATCCCAATGGCTGCATCTCATACACATTTATGCCCTATACACCGGAAAAGGAAAGGGACCAAACGTCCCTCATCACAGACCGTTCCATATACAAACCCGGTCAAATCGTATATTTTCAAGGCATCACCTGGAGAGCTACCACTGACACTCTTTATCCGCTAACTAAAAAGAATATCAGTATTCAATTACGCGACGGAAAAGGCAAAATAATTTCCGAATTAAAAGCCATTACCAACTCTTTCGGTTCATTTACAGGCAATTTCATCCTTCCGGAACAATTATTAAACGGGACATACAGCCTGACCAGCAACTTAGGCGGAACAAGTCTCTTTCACGTGGAAGAATACAAACGCCCTGAATTTGATATTACATTCCAAGAATCTCAGCAAATCTATTATATCGGTGACACCATCCGCATTACCGGTCAAGTGAAAAGTTTTTCGGGTATTTCCCTCGCCGGTCAGGAAATACAATACGACATTTCTTCTTTCTTTTGGGGAAGATATGCAACAAACGGAAATGCCTTCCAAGGGGTTACCACCACCGACCAACAAGGAAATTTTTCTATTACATTCAAAGCGCAACCGCAAATTGTAATGACAGGATACAACCTACCCTTATATTACAGCATCAATGCCAAAGTCACCGATTCCAAAGGCGAAACACAAGAAAGTAAATTTCAAGTAACGGCTTTTCCTGGTGTTGCAACGCCCGTGTTATCTATTCCGCAACAAGTCAACAAAGCGGATTCCACTCCTTTCATCATTCAATTGGAACATTTCCCACCCCAGGCACAAATGCAAACCGTTCAATACTCCATTTATCAGTTAAAAACGCCCGCAACTATGCTTACCGGTCTGCATATGCAGGACACTGTCAAGAACCGGATTGTTTTACAAGGGACACTCCGGATAACTCAAAAAGACACCTTGTTCCCGGATCTGTCAACAGAACCCTCCGGAGCCTATCTTTTCAGCCTAAAATATGGAAAAACCGAAACCAAAGAAATCTTTTACCTCTATTCAGTACAAGATCAAAAACCACCGATTCCTACCTATTTCTGGACTGTCAAAGAAAAAACGACCTGTTTCCCGGGAGATACCGCCCGTATCCGGTTCGGCACATCAGCACAAAACGCATATATACTATATGAAATATATAATGAAAAAAAAATAATCCGGCGAAAATACACTAATTTGTCCGATGAAATTATGAACATTGATATTCCTTATTTGGCAGAATATGGCAAAAACATCTGGCTAACCATTTTTTACGTAAAGGACAAAAAAGATTTTCAGGAAACTATCCAAATTAATCAACAGGAAAACAACCGACACCTGACTTTTCAAACCTTGACTTTCCGGGATCACCTCGTACCCGGTCAACAAGAAGAATGGAATATCCGAATCCTTAATGAACAAGGGAAAAACGTCCCTACTCAAGCCCTGGCTTTCATGTACGATGCCTCTCTTGACAAACTGAACCGGCATACCATAAACTTTCATCCGGCCTACTTATACCCGGGGTATAGCTACACGTGGAATATTCCATACCAATATCAACAACCCGACAATAAAAAATTATATTACACTATTTCTGGTTTGCAGGAATATCCCGATTTTCAATTTGATAAGCTAAATACATTCCAATATTTGTATCCCCGTTTCACAACAACTAAAAGCGTTGCCATGGAGTTTGCAGATTTTGATGATGAAAAAGAAGCAGGCATTCCACACATCACGGGGGCAAAAAAAATGACAATGAATGCATTGGGCCGGGGACAAGAAGTAGCTCCCGATGCCTCCTCACAAGATGATGAAGCAGGAGAAGATCACTCACTGAGTAACAAAATTACTTACAGGAGTGACTTTCAAGAAACTGCCTTTTTTTATCCGCAACTTCAGACCGATTCCACAGGCGAGCTGAATATCCGCTTCAAAGTACCCCAATCACTTACCAAGTGGAAACTAAACATCTTGGCCTACACACGGCAACTGGCATACGGAACCTTGACACGCTACATCACCACTTCTAAGCCTCTGATAGTCCGTCCCAATCTACCCCGCTTCTTCAGAAGCGGCGACCAAACAATTCTAAAAGTTACGGTCAGCAACCTTTCCGACAGCCTGCAACAAGGAACGGCAGGCGTGGAATTGTTCGTGCCCGGCTCTCAAGAAATACTTCAAAAACAAACCACCGGTTTCCGCATCAATGGCAAAGAAAATCAAACCCTGGACTTCGCCTTGAAAATTCCGGAAAATACAGACCTAATAGGTTGCCGGATTTTCGCCGGCAATAAGACATTTAATGACGGCGAACAACATCTGCTCCCAGTGCTGCCCAACGAAGTACTACTGACTTCAACGTGCCCCATTTATGCCACACAAACTGGAACGCATACCTACACATTAAATCCATCCTCTTCCTCCCGGAAAAATTACAGACTCACACTGGAATTATCAGCCAACCCGATATGGTATGCCGTACTGGCCCTGCCTGCTCTGACCGAACCCCGCCAGGAAAATGCTACCGACATCGGTGCTTCATTCTATGTGAACACTATTGCCAACAAAATCATTCGCTCTAATCCGGCTATAGCCGCAGCTATACGCCAATGGAAAAACACCCCCGGTACACCAGCCTTGCTTTCCCGGCTGGAACAGAATGCTGAACTGAAATCCATTTTACTGGAAGCGTCTCCCTGGATGCTGGAAGCAGAAAATGAAACGGAACAGATGCAAAAACTGGTTGAATTATTCGACGAAAACCGTCTACACCATCTGCAAGAACAAGCCGTGAACCAACTAAAAAAACTACAAAATCCGGACGGAGGATGGAGTTGGTTCAAAGGTATGCATTCCAGCCAATTCATGACAACCAACATACTGACTATCCTGGAACGCAGCATTACAGTAGGCGATTTTCAAGCAAATGAGGCCATCAAACAGATGCAAATCAAGGCACTCCGCTATCTGGATAAGGAAATCAGTACCGACTTTAAAAACAATAACATCAGTTACAATCAGTTGTTGTATCTTTACACCCGGAGTTTTTACCGGGATATACCATTAGGAGACGCCCTGGAGGCCCACAAATATTACATAAACCTAACCCGGAAAAAATGGGCGGCATTCTCACTCTATGAAAAAGCCATATCTGCGATTGCCCTGAACAATTACGGATTCAAGGAAGAAGCACGAAATATACTGAAATCTTTGCGTCAATATGCTGTTACCACACCGGAAGATGGTATGTACTGGCCCAATAACCGCAATCAGTATTACCGAAACTCGGCTGTTCAAATACATACTGCCATCATGGAAGCTTTCATTCTGACCGAAGGCAATAGTGCAGATGTAAACCTGATGAAGCAATGGTTACTCCGGCAAAAACAAGTACAAAACTGGGGTAGCGTGCCTTCCACAATAGATGCTATCTATACCTTACTGCTGACAGGCAATGACTTGCTTACTACAAAAGAAAACTTAGCCGTCAGGTTGGGTAGCCAAAAGCTATCTATTTCCGGCGAAACCGATCCTATCGGATACCTGAAAAGATCTTATTCATCTGGGGATATCCGACCAGACATGCTCACCGTAAAAATGACAAAACAAACAGACGCTCCGAGCTGGGGCGGGCTGTATCTGCAATATTTCGAAAAACTGGACCAAATAAAAAAACAAAAAACAGAAGTGAGCGTAGATAAAAAGCTATACATCGAAAAAATCAATGCACGGGGGAAGGCCGAATTGTATCCTTTGGACAAACATCCCTTGAAAGTAGGTGACAAAATAATCGTTCGCCTAACTCTCACTTTAAACAGGGATATGGAATTCCTGCACCTCAAAGACCTGCGAGCCGCCTGTTTTGAACCTCTCGAATCCCTATCCGGTAATCAATGGAAATTTGGAACAGTATATTACCAAGAAATTAAAAATGCGGCAACAAATTTCTTTTTCAATGCTCTGAGCAGAGGAACCTATGTTCTTGAATATCCCGTCTGGATCAATCAAGCCGGTACCTACCAAGACGGCATGGCCACTTTTCAAAGCATTTATGCCCCGGAATACAATGCTTTCAGCAATACAGAAAAAATTGTAGTAAATCCTTAACAAAGAAAGTGTGTCAAAATCTGCTTCAAAATTTTGACACACTTTCCTCCTAATCTTCAATCACTAAGCGAAAACCAGACCCGTGTACATTTTCAATTTTAATTTTATCATCATCTTTAAAATATTTCCGTAATTTAGTAACATATACATCCATACTACGGGCAGTAAAATAATCATTGGTACCCCAAATCTCCATCAAAGCTTTATCCCGGGGCAATAATCCGTCACGATGATTATACAACAATTCCAGCAACCAGGCTTCTTTGGGAGTCAGTTTTATCTGCTCTTCATTTTTAGAAATAGTACGCAACTCCGTATTAAAAACATACTCTCCGATATTAATGAATTTAGGTTTAATTTCAACCTCCTCATGTTTACTACGACTCAATATTGCTTTAATCTTTAAAATTAACACTTCTGAATCAAAAGGCTTTACAATGTAATCATCTGCCCCAATCTCATAACCTTGCTTCATATCCTCCTTCATACTCTTAGCCGTAATATACACAAACGGAACGGTAGTATCTATTTCCCGGATTTTCTTTCCCAAAGTAAAACCATCCATTTCAGGCATCATGACATCCAGCAAACAGATATCAAATTTATCCTTCCGAAAAACTTCCAACCCATCGTTCCCGTTTACACACAAAGTCACATCATAATCAGATAATTCCAGATAAGACTTCAGGACTGAACCAAAACAAGGATCATCTTCAACTAACAATATTTTCTGTGTCATATTTATTGATTTTTATTTCATTCTTTTTTTAACTCTATTTCAACCAAAGTTCCTTTATTTTTCCTCGATGTCAGGCGAACCACCCCGTTATGTAATTCCACAATAGACCGCACATAACTCAGTCCCAATCCGAATCCTTTCACATTGTGAACATTGCCGTTTGGTACCCGGTAAAATCTTTTGAATACTTTCTTTTGGTTGTCTTTCGATATGCCTATCCCATGATCCCGGACCCCAATCACATAAGCATCCGTTTTCTCCTGAGTATATATCTGTATTTCAGGAGGTCCACCGGAATATTTTATAGCGTTATCTATCAAATTACAAACGGCATTCATCAAATGTACCTCATCCACCGATAATACGAAATCACTCGCTTCCAGTTTACATTCCAAAGTACCTCCGGCCTCCTGAACCAACAAAAAGAAATGCTCAACTGCTTCACGTACCAATTCGTTAACCTCCACCTTTACTTTATTTAACTGCAATTCCCGACGATCAAGTTTAGCTTGCTGCAATATGCGTTCCACATACTTATTCATTCGATTATTTTCACTCCTGATCATGGCATTAAACTTCAAAATCTGTTCCCTGTCGTCCAATACTTTTTCTTTCGTAAGAGCAGATGTTGCCAGAGATATGGTAGCCAATGGTGTCTTAAATTCGTGGGTCATGTTATTGATAAAATCATTCTTAATCACCGACAATTTCTGTTGCCGCATAATGACCACTATCGTTATGACAAAAACGAACATCAAACCAAACATACAAAAACCGGAAGCCAATAACAACCATCCCATATTTTCCAATAAAACAGGTTGTACCGACTCAAATCTCACCCCCAGATAATAATCTTTCCTGGACCAATCCTGCTGAAATAATTCAACATAATAAAGATTCTTAGTCCGTCCTGCTTTCACCATATCCAGCAAATCCTGTTTTGTCAGAATCTCATACGTAAAAGGTAAATTAATACGATAGGTCCTAAAATTATTTACCAATAAGCCGGACAAATCAATATTTTGTAAACGTTGACTGACTGAAATATTCTCCGGATCTTTTTCTTTCAAAAGACGAATCATAAATTCCTGCAACTTCTGACCAAAATGAACATAAAAATCAGCTTTCGAAGTAGAGTCTTGCTGAGGCAATTCCATAGAACGAATGGTCTGTATGATAAACTCTTGATCGACCATTTTACTGACTCCCGAACGGGCATAAGGAAAAGCTGAAGAATTCAGATAAGAACGCCCTTCATTCAGGCGATTTACGTCATTATTCAGAAAATGGAACAATTTATTGGAATACTCTTCTCTGAAAGAGGACGTACTACTACCTTGCCGGGCAGTAATCATGTCATTATAACTCTTTAACTCTCCCAAATGCTGATTCATCTCCCGGCGATATTTGATATAATTAATTTCATCAACCTGATTCACCACCCGGTTCAAAACATCATACACCTGAGAAGTAAATTTATTCTCCCTTTCCCGGATAGCATATTTAATCCACAACCACTGAACGATAACCACTGCTGTAAAAGCAGCGACCATCACAATCAGTAATATTTTGATTATTATCTTTTTAATCATCTTCCAGGAATATTATGGTAAAAATAGCATTTATTACAGAACAATCAAAATCCAGTATCATGAAAAAGGGGTACCCCAGGGTACCCCTAAAACAACTAAGTAATAAAACGGGAAAAACCATCAAAGATGGTCTTATCTTTTATTGCAGTTGCTTTGCAATATTCTTATAAATGTTACTTTCCTTATTAGGAATTTCTAACTTTTGAAAAAGACGTTTTTGCAAATCAATACTATCACGCAATTCATCCTTTAACAAGAAAAGTGATAATTCCTGAGTCGGATTTGCTTCAATCAAGGTTTTTGCATAATTAGCACGACCTCTGACTGAACGCAGACGTTGCATTTGCAAAATACCTAAAGCTACTTCATCCTCCGTATTTCTCCTTTCTTTATCCATTATTTTCTGAATTTTTCTGTCAATAGGCTTAATAACCTCTTCATATTTTTCCTTAAATGCTTTTTTCAATTTTGCATACTCAGTGTCCAGGCCAGAACCTTTTACCTCAATCTGATCCGGAAATTTAGCCTTTCCTTTAATCCAAATCTGATCTTTGGAATCAACTATTGTTTCCAAAGTATTTTTACCGGCAATGTCAATCCATACACGAGCAGGAATTTGTAAAGAATCTGTTACAAGCTCTATATCTCCATCAGTCACATCCTGCTGAGCCAACACTACCAATCCATGCTGACCAGGCATTTCAGCCAACAATTTTACGGTTCCTGTCAATCCCAGGACTTTACCCCGAACTTTTACCCGATTGGGATTACATGCACCCATTACAAGTGCTAAAGCAATAAAAAATAAACCTATTCTTTTCATCTTTATAACTTATTGTAAATATTTTATATGTAATGTTGTACAAAGATAGTAAAAAACTAAAACAGGCAAGTCATTTTAAATATAAATTCACACATATCCGGGACGCAGAACTCCTCCTCAGAAACAATTTGTTATCCCTATTTCCAATTCATCCAACAAAGGACGAATCTGGCCGGAAGGACGCGGAGCATTCGAATCTATGATTTTTCCATCAGGCCCGAGTAAAATAAAACGGGGAACACTAATAATCATATAATCCTTATTAAACGCATTCTTTGCATCAGCAAAAGTATGAAGCCCTGCATGAAGATTCTCTGCCAGAAAATTTTTCCATTGCTTTTGATTGGCGAAATCATCAATAGCTATAGTTAAAAAACTTATTTTTCTCCCCAAGTATTCTTTTTGTAATAAATCCAGATAAGGAAGTTCAGATTTACAAGGCACACACCAGGTCGCCCAAACCGTTATATACAAATAATTCCCCCGAAACTGTTCCAATGTAATTTCATTTCCATCCTGGTCCCGAACCGAAAAAGAAGGAGCTGGGTTACCCGGCAATAATTTATCCCAATGACTGATAACTTCCTCCATATAAGCAACTTTATTCGGCTCTGTAACCTCCCGGCGAAATACAGACAACAAATAATCAGCACCATTCAATCCATTGTTCTCCCTGATATGATGAAATACAATTTCCGTCAACAAAAAATTCTTAATTGTAGAATTATTCACCGTAGAAAGTATATAATCTACAATACCGTCTGAATAACTATCCCGGGTGTTATTCCGACTAGTCCCCTGTAAATAAACATAATTTAACAAAAAAGAACGATAATCCTTGGCTCCGAACAGATCTTCATCATTCAAAGAAAATGAAGATAAAAACTCAGAGAAAACTACTCCGGGCCGATAATTTTGTGCAGGATGTATCCGATTTCGGTAAATAGGATAAAAAGATACCCGTTCTGCCACAGAATAGCGAATCCGTTCTTTTTCCAAACGAGTAAAAGATTCATTAAAATTCTTGGCTTCCAATAACTTTGTCTTCTCATCTATCAGTTCCTTCATCTTCTGAACAAATTCCTGTTCACCTAAGGCATAATAATCTTTATCAAAGAATACTGCACTTTCCTGTTCTTTCAAATAACTATTTATACCTCCCAGACTTCCCCGGAAATACAAAGAGCCCAGAAAATTCAAAGCATTTACATAAATTTCAAGATTTTCACCCGGACTAAGATACAAATTTAAAGAGTTGTGCAAAAAAGTTGCATAACCACTCTGTCTCATCTGAATTTTTCCTGAAAAAGAATCATTTTCATCCAAAGGGAAAGTATAGATGCTATCTTCCACCCAAATACTAACAATGGAATCCCCATTCTCTACACGTCCGCTTATTTGTACCATATTATCCTGCGAACAAGAAAATAACAGAACAATAACCCATGTAAAAATAAATAGCTCTTTCATTCTATTTCCCGTTTTTGTTTCGTCAAATTTACCTGTTTAGCAAATATAAAAGAACAGCAGTAAAATATACGTTAAAGAAAAACTAATTTATGATTTGGAACAAACAGAAAAAAAGAGAGGAACTGCTATGTACAGTTCCTCTCCCCTCTTTTGTTTTAAGTATTTAAATGTAAATAGCTTTTACTATTTTACAATAGCTTTGAAATCTGCGTTATCAAACAATTTTGCAAATTCCAGATCTGTAGCAGCCAACTGTTTCATAGCAGCATCCTTAGCACAAGCAGCTTTCAGATTAGAAAGCACCGCATTGGTATCATTATTACGGGCAGCAACCACAGCCTTCAAATAAGCAGCCAAAGCAGAATCACTCTTGTTTTCACTCAATTTCTTAGCAGCCTCGCTGTTATTTCCAGCCAATAAATTTGCTAAAGCAGCATTTTCACAGTTACATTTTCCGAAATAATCAACCGCTGCTTTATAATCACCTTTCATGATGGCAACAATACCCTTGTTGTAATTTACTTCATTGCCCACTCCGGTAGCAGCACCAAACAATACCTCAGCTTCTTTAACATTACCATTCTTCAATTCAACGGCACCGAGATTGTTTTTAATCACTTTATTATTGGCTGCCATCTGATCGGCCTTCTGGAAATTAGCCTTAGCCTGTTCAATCTTACCCATTTCAAACAAAATCATACCTGCATCATTGAAACCTCTCCAATCACTCGGAAATTGTTTCATGGCAGTTTCGTAAATTGCCAGTTTGTCACCATTATTATCAAATAAAGTAGCAGCATACAGCAATTCCTCTACATTCAGTTCAGCAGGATTAGATTTAGCCAAGTCACGGATTTCTTCGTCTGATTTACCAATACGCTCTGCATTTACAACAAATTTAGAACGTCTTAACTTCGGAAGAATCTGGTCTGCAATCGTAGAAAAAGCAGAAGAAATATTTTTAATCTCTCTTTCTCTTACTTCTGGGTCTGAGTGCATAGCCAATACACGCAGAATCAATTCCTTATCACGGATATTTGATTCCTCCATCGCTTTCTTAAATCCTTCCCAATCTTCAGCAACCACATATTTTTTGAAGAAATCCAGGTTCTTATATTCATCTACCTTATTTTTCTTCATGTTATTTTTCACGAATTTATCAGCAGCATTTTCACGATTATTTGCCAGTTTTTCATTCAAAGACATCGGACCGTCCGGAGAAGCATAAGATTGAATCTGAATATTCTTCAATTCCATATCTTCAGCAACTTTAGCATCCTTAATGAATTTTTCCAGAGCTTTGATATCCCCAGATTTGATTTCTTTTGTACGAATCTGAGCTGAATTAATCAAATAATAGATAGCAGCTTCCTGTTCCTCTTTCGTAATACGTTCAAATTTATCTGCACCAATAGCTGCAGCCGGAGTGTTATCTACCAAAGTCGCAGTAGCTATAACACCGTCAGCAATTTTACGTGACTCGTAATCTACTGATTTGGCACCTTTGCTGCCAACAAACTTAACATACAGTCCGGAAACACGCATAGCTTCTTCAAAAGGCACTGAACCTGAATAAGACACCGTTTTTTCAGTAGTATACGGAACTACCTCATTATTTCCCTGTACTTTTTCCCCCTGGAAAGTTTTAGGTTCATAAGCTTTTTCTCCTCCATTCTGGAATTTCAACACCGGAGTAGCAACCAAAGTCACTTTTTTATTAAAATATTTCGCAGGAATGGTAGCATCAATCTTAACATCTACTTGACCTCCTTTAGCTTCTAACACTTCAGGAGTAACCTTGTAAGCAATGTTTTTCTCCATTTTCTTCATCTTATTCAAAGAAGCGCAAGATGAAATAACAACCCCTGCCAATGTTAATACAGCAACAGTTCTTAATGTTCTTTTCATAATTAATTTCTAATTTATTCTTAATATTAATTGGTTCTTAATAAGTCAAGCAAATGTATATAAAAATATTAAAAGATGCAATTATGCAGAAAAATATTAAAAATTAATCCATCTGAATTTTATGCATAATCAATTTCTCGGCTTTTTCCAAAGCTGATTCAATCCCATCCGGATTAGAACCGCCCGCTGTCGCAAAAAACGGCTGTCCTCCTCCTCCTCCCTTAATCTCCTGAGCTACTTCACGGATAATCTGCCCCGCATTCAAACCAAATTCATCCGTCAAATTATTACTAATCATAATCGTCAAATGGGGTTTTCCATCTGCTACTCCACCTCCGATAAAAATGACTTTATCAAACTCTCCTTTTAGCTGAAATGCAATATCTTTCACCTGAGCAGGCGGAATCAGAAGCTGTTCAGCTATCAGATTGATATCCCTATAAACCCGTCTTTTATTTTTTAAACGTTCTTTGACCAACTTAAGGCTCTCCTGGGCAAATTTTTCTGTTTCCTTCCTCAATCCCTCATTTTCATCCACCAGTGCTTTGACACATTCCATCAGACTCTTGTTGCTTTTAAACATTTTTTCCATCTCATGGATAATGCGGAAAGAATTATTGACAAATTCCTCTGCCTTATCCGCAGTAATGGCCTCAATCCGACGTACTCCCGCAGACACAGAACTCTCTGACAAAATCTTAAAAAATCCTATCTGACCTGTTGCCGCAACATGAGTACCTCCACACAATTCAATAGAATCACCGAATTTAATCACCCGCACCAAATCACCGTATTTCTCCCCGAAAACTGCAATTGCTCCCATCTCCCGAGCCTTCGCAATAGGTATTGAACGAAACTCTTCCAAGGGTATATTTTTACGAATCAGACGATTGACAATTGCTGCAACTTCAGCCAATTCCTCGTCCGTTACCTTTTGAAAATGCGAAAAGTCAAAACGCAAATGTTCGTCACTCACATAAGAACCTTTTTGCTCCACATGTTTACCCAATACTTCGCGTAAAGCATAGTCTAGTAAATGAGTTACTGAATGATTGTTCGCTGTCAGAATCCGCTTATGCTCATCCACTCGGGCTACAAAAGTCTGCGTCACATCTTCCGGCAGTTTCTCCACAATATGAATAGTCAGACCATTTTCTTTCTTGGTATCTATAATCCGGATGGTTTCCCCTTCGCATTCCAATACACCACTATCCCCTACCTGACCACCACCTTCCCCATAAAACGGAGTGATATTAAATACCAAATGATAAAGCGTTTTATTTTTACTTGTCACTCTCCGGTAACGGGTTAGTTTCACTTCCACTTCCGTATAATCATAACCGACAAATTCCTGTTCATCATCACAACACAGCTCAATCCAATCGTCCGTATCCACTGAAGCCGCAGAACGTGAACGGGCTTTCTGAGCTTCCATCTCAGTCTTAAACTCCCGACGATTAACCACTAATCCTTGTTCACGCAAAATCAACTCCGTCAGGTCTAACGGGAAACCATAAGTATCATATAACTCAAAAGCCACATTACCCGGAATAGTCAGATAATTTTCCTCTTTTGTTTTAGCAATTATCTGATCCAATAAATGAATCCCCTTCTCCAAAGTGCGTAAAAAAGCATTTTCTTCTTCTCGGATTACTTTCTCTATCAATTCCTGCTGTGCCACCAATTCCGGGTAATGTTTACCCATCACCTCAATCAGCACAGGCACCAAACGATACATAAAAGCTTTTTTCTGATTCAGATAAGTATATGCATAACGGACAGCACGCCTCAAAATACGACGAATCACATATCCGGCCTTTACATTCGAAGGCAATTGCCCATCAGTAATAGAAAAAGCCACTGTTCGCAAATGATCTGCCACCACACGCATCGCAATATCCGAATCCTGGGCATGACCATATTCAATGCTGCTCAACCGGGATATCTCCGCAATAATCGGAGTAAAAACATCCGTATCATAATTGGAAGTCTTTCCCTGCACAGCCATACACAAACGTTCAAATCCCATTCCGGTATCAACATGGTGATTAGGCAAACTTTCCAAACTTCCGTCTGCCTTACGGTTATATTGCATAAATACCAGATTCCAGATTTCAATCACCAAAGGATTATCCTGATTTACCAGTTCTTTCCCCGGTTTTAATTTCCGCTCTTCCTCCGGACGGAGATCAATATGTATTTCCGAACAAGGTCCGCAAGGCCCCATATCTCCCATCTCCCAGAAATTATCTTTTTTGTTCCCCAAAAGAATCCGCTCTTCAGGCAAATAATTCAACCAGATATTCCGGGCTTCAATATCCTGCTCCAACCCATCATCCTGACTGCCTTCAAAAACAGTCGCATATAAACGGTTTTTGTCTAATTTCATTACCTCCGTCAGAAACTCCCAGGCATAAGCTATCGCATTCTCCTTAAAATAATCTCCAAAAGACCAGTTTCCCAACATTTCAAACATCGTATGGTGATAAGTATCATGCCCTACTTCTTCCAAATCATTATGCTTTCCAGATACCCGTAAACATTTCTGGGAATCCGCGACTCTACGGTACTTCGGACTTATATTTCCAAGGATAATATCCTTAAACTGATTCATCCCCGCGTTGGTAAACATCAACGTAGGATCATCTTTTACTACCATCGGAGCAGAAGGCACCACCGTATGTCCTTTGCTCTCAAAAAAATCCAGAAACTGTTGTCTAATCTCTGCTGACTTCATAATTTTATAATTGTACTTATCCATTTTCTGTCACATGCAGGACTCTCAGAATTTATAAACCACTGATTTCTACGCCACCACAAAACAGAATTGCAAAATTAGATTATTTCTTTAACTTTGCATCGAAAAATCTCAATTTTATAATGAAAAATGGCGAAAACAGGTTATCGTTTTAATCCGGAAACACTGTCTTACGACAAAATACACATTTCTTTCAAGAAAAAGCTTTGGTCATTAATAGTAAAACTCATTCAGAGTCTATCCTTGGCCCTTGTCATTTTTCTTGTAGTGTCATCTTTTATGGATTCTCCGAAAGAAAAAGCCCTGAAACGGGAGAAAGAAGAGATCCTTGCCCAATATCACATTTTAAACAATCAGATAAATCAACTGGACAACATTCTGAAAAATCTGGAAAACCGGGATGATAATATCTATCGGGTAATTTTTGAATCAGAGCCTATTGATGGATCTATTCGCCGTGCCGGTTCCGGAGGCATCAATAAATATGAAGCTCTAAAAGATATGGACAATGCCGAACTAATTATCTCCACCAGCAGAAAATTAGACGAATTATCAAAAGCTATGTACATCCAAAGCAGATCCTACGACGAAATCGAAACACTTACCAAAAATAAGATCGACATGTTAGCTTCCATTCCGGCCATTCTTCCGGTATCCCTGAAAAATAAAAAAACCCGCTTCTCTTCTTCTTTCGGCTACCGTATCCATCCTATCTATAAAACCGTAAAACTACATGCAGGAATGGATTTTTCCGGAGCCGTAGGTACTCCGATATACGCTACAGGAAACGGAAAAGTTGTTTACGCCGAAATACACAAAGGATATGGAAAAACCGTACTGATAGACCATGGATTCAATTATCAAACACTATACGCCCATTTAAACAGTTATAATGTTAAAGCCGGCCAAAAAGTAAAACGAGGCGATATTATCGGCTATATGGGCAATACCGGTATGTCAACAGGACCTCACGTACATTATGAAGTAAAGAAAAACGGCAGACCGGTAGACCCGATCAATTATTATTTCAATGATCTGACTGCCGACGACTATGACAAACTGGTAGCTGCTGCCAATAATAACGGACAGACAATGGATTAAGTATTATGGAACAACAGGAAAACAAACCTTTAAAAGTATATTACTCCATCGGCGAAGTTGCCGACATGTTCGGAGTAAATACCTCACTAATCCGATTCTGGGAAAAAGAATTTAATGTAATCAAGCCTCACAAAAATAAAAAAGGGAACCGCCAATTTACAAAAGCAGACATTGATAACTTCCATTTGATTTTTCACTTGGTAAAAGAGAAAGGCATGACACTGAAAGGAGCACAGATGAAACTCCGGGAAAACAAGGCTGAAACAGAAATCAATTTTGAGGTAGTAAAACGCCTGAAAGTAATAAAAGAAGAACTGCTTTCAATCAAAGACCAACTCTCTTGATTGTTCTTGACAACCGACAAAAATGGTATTAGTAAAAGATATTACAACTTTACTTGAAGAATTTGCCCCTTTGAAGCTTCAGGAAAGTTATGACAATGCAGGTTTAATTTGTGGCAATCCCGAAGCTGAAGTTTCTTCTATATTATTAACGATTGATATCACTGAAGCCGTAATAGATGAAGCACTTGCCGAAGGACATAATCTTATTATATCCCATCATCCGTTGATTTTTCAAGGCATAAAAAAATTGTTACCCGACAATTACATAAACCGCTGTTTAATCAAAGCCATTCAACACAATCTGAATATTTATTCAGCTCATACCAATATAGACTCTGTTATGCAGGGAGTCAGTGGCCGCATGGCCGATAAACTGGGATTAACCCACCGGAAAGTTTTACAATCCTCAGGTAAATTATTCAGTCTGACTTTTTATACGCCCGAAAGTGAAGCGGAAAAAGTACGGTCAGCAGTGCTAAACTGTGGAGCCGGCCACATCGGAAATTATAGTCATTGCTCTTTCAACAGTCGGGGGAACGGCACATTTCAAGCACACAACGGTGCCCATCCTTTTGTAGGAGAAATCGGAAAAATTCATACCGAACCTGAAATAAAAACAGAAATAACCGTTCCCGAATACCTTTTAAACCACTGTATCCAAACTTTAAAAACCACACATCCTTACGAAGAACCTGTGTGGAACATCATCTGTCTGGACAACATCAACCCCACAACAGGTTTTGGTATAATCGGTGAATTGCCGGTTCCTGTCGAAAGTCAGCGTTTCCTACACAACATAAAGCAAATTTTCCATTGCAACATTCTCCGGCACACCCGGGTCTGCAAATCAGAAATCAAACGGGTGGCTGTATGCGGAGGTTCCGGAGCTTTTCTGACCCAAGCAGCTATCGCCCAAAAAGCGGATATTTACATCACAGGAGATTATAAGTATCACGACTTTTTTAAAGCAGATAATAAACTCATTATAGCAGACATCGGTCACTATGAAAGCGAACAGTACACAAAAGAAATTTTTTATGAGTTAGTTACAAAAAAAATACCTAACTTTGCAATTCAATTTTCGAAAATAGTTACTAACCCTGTCAATTATTTATGATAAGACAAGGCTGAAACAACACCCGAAATTTGTGATTTGATAACTTGTAAAGAAAATTATATGGCAACGAACAACAACGAAAAACTGCAGGAACTTTCTGTTGAGGAAAAATTGCAGCATCTTTATGAATTACAACGCATTGATACCGAGGTCGATAAAATCAGGACCCTGAGGGGTGAGCTTCCACTCGAAGTACAGGATTTGGAAGATGAAATTGCCGGATTGGAAACCCGCCTCGAAAATCTGAAAAATGAAATCAGCGAAGCTGACAAAAGCGTAGCCGCCAAAAAGCAAGAAATTACAAAATCAGAAGAATTAATAAAAAAATATACCGAGCAATTGGACAATGTGCGTAACAACCGTGAATATGACGCATTGACCAAAGAAGTTGAGTTCCAAAAACTGGAAATAGAACTTCAGAACAAACGCATCCGGGAAGCACAAAAAACAAAAGCAGAAAAAGAGGTCAATCTGGAAATTTCTTCTAAACAATATGAAGAGAAAAAAATAGACTTGGATGCTAAAAAAGCAGAACTGAATGACATCATTGCAGAAACTCACAAAGATGAAGAAGCATTGACTCAAAAATCCGAAGAGCTTTCAAAAAACATTGAGGACCGTCTGTTGACTGCTTACCGGAAAATTCGTTCCAATGCCCGCAATGGCCTCGCAGTTGTTACGGTAGACCGGGATGCTTGCGGCGGATGTTTTAATAAGATACCACCACAACGTCAATTGGATATCCGTTCACGGAAAAAAATCATCGTTTGTGAATATTGCGGACGCATTCTGATCGATAAATACATCTGCGACTATGACGGCAGCATGCAAAAAGCAGATCTTGAGTCAGCCATGGAGGCACAAAAGAAAAAAACAAGAAGGGTTAGAAAAAACGAAGAATGACAAAAGGCTGCAAAATGCAGCCTTTTTATTGTAAATTTCAAATTGCAAATTTTTAAATGTTCTCTAACAGAATATTTAAAATCTGAAATCTAATATTTTAAGCATGATTGCTACAAATTACAATCCGAAAGAAAGCGAAGAAAAATGGTATAAATACTGGATGGACAATAATCTGTTCCATTCCGAAGTGGATAACAACAGAGAACCTTACTGTATCGTCATTCCGCCTCCCAATGTCACCGGAGTGCTTCATATGGGACACATGCTGAATAATACCATCCAGGATGCTTTGATACGTCGTGCCCGTCTGCAAGGAAAAAATGCTTGCTGGGTCCCGGGAACCGACCATGCCTCCATCGCAACGGAAGCTAAAGTGGTAGCAAAACTGCAAAACGAAGGAATTCAGAAAACAGACCTCACTCGTGAAGAGTTTTTAAAACATGCCTGGGCCTGGACAGAGAAACATGGAGGAATTATCCTGAAACAACTCCGTAGTCTTGGAGCTTCCTGCGACTGGGAACGCACTGCTTTTACCATGGACGATTCCCGAAGTGAAAGTGTGCTGAAAGTATTTGTCGATTTATACAATAAAGGACTGATTTACCGTGGTGTACGAATGGTCAACTGGGACCCCGCAGCCCTGACGGCTTTGTCTGACGAAGAAGTCGTTTATAAGGAAGAACACAGCAAATTGTACTACCTCCGTTACAAAATCGAAGGAGAGGACGGATATGCCATTGTCGCAACAACACGACCGGAAACCATCATGGGAGATACTGCTATGTGTATCAATCCCAATGATCCCAAAAACCAGCACTTGCGTGGTAAAAAAGTAATCGTGCCACTGGTAAACCGCGTTATACCGGTAATTGAAGACGAATACGTAGATATTGAATTCGGGACAGGTTGCCTGAAAGTTACACCGGCACATGATATAAACGACTATATGCTGGGTGAAAAATATAATTTACCTTCCATCGACATATTCAATGACAACGGAACAATTAATGAAGCAGCCGGACTTTATGTCGGTATGGACCGTTTTAAAGTACGGGAATTAATTGAAAAAGACCTGCAAAATGCCAATCTCCTTGAAAAAACAGAAGCCTATACAAATAATGTTGGTTTTTCCGAACGTACCAACGTTCCGATTGAACCAAAATTGTCTATGCAATGGTTTCTGAAAATGGAGCATCTGGCGCAAATAGCCCTGCCTCCGGTTATGAACGACGACATTCGTTTTTTTCCGTCCAAGTTCAAAAACACTTACCGCCATTGGATGGAAAACATCAAAGACTGGTGCATTAGCCGCCAATTATGGTGGGGACACCGCATTCCGGCGTGGTATCTGCCTGAAGGTGGATATGTTGTGGCTATCAATGAAGAGGAAGCCATCAAACTCGCACGCAAAAAAAGCGGGAATAATACCTTGACCATAGAGGACCTGCATCAGGATGAAGATTGCCTGGATACTTGGTTTTCATCGTGGTTATGGCCTATATCCCTGTTCGACGGAATAAATCACCCTGGCAATCCGGAAATCAACTATTATTATCCGACGAGTGCTCTTGTCACAGGACCGGATATCATCTTCTTCTGGGTAGCCCGTATGATTATGGCAGGTTATGAATACGAAGGAAAAATGCCATTCAAAAATGTCTATTTCACAGGTATTGTACGCGATAAACTGGGCCGAAAAATGTCCAAATCATTAGGAAATTCACCCGACCCGCTGGAATTAATAGAAAAATATGGTGCAGATGGTGTACGGGTCGGGATGTTATTATGCGCACCCGCCGGCGGAGACCTTCTGTTTGATGAAAGCCTGCCTGAACAAGGACGCAATTTCACCACAAAAATGTGGAATGCTTTTAAATTAGTAAAGTCATGGGAGGTTGCCAACATTGAACAACCAGCCCATGCACGGTTAGCAATTGAATGGTTCAGCAATCTGATGGGTAAAACAAATGAAACTTTGAATACCCTATTCGAACAATACCGGATTTCTGAAGCTTTAATGACGATATACACCACCTTCCGGGATGAATTTTCTTCCTGGCTGCTGGAAATGATAAAACCGGCTTATGGACACCCTATTGACCAGAAGACTTATGAACAAATAATTGGTATTTTCGAACAATTATTACAACAGCTTCATCCTTTTATGCCTTTCATTACCGAAGAGATATGGCAAACTTTACGTAAACGGGAAGAGGGAGAAAGTATTATGATTTCTTTGCTACCACAGACAATGGCTTATGATGAAAAGTTATTGGCTCATTTTGAAATCGTCAAAAATATTATTGTCAGTATCCGGAATATCCGGAAACAGAATAATGTGGCTTTCAAAGATTCTTTGGAGTTGAAAGTAAAACAAAATGACCGCTATCCGGAAATCTTTGCCAGTATTATCAGCAAAATGGGCAATCTCAGTACTATTGAAATCATAAACGAAGCACCCAAAGGAGCCTGGAGTTTCATTACAGACACAGTGGAATATTTTATACCGGCTACAGGCCAAGTGAATACAGAAGAAATAAAAGTTCAACTGGAAGAAGAACTAAATTATACACGTGGTTTTTTAAATTCTGTAATGAAAAAACTGAGTAACGAAAAATTTATCAACGGAGCTCCCGAACAGGTCGTTGCCAATGAACGGAAAAAACAAGCTGATGCAGAAGCAAAGATTGCAGCCATAATATCACAGTTAGCAGAATTGAAATAAATACCAAAGGAAATACTTCAATCGCATGAAATTAGTCGTTTTAACAGGAGCCGGAATGAGTGCGGAAAGTGGGATAAAAACTTTCCGCGATAGTGACGGATTATGGGAAAACTATCGGATTGAAGATGTCTGTACTCAGGAAGCCTTAGAACGGAACCCCGAATTAGTCATTGGTTTTTACAACCAACGCCGGAAAGAACTTTATAACGCCCGGCCCAATGCTGGTCATGTTGGGCTGGCCAAGCTTGAACAATATTTCGACGTACAAATTATTACACAGAATATCGACGACCTTCACGAACGGGCCGGCAGCAAACATGTACTCCATTTACACGGAGAATTGAAAAAAGTGCGTAGCAGCATTAATCCGGAACTAATTACCGATTTAAAGGGGTGGGAATTAAAACCCGGCACCCGCTGTGAAGACGGTTCCATGCTCCGGCCACACGTCGTTTTCTTTGGAGAAGCTGTACCCAACATAGAACCTGCAACAGAATTGGTACGTCAGGCTGATATTCTCGTTATTATTGGAACTTCACTGGCAGTATATCCTGCCGCAAGTTTGCTTCATTACGCGCCGGAACATATTCCTGTATTTGTCATCGACCCCCATATTCCGGCAGAGGCCCGACGACATGGATTTTGTTTGATAGAGAAAGGTGCTTCGGAAGGAGTTGCCGAATTGAAGAAAATGTTAAACATCGGTGAATAAGTTACTACCGAGCAAATATAGATAACATGGCCCGTGGAAAGAAACCATTATTAGAAAATATCCGGATTGAAAAAATAGCGGCTGAAGGCAAATCCATTGCCTATGTCAATGACAAAGTATTGTTTGTTCCGCACACTATCCCGGGCGACATTGTAGATGTTCAGGTGACCCGTAAAAGAAAAAGTTTCATGGAAGGCATGGTTGTCAATACCCGACAGACATCCCAATTGCGTATTGAAGTACCGTGCAATCATTTCGGTACCTGCGGAGGCTGCAAATGGCTGAATTTGCCCTATGAAAAACAACTGGAATTCAAACAGCAGGAAATCATGGACAATTTACAGCGAATCGGCAAGGTTCAGTTAAAAAACGTACTACCAATCCTCGGGTCCGCCAAGCAATTGTTTTACCGGAATAAACTGGAATTTACCTTTTCCGCCAAACGTTATCTGACCCGCGAGGAAATCAAATTGGAAACAGCCATAGAACGCACTCCGGCACTAGGTTTTCACGTACCGGGATTATTTGATAAGGTTGTAGATATCGAGCATTGTTATCTGCAGGGAAAACCTTCTAACGAAATCCGGAATTTCATCAAAAACTACGCGCTTCAGCACGGACTGAGTTTCTATGATATCCGCGCACAACAAGGTTTTCTGCGTACTCTCATCATCCGAACTGCTTCCACCGGAGAAACAATGGTTATCATTGCTTTCGGACACGAAGACCAAACAGCACGCGAAGCATTACTGAATGAGTTGAAAAAACAATTTCCTGAGATTACCTCCCTCATGTATGTTATCAATGAAAAATTAAATGACAATCTGACTGACCAGGAAATCATATGTCATTCCGGGACTGCCCATATTTTTGAAGAAATGGAGGGACTGAAATTTAAAATTGGTCCGAAATCTTTCTACCAGACCAATTCTCAACAGGCTTACCATTTATACTGCGCAACACGTAAATTGGCTAATCTATCGGGTAATGAAACGGTCTACGACCTTTATACCGGAACCGGAACCATTGCCAATTTCATCGCCCGCCGTGCCAAAAAGGTTATCGGTATTGAATATGTTCCGGAAGCCATAGAGGATGCAAAAATCAATTCAGCTATTAACGGAATAACCAACACGACATTTTATGCCGGCGATATGAAAGATATCCTGAATGAGTCTTTCATTACCCACCACGGACATCCCGACGTCATTATCACAGACCCGCCACGTGCCGGTATGCATCCGGATGTCGTTCAAACAATCCTGAAAGCTACTCCCGAACGCATCGTGTATGTCAGTTGCAATTCGGCCACACAAGCCCGGGACTTGCAATTAATGGCCCCCTATTACGAGGTAGAGGCTGTTCAACCCGTGGATATGTTTCCCCATACTCACCATGTGGAAAACATCGTACTGCTGAAATTAAAAAGCTGAACCGGCTGTTTTCCTTAGCTCGTGGATAAAATAATATATTATTTTAAAAATTTACCGTACCCAAAAAGCTATATGAATAAAACATTTTATTACCGGAAAAATAACAGAGGCTATCCCAAAAAATCTGTTGAACCTCTCTTCAGACTTAAAGAATCTTTCATGAATCCCAGAATCCTTTTTGGATAGCCTCTCTGTATTTATACTTTTCCTATCTATTTCTCCAGGTATGCGCGAATCATCCACGCCGTTTTCTCTTTTTTCTCAATCATGTCTTCCAAAAAATTTGTCGTACCTGCATCATCGGAATCCTCCTTTTCCAATTGCTCAATATCCTTACGGATTTCACGAATCAGCGTATCATTATCCTGACTGAGAATAGCCAGCATTTGTTTCGCTTCCGGCAGCGGTGCAGATTCGCAATGTTCCTTCAATCGGTTGTGTTCCAGATAACCCGCTAATGAACCAAGAGGACGTTCGTCCAAAGAACGTATACGTTCAGCAATAGCATCAATATCTTCAATCAAACCATTATATAATTCTTCCATAAACACATGATAGGAATGGAAACTTACTCCTTTCACATTCCAGTGATAATTCCATGTCTTTGCCAACAAAATAAAATGATCCGACAATAAATTATTTAAGACAGTCTTACTAGATTTCACCTGTCCTTCTTTTAAACCTATATTAGCAGCCATAACAAAATAATTTTAAAAATTAAACTTCTTTATATAGGCTTATAAACGAAGAAAAACAAATTAAGTTCACCCAAATAGCCGGAATTTCATCCTGATATTTTAATATTAAAAGAAAAACGTACCAAACCCGGACAAAAGTTCTGTCAAATAAATTTCTCTCAGCAATGAATAAGTACTTCACAAAGTAGCAAAAACAACGTATCCGATAAATAAGACACTTCAACAACTTTAATTCAACAACACCCATCATCCGGAAAACTCCACTCACCAGACCCAAAGAAATGCACTCAGTTCAAAAAAAAGTTCTTTAACCGGAACACATCTGCCTAATACCGCCGATTAAAACCGTCTATCTCATAATAATAGTCAGCACTTTTGTCCCCTAGTAAATATTTTGCAAAATGAAACCACATTTTCCTCTGATAAAATTCACCGGCTTTATTTTGATAACCATGTCTTTGCCCAGGTAACATGACCAAATCGAAGTTCTTCCCTGCCTGAATTAAAGCATTAGCCATTCGCAAAGTATTTCCCGGATGCACATTATTATCAATATCACCGGTTACCAACAACAAATATCCCTTAAAATTTCTCGCCAACTCAGCATTTGTTGCAATTCTGCTCTTAAAAATACTTTCCTCATAATCCCCTTTTATCGTATCTTTTACGGTTTTCTTCTCTTCTTTTACACCATGATGCGTTTCTCCCCACCACTGATTATAAATATTATTATCATGATTACCCGAAGAAGAAACTGCGGCAGTATAAAAATCCGGATAAAAACACAAAGCAGCTGTCGACATAAATCCACCTCCCGAATGTCCGAAAATCCCTACTTTCGTCCTATCTATAAACGAAAAACGATCAGACAACTGCTCTATGCCATATTTGTCATCTGCCAGTGCATAATCCCGCAAATTATTATACCCATAAGTATGATACCATTTGTCCCGTTGCGGGCTACCTCCCCGATGCCCAAAATTCACAACAATAAACCCTACCTGAGCTAAAGCCATATTATAAACACCTGTTACAGTAAAATCAAATGGTATAGCCTCTGTCTGCGGTCCCGGATAAACATACGAAATAACAGGATAAGTTTTTGTAGAATCAAAATCTACAGGTTTCCACATCACTCCATACAAATCAGTCACTCCGTCCCGGGCTTTCACTGTAAAACGCTCCGGCATTTTCCATCCCATCTCATACAAACGTTTCAAATCAGGCCGTTCCAGTTCCATCAGCACTTTCCCATTATTATCCCGCAAAACAGAACAAGGTTCTAAATCAACCCTCGAATAATTATCCACCAAAAAACGTCCGGATACAGGCATGGTAACACTATGAGTAGCGTCTTCAGGAGTCAGCAACCGAACCCCTTCCCGGTCAATACTCGCCCTGTAAATACCGGAATAATAAGGATTTCTTCCTTTCTCACGACCATATCCCTCAAAGTATATGGTTCGGTTCACCGTATCTATCCGAACCATTTTACCTGCAACCCACTGCCCCGACGAAATAACATTTTTCAAATTCCCATCCTTATCATAGTGATAAAAATGTCCCCATCCGGTTCTTTCTGACCACCAAATCAAATCTTTGCCTTCCTCCAAAATAGACAAATGATACAACTGATCATTAAAATAAGGCTTTGCCTGTTCATTTATTAAAACTTTACTCTCCCCGGAAACTGTGCTGGCAACACAAACATCCAACTCATCACAAGTCCGGCGTTTCCTCTGAAAATAAATTTGCTCAGAATTTTCACCTGCATAAAGCACACTCAAGGACTGATCGGGCCATTTGTCAGTATTTATTTTTATCTGCTTCCGATCCGCAACATCAAACACATACAATTCATATTGTCTCACCTCTTTATCACCAGGCATCGGATAACGGTATTCTTCCAGCTTTGGACGAGCAGCCAAAATGTCAATAACCCATAAATCTTTTACTTTACGACTATCAGTTCTCAATGTATAAAATTTTTTTGAATCTTTAAACCAATAAACCTTTGCCCAGGTCCTTTTACCGCTGGTATCCCGTTCGTTCCGGGCATAAGAATAAAAAGGTTCCCCATCCGTAGTCAATTGAATCTCTACCGAATCCTTATCCCCCGCCTTCATCATATACAAATTATGCTTCCGCGAAAAAACCATATAAGTACTATCCGGCGAAAAACTTGCCCAGTTATTATTATTTTTCTGTTCCTTTACAGAATCCTGCTGTAACAAAACACATTTCTCCGTATCATACTCATAACTAAATTCATTCACTTTAAAATGAATCGTTTTCTGATCCTTCTGAAATTCAAGTTCTCGTATCGGTAACGACTTTGCAGAATAAGGTTTAAAAGTAATACGAGTCAATTCCTGAGCCATATAATTATTATCAAATAACAATTTCTTGCTCCGACGCTCCGGATCTACAAAATACCAGCAAGTCCCATTACTCGTTTTATAATTATACCAAAATTTATTGCTCCCTTTCAAAAAATGAGGAGTCACTTTCAAACTTCCAATTTCAGAACCCACCTTTCTAAACTTTTCCGCCTGCCGGAAATTAGCCTGTTGCCCGCATACTGTCTCAGCAATACCCCACAACAACACAAACAATAATAACTTATTCATTAATAATCTGTAAAATTAAACACATTTTTGCTATACAATGATAGAAAAAAACAGTCAAAACAAAAAACATTTATTAGTTTTGTATTGTAAAAATCAGAATATTAAAACACAATAATACACAAACATTTAGCATGGATTTCAAAATAGTGGATAAATATTTGGATTCCTGTTTTCAAGAACTTCTTCGGCAAATCAACCGCTTACAAAGCGGAGGTACCATTGACAGCCTGAATACAATCGGAGTCAATACCACCCACCAAATCGGAGCCAGCTTCGTATCTTTAAAACAATTAGCCAGCAAATATTCCCCAAACGAACCATTAGCTCTCTTATTATGGAATACACAAAAAAGAGAACAACAAATCGTATCTTGCATGCTACTCCCTGAAAATACAAATAAGGAAAAAATTACGCAATTAATTCAAACTTGTTTGGATTTTGAGATAGCAGAATATTTTGGTTCTCTCTACTTACAAAAACACCCCCAATTAACTGAGGTCTCTGCCAACTGGCTTGATTCTGAAAATCCTTTTCAACAAACGGCAGCATTAACAGCACTGGCAAGATACCTTATCCTGCATAAAAAAAATAATAAAACACAAACTGAACTATTTCAAGCAGCCATCCGGCGTAATTTTAAAGACAAATACGTACAATTACTGGTGAACCGTTACCGTTTTAACATTTAATAAATGTTAAACCTTAGGTTTAATTTCCCGGAATGAATTTTAAATAAGAAAACTTTCTTATTTTTGTAAAATTATTACGGAAAAAAAGTATTAATAAGTCGTTTAATATAAATTTACTATCATGTCAAAATTAGATTTAAGCAAGTATGGCATTACTGACGTAAAAGAGATTATTCACAATCCTTCTTACGACGAATTATTCAAAGCCGAAACCGAATCTTCCTTAACAGGATATGAAAAAGGTCAAATAACCGAATTGGGTGCAGTAAACGTAATGACCGGTATTTATACAGGACGTTCTCCCAAAGATAAATTCTTTGTAAAAAATGAAGCCAGCGAAAATAGTGTTTGGTGGACTTCTGAAGAATATAAAAATGACAACAAACCTTGTTCAGAGGAAGCTTGGGCAGACCTGAAAGCAAAAGCTGTAAAGGAATTATCCGGAAAAAAACTGTATGTTGTTGATACTTTCTGCGGTGCTAACGAAGGAACACGCTTGAAAGTACGCTTTATTATGGAAGTTGCATGGCAGGCTCATTTTGTAAAAAATATGTTTATCCGTCCGACTGAAGAAGAGCTGGCCAACTACGGAGAACCTGATTTTGTCTCTTTCAATGCTGCCAAAGCAAAAGTGGAAAACTTCAAAGAATTGGGTCTGAATTCAGAAACAGCAACTGTATTCAATCTCAAAACCAAAGAACAGGTAATTCTGAACACTTGGTACGGAGGAGAAATGAAAAAAGGTATTTTCTCTATTATGAATTATCTGAATCCTTTACGGGGCATCGCTTCCATGCACTGCTCTGCAAACACAGACCTGGAGGGAAAAAATACAGCTATTTTCTTCGGTTTGTCCGGAACTGGTAAAACCACTCTTTCTACCGACCCTAAACGTCTGCTGATCGGGGACGACGAACATGGCTGGGACGACGAAGGCGTATTCAACTACGAAGGTGGTTGCTATGCTAAAGTAATTAATCTGGACAAAGAAAGTGAACCAGACATTTACAATGCCATCAAACGTGATGCTTTATTGGAAAACGTAACAGTTGATGCTAACGGCAAAATTGATTTCAACGATAAATCAGTCACTGAAAATACCCGTGTTTCTTATCCGATTTACCACATCAAGAATATTGTAAAACCGGTATCGAAAGGACCGGCAGCACAACAAGTAATCTTCCTGTCTGCTGATGCATTCGGCGTACTGCCTCCTGTATCTATTCTGAACGCAGAACAAACCAAATATTACTTCTTATCAGGATTTACTGCCAAATTAGCCGGAACAGAACGCGGTATTACCGAACCGACACCTACTTTCTCTGCTTGCTTCGGAGCTGCTTTCTTATCATTACATCCTACTAAATATGCAGAAGAATTGGTAAAGAAAATGGAAAAATCAGGAGCAAAAGCATATTTAGTAAATACAGGCTGGAACGGAACCGGAAAACGTATTTCTATCAAAGATACCCGTGGTATTATTGATGCAATTCTGGATGGCTCTATTGATAAAGCACCAACTAAAACCATCCCATTCTTCAATTTCGTTGTACCAACGACTTTACCAGGAGTTGATTCAAATATTCTTGATCCCCGTGATACTTATGCAAATACTAGTGAATGGGAAAGTAAAGCAAAAGATTTATCAGAACGTTTTATCAAAAACTTCAAAAAATTCGAAGGAAATGAAGCTGGTAAAGCACTCGTTGCCGCCGGTCCGAAACTTTAATAAATTCTTACTAAAAGCAACCGACCGAAAATTACTTTCGGTCGGTTCTTTTTTACTTCATAAAGCCAGGCTTTGCCTCCTTTTCCAAGTCCCCTCCCCCCACCATCCTGTCAATAAAAAAAGAGCCTCAATCACTTGAGACTCTTTCGGAATTCGGCGTCTACCTACTCTCCCACCAAAAGGCAGTACCATCGGCACTCTGGGGCTTAACTTCTCTGTTCGGAATGGTTAGAGGTGGA
>Ga0209064_1001229_pt1 | contig 43182 bp, 39 predicted proteins | sample Inofromicrocosms_FD_187498 | JGI IMG/M metagenome (GOLD analysis project Ga0209064, IMG submission 187498) | Mouse cecum microbial communities from Vienna, Austria - Inoculum for glucosamine and mucus D2O microcosms (SPAdes) (version 2) | ecosystem: Host-associated > Mammals > Digestive system >...
GAAATCCGAGGTCATGGCGGGTCTGTCACACAGCGCGTTCCCCTTCGTATCCGGGTGTCTTTTTATTCAATTTTCAATCTGCATGAGGCTTGTCTGAACCTCGGGCCATTGTGACCCGAAGTGTTTTGCCTCTCATAAGCCATTTCATTTTCCGGCCCAAATCGGTACTTATTACAAAGAATTTTTCAAAATTTTTTCTAAGCGCCGCAGACCTCGCTCGATTGCGACACGAACCACTTTTTCATGGACGCCCTCTGCCCGGGCAATGTCCTGTTTGGTCATGCCGAGAATGAAATGGGCGTAAATCCGTTTTGCCTGTTTGTCCGGCAGACTGGCAATCGCTGCGTGAAGCTCCTGCATGGTCACTTTCCGCTCATACAGTTCATGGGGAGATAAGGCAACAAAGACAGCTTCATGCTCCAGCCCGTCATCCCGATCAAGGGTATAGTAGGCTTTGTGGCGGTATGTACGCAGACGATAAGCAGCCTCTTTACGATCAAACTCTTTGAACATTTCTGCAACTTCTTCCGATACTTCCATGAAGCAATTCGATGTATAGAATGGGTAATAGTCCCGCAAATTGATAATAGCCATATTGACCTCCGTTTCGGTTGTTGGTTGACGAGTGACCGAAACGAAGGCGGCGGGGAGCTACGCTTTTTTTAGCTGGTGCAGGTCATGGGTACTGTGAAAAAAGACAAAAATAGACACGGCGGCAATCCTCCTATATGCCGCCGTGGATTTACACGGTGTTAGGTCGTCGTTGGTTTAGGATAGACGAAAAGAAACGGCGGCTCTGCAAATCAAAGCCGCCGCTTCATAGGCGCGTGAATATGTCTGCTTTACGACGGCTTTTTTTCTTTGCCGTCGTCCGGCAGAAACACTTCTATTGCCTTTATTTTATAAATTCAATCTTACTTTCAAGTGACATCCATCTTACTCATTAGTAAGATGAATACCAAAAAACTGGCCCTCCGAAGAAATAGAAGGCCAGCCTTTGGCGTTTGTTATTCGATAAAATTATTGCTGGAGCTTAATTGTGTCCACGATTGCCATTCTGCTAATTTGCCGGATGGGGCGTCTAATCGCAACTGCCGCAGACGCAAGGCAGAGGAACACGATCAAAAGAAGTGAACCCACAGGAATTTGCCATGCAATCCCCCATTTATCTGCAATCAAAAACTGAAACATCAGCTTGTTCAAAGGCAGCCCCAAGACGCATCCAACAATACAGCCAAGTATTGCATAGGTAAAGGCTTCTGCTGCAATCATCTTGTAAAGCTGATTTGCTCCCATTCCAATAGAACGCATGATCCCGTACTGTCTTGTTCTGGACGCTACACTGGCGTTCATGCTGTTAAAAATGTTAAACACTGTGATAAGTGCAATTATAATGAGAAAGCCATAAATAAACACTGCGCCTGTATAGTAGGAGTTTTGGGACTCGGAATTGGTAATCCTCTTATCTGAAACAGTGCTGTCGGATGGAATCATACTCCGTATTGTGGAAACAGCATCATCCCCACCAGCAGAAGAAATTTGAACATCAATCGCTGTATAGCCCAAATCGCCAACCAAAGCGGCAAATGTCTGTTCCGAGCAAATCATATATCCGCTACTGCCAGCACTGTTGACCCCACTGGCCGTAGCCGTTGCCAGTATTCCGGCAATCGTTATCTGCTTATCGCCGGAAGATGTATGAAGAACTACGGTATCTCCGACATTCCAGTTTACGCCATCCTGATAAGTAATCAAAACATTATCTGCATTTTCCATAGCAGGCGTGATACTACCCTTATTTAATTCTTCTTTCGCCCATCCGAATTGGTTATCATCATAAGAAATGAGCGTGATGGTTCCTTCTCCTGTATTAGACGAGACAGAAAGGCCAGCCATTTCCATACGGCCGAAAACCTTGTCAACACCTTCCATTTTACCAATCTGTTCCACCAGCGACTTATCCAGAAGCGTATTTCCCATTGTAATAGACACATCTGCTGCCGATGGAGAGAGTGCAGGCATCCCCTGATTGAGAAAGACTACCATTACTTGAAACGACAAGAACATCATAATACTGATAGCAAACGAGCAGGTCATAAGGAATACATTCTTTTTGCCGGATAGTGCATGGAAAATCCCCATACTGGTTTCAATGTGAAACAGCTTTGTATTTGCAGCCCTCTTATTTTGCGTAAGCTGCGTACTGCCGCTGATTGCAGTTACTGGCGATACTTTAGAAGCCTTTTTCGCCGGGGACAGTGATGCCAGTAGTACAATCAGAAAACCGATTACCGCACCAGCAATCAGACCGCTTACACTGAACTGAAAAAGAGGTATCTCTGAAAAGTGTTCCCCGCTGATGGATTTCAGTAAAAGGCAGGCACACCATGTAATAATCTGTCCGGCAACCAGACCAATCGGTACACCCTTCATACTTTGGCGCAGCCCTTGAAGAATGACAAAATGCTTTACCTGTGCTTTGGATGCTCCCAAGCACCGCAAAAGGCCATAGAACTGAACCCGTTCCAGAACATTTGTGTTAAAGCTGGCGGCAATCATTACTGCACCGGCAATCAGCACCAAAAGGACAAGAAAGCCTGCAACGAGGTATAGGGATTGCATTGTGCTGTTTTTACTTTGTCCCATCAATCCAAGGAGCGCCGTATTTTCGCTTACCTGACTGTTTGAAAGGCCATATTGCACTCTTATTTCATTCATGGCCTCCTGAATGTTTACACCATCTTTGAACTGGACGCGGAAAGTGGTTCCGTTTTTGGCGTTTTCATCCGCAATTTGTCGAAAACCGTCCTCGGCCAATACCATGCCAAATACATCCGCTTTAAGCAGACTTCCCATATCGGCAAGGACGCCGGTAATGCGGTATTCCCGGCTGGAACCGTCTGGCACTGTAACGGTCACAGTGTCGCCAACCGCAAGGCCCAACTGTTCCAAAGCCGATTTATTCAATAATGCTTCATCGGGCTGGGTGGGATATGAGCCGCTTTCCATGTCCATTTCTGTCAAAGTGGAAAAGGTGTCCTCATTCGCACCTGCGAAGCTGACCGCTTTGGAGCCGATAGAACCAGCACTTCCTTGATAGGCCCATCCGCACAGGGCAACATCTATCCGCGCTTTTACGAGTTCTGCCGTCTGTTCATCTATATCGGTCAAACTGATATGGTATTCCCCATTTGTTTTGATAAAATAATTTTTCTGTGCGCGCAGCGCCATGTCGGCCATGCTGAAAATAGCAGTTACCAGCAATACCGAAAGTACAATGCAGAGAACCGAAATTCGATTGTTCTTGCGGTGTACCTTTTCATACTGCGGCACCAATCCAAGATAGCTTTTCAACGCGACGACACCCCCAAATCCTTTAACACACCATCGGTCATACGGAACACGCGGTCTGCTGCGCTGGCGTGATTTTTGTTGTGGGTTATCATCAAAATGGTCTGTTGATACCTGTCCGACATGGTTTGCAATAAAGCCAAAACTTCCTGACTATTTTTGCTATCCAAATTTCCAGTCGGTTCATCTGCCATAATCAGGGCTGGGCGCGTGACTAATGCCCGGCCAATCGCCACACGCTGCTGCTGACCACCGGAAAGCTGGCTGGGCAGATGGTGGCGTCGTTCAGTCAGCCCCAACACATTCAGCAGCTCATTGACAAATTTCTGATCCGGTCGCTTATAGTCAAGCAACAACGGGAAAGTGATATTCTGTTCCACATTCAGTTCCGGGATCAAATTGAACGACTGAAAGATAAATCCAATGTGCTGACGCCGGAACACAGTTAGTTTTTTCTCCGGCATAGAAAAAATATCCTGTCCATCAATCCATACCTTGCCGGAAGTGGCGCTGTCCAGAGCGCCGATCACATTCAGCAAGGTACTTTTGCCGGAACCCGACTCGCCAATGATGGCAATAAATTCGCCTTTGCGAACGGAAAATGAAACATGGTTCAGTGCATGAACCTCGGTTTCCCCTGTACCATAGGTCTTGCACAGGTCTTGTACTTCAAGAATATTCATATTCATTACCTCCTTTATGAACCCATCATACCCCCTTTGACTTACTTCCAAGTGACCTGCATCTTACTCATTTGTAAGGTTGATGAAGTTCAATGTAAATGTAGTTCCCGTTCCGGGTGTGCTGGTCACGGAGATTGTTCCGCCGTGTGCTTCTACAATGGATTTCGCCAATGGCAGACCAAGGCCAATGCCATGAACATCCGAAGAAAGACGACTGCGGTAAAACCGTTTGAAAATATTATACAGATCTTCCGGGTATATCCCTTTTCCATCATCGGAAATTTCAATTTGTGTCATTAAAGGAGACTGGCTCCATTTTACTCCGATATGGCCGCCGTTTTCTGTATGCTCCAAAGCGTTTTTTATAATATTGCCGATGGCTTCCGATACCCATAAGGCATCACATAATAAAATAACATTTTCTTTGCCGGAAAGCGTAATTGTTTTATGCTCCCGTTCCGCCCAAGTTTCAAAGCGTTCTAAAACATCCTGCATAAGAATGGAAACATTTTCTTCCGATTTCTCCATCTGGATAATCCCTGCATCCAGACGCGCCAGTTTCAGCAAGGTGTAAATCACATCTTCCATCCGCTTGATTTCTCTTTGAGATTTTTCGGTAAAGCTGCTTACGGTTGCGGCATCATCTTTATGGCTCTCTATAATCTCATGGTACATTTTCAGGGCAGACAGCGGCGTTTTAATCTGATGTGATACATCTGAAATAATGTCCTGCAAAAATTCTTTTGTCTGCCTCTGGTTCTCAGCATGAGCAGAGAGGATAGTCGCCATTTCATTGATGGCATGAAAAAGGCTGTACCAGTCGCCAGCTTGTGAACATTCGATACGGGATGTGGTATTACCGTCCAGAAATTGACGGATGGTATTTTCAGCATTACTGAAAGCCTTGTGTTGGCGTTGAAGATAGAGAAAGAGCGATAAGTAGATTGCCCCAAACAGGAAAACCAACAGCACAAATATAGAAAGCACTGTCTGATTTCGGTATGTCTGGACAGCAGGAAGAAAACGCATGGAGGTCGTTTCATCATATCCAATAGAGGCCAGAGCCTCCCTACCGCGTTCTATATCATTCTCGTTTGGCAGTGAAGTAAAAGCTGAAATCTGCAATTCATCCTCATGGTTCAGTTGATAGCCGGAAACTCCATAATCATGAAGCAACAATTCATGTTGGAAATTCTTTGTCAGCAAAAATGAAATCCCTACGGCAATTAAAAACGAAACAAGGCAGATGATTGTAATTGCCAACAATAGCTTCTTTGTTTCTTTTCCTAATTTACCCATACATTATCCTCACTCAACAACCCATTTATATCCAATCCCTCGTTCCGTCAGCAGGTATTTAGGCTGATTGGGAGTATCCTCAATTTTGTTTCTTAGCCGCCGGATATACACAGACAAGGTATTGTCATCCACAAAGTTTCCGTTGCCATCCCACATCTTATCCAGGATCATTTCTCGCGGCATAAGGTGATTAGGATTTTGCATGAACAGACACAGTAATTTGTATTCCACCAGCGGGAGATCAAGCGGTTCATCATTTTTCCAAACGAGCCGTTCCGCCGTATCTACACGAATACCATTGGCTTCCAGAATAGTGTCCGCTTTAGAAAACTGCAAGGAGCGGCGCAGGATTGCCTTAATTCGGGATAATAATTCATTCAGCTTGAATGGCTTTGTAATATAATCGTCGGCACCCATATCGAGCCCCCGGACAATACTGATTTCCTGATCCGATGCTGTTAAAAATATAATAGGGACGGTTGAACTGTTCCGTACCTCTTTGCAAACATCAAATCCTGTACCGTCTGGAAGAGTAACATCCAGTAACAGCAAATCATAAATATTCTTTTTGAATAATACTAAAGCTTCTTTTTTAGTTTTGGCATTGTCTACTGTATATCCACTTATTTCTAAAGTATATTGCAGACCGTCAATTAGGCTTAAATCATTTTCTACATAAAGTATCCTTTGCATTTTTTAGTTCCTTTCCTTGTTTTGTCCGGCCATCAAGCGGCTTCTCCACAGTTTTAGGAAGTAGCCAAACACCGGCCATTTTCACAGCGCCGGGGATACGCCCACCAGCACAATAATAATTTACCCTACGAGGTGTTACGCCCCACTTTTCGGCAGCCTCTTTCAATGTCATATAGTCCATTTCGCACCTCCACAGGATATATTATAGTTCTCTGCCTCGAATAATACAAGTTAGAGCCTACACGGATACGAAATAAAATACTACTTAATGTAAAATTTCATTACATTCTCATAATCCAACCCGAAATGTAGAATGATATAGGGTGATATGAAAATGAACCAAGATGAAAGAAGGTTTGACTTTCACGGCCTCGGGGCGGCTCTCAAAAGAGCCCGAGAAGAAAAGGGCAGTACACCGTTGCAAGTAATACTTTTTACAAATATTGCTGTTTTACTATTTATATACCAGAAAAAAAGATGAAACCATTTAATGAAGTGTTGAGAAAATGCATTGAACAAAGTAAATATACCATCTATTCCATCTCCAGTGTCAGTAAGGTAAATCGCACTACCTTACAACGGGCTTTAAACGGAGAAAGAACTTTAAGCTATGAAAATATGCAAAAGCTTCTTCCCTTTCTTCAATTAAGTCCACAACAGCTGCAGGAATTAAAAAAGGCCTTTATCCGTACACAATTAGGCGAAAACAGATTCCAAAAAGATAATTTGATATGGAAATTACTCACTCAATCGGAATATTCTCTACGTCCTCTTTTATATTTTTCTAATTTTGAAAATATTGCTCTTCCTATAGACCTTTTTCATACCCAGCTTGTAACAGGAAGCTATAATATTATAAACTTAATATGCCAAATCATCACGCAAAATATAAAATGTGACAAAGAACCTTTTCTGTATTCCTTGTCACATTTTCAAAATGATTTTTTCAGGGATATCTATCATCAACTGGAAGCCGTCTGCTTCCGCACTTTAGATTTAAAACATATTGTACCTTTTATACAGGCAGACAGCTCTTCGATTCTTAATTTGCAGATCCTGTCTGCATTACTTCCTTTTGTATTTGAAGGGAAACAAATTGCCAATTCTACTATTATTATGAAGAAAATGATTTTGCGCACGCCTGTAGCAGTCTATTTCCGTATTATATTGTAACAAACCATAACGTGATTCTGCTTTCCTGTGATTGCCAGAAAGCGCTTATTTTACCGGAAATATCCGTCAGCCAATATAAGATTCATATTACAGGTATCCTGACTCATGCTAATCCGCTGCTGAAGACCGCTGAATGCCCGCTTACTGATTCTTATACCGGAATTAAAATTTGTATAAATGAAGATTTTGTCTCCTTTCAGTATTGTTCTGATAAAGGCGGAAAAACCTGTACTTTGAAAGAATTGGGACTTATCAATTCCCTCTTTGATTTCAAACAGGACCTGCCCCTTTTGGAGTTTGCCTTTCATGAACAAAATCTGTACTCCAGATACTTTATAAATCCTCCGTAAAATCCTTCAAAAACACCCTGAATTCTTCCCTTGCCTCTTCAATCTTCCCATTATCCCTGGTGTTTAAGGCGTCGTCAAACTTCTGCAGCTCCCGCTCCACAATTCTGCGGTCATTGCCCAGGCTTTCTTCATATAAACGCTCTCCCCTGAGCAGAAGAAGCTTGTTCTCCTCCTTTTCCCTTGGATGAATCTTCAGATAAGCGATTTCCTGCATACGTTTTTCGATTTCCTCATCGCTCATCTGGGTTTGTCCGCCCTTAATAATCTGTTTTACCTTTTCTCCCGTGCTGACAACCTTGATTTCCACCTCCAGAATGGAATTAATGTCATAGGTATAGGTTACATCCACCGGTTCCTCTCCTGCTTTTGCAGCGGGAATTTTAATGGATATTTCCCCCAAAAGAAGATTATTGGCTGCAAAACGGCTTTCTCCCTGTAAAATTTTGACTCTGAGTCTGGTCTGATTGTCCCTTACGGTATAGAGCCGTTCCGTGCGGCTTGCGGGAATTGTAGTGTTTCGCTCAATAATGGGGCAGAAATGACCGCCCTCAAACACATTTTCCTCCCGTTCCAGCACCACTTCGGTTCCCAGGGTAAAGGGACAGACGTCCGTTAAGATAATTTCCTTAATCAGGGCGTTGCGCTCCTTCATGGCCGCCTGGACAGCCGCCCCTAAAGCAACCGCTTCATCGGGATTGATATTAACATCCGGTATGGTACGGAAAATCTTTCCCACAAATCTTCTGACAAAGGACAGCTTGGTAGCGCCCCCTACCAAAACGACCTTATCGATGTCTTTAACCTTAATATGGGCGTCGGCAAGACTCCTCTTAATAGGCTGCTTCATTTTATCTAAAAGCTCTTCACACGCCGCTTCGTATACCTCTGCAGTAATGCCCATCTCAAACGCTTCCCCGTCTATATTGCAGACCATCTTAGAAGTGTTGCTGTCCGAAAAGCCTTTTTTACAGATTTCCGCCTGTTTGGTAATGTGGCGCAAGGTATGGAAGGACAGCTTTTCCTTGTCGAGTTCCTTATACTTATCAAAAAACAGCTGTAACAGTACTTCCGTGAAATCCTCGCCGCCCAAGAAATTATCTCCCGCTACGGCCCTTACTTCAATAATCGAATCATATAATTCCAGAATGGAAACATCAAAAGTTCCCCCGCCTAAGTCAAATACAAGGAATTTGGCATTTTCACGGCTCTGGTATAAACCATAGGCAATGGCTGCCGCTGTGGGTTCGCTGATAATACGCTCCACTTTAAGCCCGGCCAATTCCCCGGCCCGTTTGGTAGCTTTTCTTCTATCATCGTTAAAATAAGCAGGCACACTGATTACCGCTTCCGTAACCGGCTCGTGAAGATACGCTTCCGCATCCTCTTTTAATGCCTTTAAAACAAGGGCGGATAATTCCTCGGCTCTGAACTGCTTATGCAAAAGCTGGAATTTCCTGTCACTTCCCATATCCCTTTTAAAGACAGCCGCAGCGCTATCAGGATATAGCAGCATTCTCTCCCTGGCAGTTTCCCCCACATAAATCTGTTCATCCTCATCAATGCTGACGATAGACGGTGTTAAATTTTTTCCCAGTCTGTTAGGAATGATTTTCGGTCCCTCTTCCGAAAAATATGCAACAAGACTATTGGTTGTTCCCAAATCAATTCCTACGATCATTTTTCTTTATTTATTCTCCTCTTAGTGTTTTTTTGCTTTTTTCATTACTCTTTGCAAGGCTCTTTTACATTCCGGATAATCTCCTTTGATCTCCAGAGCCTCTTTCATTAATTCTATGGCCCGCAAGAAATTACCTGCTGCTTCCATGATCAGTCCCTCGCCATAATATGCCTCAAAGCACTTTCCGTGGTGGCAGTCATTGCATTGATAGCTTCTCATGACAATCTGCTGGTACTTTTCCGCCCCTTCCAAATCCCCTGTCATCATCAGACACATAGCAATGGAATAGGCTCTGGCAGGACAATACTTCCGGTTCTCTTCCACTCTTTTTTCCAGACTGCCATACGCTTCAACCGTCATATCCAGATATTTCTTTGCATATTCTGCCGCCTTTTCCTTACGATCCATTTCATAATAGACCTCGGCAATATCCATAGTACGGTTTCTTATGGTAAAATTATCCTGTTTATCTGCCAGGGAAAAACATTTCTCATAAGCCTCCAGCGCCTCTTTAAAACGTCCCGTATCACGACAAAAATCTCCATATTCATCATAGCACTCCAAAAGTCCGTCCCCTTCTTTCTTCGCAAGGGAAATTGCTTTCAGATAATGCTTTTTGGCTGCCACATTGCTTCCTGCCAGATAATGACATCCCGCAATGTTGTAAGACAGCTCATAATCCCTTAAATATCCCAGTTTCCTTAATTTTTCATAAGTACTGATAGCATGGCCGAATTTTCCAGCCTTCTCATACTGGCGCGCCAGATTTTCCAGCAGATAGCGACTGTTTGGCGCTGCTTTTACCTGCTTTAACATATATTCCAGAGCCTTGTCATACTCTCCCATAGTCTCCAGCAATTCCGCCATATTGGAATATACCCAGACATTCTGGTTTTCATTGGGAAGCTTCATAGCTGTCTCAAACTCCTGAAGCGCCAAATCGAACTTCCGTAATTTACGGCAGATATTTCCCGCATTGTTATGGGCATAGATATTGTCCGGCTCCAGCCTTGCCGCCTCCAAAAAGTCGGCTAAAGCCCTATCCAGCTCATGACCTTCTTCATAAATAAGGCCTCTTTCAATATAATAATATGCATCCTCCGAAATCTCAAGCTGGGCATTAGCATGGAAAATTGCTTTTTCATAAGCCTCTTTTTCTCCCCTGTATACAAATTTACGCTTATAAATCCGCATGATCAGGAAATTTACTTCCGAATGACGGGGATTGATTTCATAGGCCTTCTCATATTCCCTCAAAGCGTCCTCCGCCTTGTCATTCATCCGCATCTGTCCGATTTTATCCAGACATTTTCCCACATTAATATGTATACCGGGACTTTGACCTTCTTCGTCCATAATCTTACGGTAAAGCCCCAAAGCTTCCTGATATTTTTCCAAATCCATAAAAATATCGGCCTTCAGCCATACAAGTCCTGTCTTATCCCCATACAGGGAAATGCCTTCATCCACAGCCTTTAACGCCACATCCGTATCATCCACATTCCAATGCAGCAGGGCAATTTCCATAAATAATTCTTCCGGATCTTCCAGATCACTCTCCACAGTCTGGTTTTCCTCTTTTTCCCCATCCTTTTCCCGTTCATTCTTCTTTGCAAAATATTCTTCTTTGAATTTCGTAACCTCTTCCAGCGTTTTCAACCAGTGCTCTCTTCCTGTCATAGTCGCTCTCTGTATCTTAAACTGATACAGCTTTAACTCATCGCTTTCCAGTCCGGCCTCTTTAACTCTCTTTAGAATACCCGCGGCATCCTCATACTGTCTGTAAAAATAAAAGGTTTTGTATGCAAGGACATAAGGCTTTACATAGCCCTGATAAAGACGGATGCATTCATAAAAATCATCAATAACTCCCTGTCCGTTCTTTTTTTCAAAATATGCCTGCTGTCTTCTCACATAAGACGGATAATAATTCCTGTCCATGGTAACGATTCTGGTACACATATCAATTGCCTGGTCATAGCTTCCCGCATCCAGATAAAACTGCGCCATCTGGTCCATATAGGAAAGCTTGGCATTCAGCTGTTTTTCCAGTTCAAAGCTCTTAAAAAGATTTTCTGTGGCCTCGGGTATCAGGTTCTGGTTCCACTGACAGAATCCAATAGCAAAATAGGAAAATCCCTTTCTGTTTAACCGCTTATGAGCTTCCTTGGAACCGTCATCTTCCGTTTCCTCTATCATTTTCTGCCATCTTGGAAGATACTTCATGGCATTGTCATAGTCATCCATTGCCAGATAATTGCGCCCGATTAAATTGATATAATCATATTCCTCCCGGTATTTTTCCGGCACATGATTTAAAATATCCTCTACTTTTTTATAATCCTGCATCTGGAAATGACACCATGCCAGCTTATTGGTAGTGGGAAAATCATCTTCGTTCCCCTTTAACTGCTCCGTGTAAAGGTCAATGAGCTTTTTGTTTAAGGAATCCAAAAATTCCCGAAGTTCCTGGCTTCTGTCATCCACATCCAGTAAATCCAGACAGTATTCTTTTGCCTCTGCCAATTCTCCTCTGTCCGACATTATTTTGGCCATTCCATACTTTGCCATATAATGGTCAGGCTCATTTACCAAAATTTTTTTCCAGATCTCTTCCGCCTTTTCAATACGCTTACACTTTTCGCAGGCTTCCCCGCAATAATAAGCGATATACTGGTTTTCTCCATATTCTTCATATAAAGAATCAGCAAGCTCCAAAATTTCCGATTCTCTGTTTTCCGGATCGGTTAAATAAAAATACCGCAGTTTTTCGGCATCCACATAAGGATAATAAACATTGTAATCCTCCAAAGCCTTTAACGCCCCGGATATTTTGTCCTGATTCTCTACCGCTCCCTGATCTACCATTGCCTTCAAATCAAAATATTTGTTCAGATAATCATCCACATGGTCGCTTGTATCTCCCGAAAAAATAGTGAAGTCAATAAACTCTTCATGTCCCGTCTTATATTTTACATAATTCAAAAAATCCTCGGGAAATTTTTCTTTCAGGGCTGCCATATCCTCCACATAGTGAAATTTATCATCAATTGCCTTCCATACCGCCATGGGCATATAATGATGACTCATAATAAATACAAGAAGCCGTTCCGGCACCTCGGAATCCAGACCGTCGCATACTTCATCCTGAAATGCCTCCAACCATTTTGCCGGATTACGTCTTTTTTCAATATCTTCATATATTTTATAGATGCGATAAATAAAGCGGTCCACTTCATCCCCGTTTTTTAATTCTTCCATATCATCGGACTGTTCCTGCTGTCCTCTTGCATATTCTATCGCCTGCTCATAGGCCTCTCGAAGGCGCATAAAGCCCGCCTGGTCTTCCTCCGGATTCACTCCCGACAGCTTTTCGCGATATGCCTGTCTGATCATATCTTCATCATCTGTTTCTTCAATTCCCAAAACCTTCCAGATTAAATACTGCTCCATCTATCATTACCTCCTGAAATTTTACCCGAAGCTTTATCCGATAACATTTCCAATAAAAATATTATAAACAAATAGCCATATTCCTTCAACTCCTAAAAACAAAAAAACGGACGCAAAAAAGAACTGCTATGAATTTCTTTTGAAACATAACAGCTCTTTCTTTTTTACTTCATTTATCTTTTATACTATCTCTTATTGACTGATTTAAGCTTTTAAGCCTATTTTACAACACGAACCCTGAACACGCCGTTAATGGCAGCAAGCTTTTCAATGACGTCCTCTGTTGCCGGCTCTTCAATGTCAAACATGGATACCGCAAAATCGCCTCTGGATTTGTTACTCATATCCGAAATATTAATATCCACATCGCCAAAGCACCCTGCCAGCTTGGTAATCATATTGGCGGTATTTTTATGGAATACCGCAACACGGCCGGCCTTTTCACAAACGCCCATATCCAGCGCAGGATAATTCACACTGTTCTTAATATTGCCGTTTTCCAGATAATTTACCATTTCCTTAACGCCCATAACCGCACAATTATCTTCCGATTCCTCTGTAGAAGCACCGATATGAGGCGTTACGATACAGCCTTCCTTTCCGGTGGTAATAGTATTGGGGAAATCCGTTACATACTTGCGGATTTTACCGGATGCAATTCCTTCCAAAACATCCTCCTCCTTGCAAAGTACATCCCTTGCAAAGTTTAAGATTACCACGCCATCCTTCATCATGCCGATGGTTTCCTTATTGATCATTCCCTTTGTGGAATCAAGGGCAGGCACATGAATGGTAATAAAATCACACTCTCTGTAAATATCCTCCACATTGATCACATGCTTTACATCTCTGCTTAAGCTCCATGCCGCATCTACGGAAAGATAAGGATCATAGCCATACACTTCCATTCCCAGATGTTTTGCGGCGTTGGCTACCTTTACTCCGATAGCGCCCAAACCGATGATACCCAGCTTTTTGCCCATGATCTCGGTTCCTGCAAATTTTTTCTTTTCTTTCTCAGCCGCCTTTGCAACATCGGGATTTTCGGTCTGAGTTTTTACCCAGTCAATTCCGCCTGTAATATCACGGCAGGCAAGGAGCATACCGCTGATTACCAATTCCTTTACCGCATTGGCATTGGCGCCGGGCGTATTGAATACTACGATACCTTTCTTTGCACACTCCTCCAAAGGAATATTGTTAACTCCGGCTCCTGCCCGGACAACGGCTAAAAGCTTATCGGAAAACTCCATGGAGTGCATATCCGCACTTCTTACAAGAATGCCTTCTGCGGCATTTACATCATCTGTTTTTTCATATCCTTCGCCAAATTTTTCAAGTCCCACCTGTGCGATAGGATTGAGACAATAATACTGAAACACGTTTTTATCCTTCTTTCCTGTATATTTCTATGTGTTTTAATTTTTAATGCATTCCACTTTCCGGATCATATTTATTTCTCATGCATTTTTGATCCGTTTTCATTTTCGATGTATTTTTGCATTATGCATTCTTTGCTTCAAATTCCTTCATGAAGGCAACCAACTTCTCAACGCCTTCCTTAGGCATCGCATTATAAATGGATGCACGCATACCGCCTACGCTTCTGTGTCCCTTTAAGTTTACAAAGCCTGCTTCCGCCGCCTCTTTTACAAATTTTGCATCCAGTTCTTCGTTTCCTGTTACAAAAGGTACATTCATCAGGGAACGGTCTTCTTTTACAACAGTTCCCTTGAATAATTTGCTTTCATCCAGAAAATCATACAAAATCTTTGCCTTTTCTTCATTTCTTTTCTTCATTACGGAAAGACCACCCATGTTCTTTAACCATTTAAACACCTTGCCGCACATATAAATACCGTAGCAGGGAGGCGTATTATATAAAGACTCTGCGTCCGCATGGATTTTGTAACGCAGCATGGTAGGGGTGCCGGGCAGCACATCCTCTGTAATCAGATCCTCACGGATAATACAGATAACCACACCTGCCGGTCCCACATTTTTCTGGACGCCGCCATAAATCACGCCGTATTTGGTAACATCTACCGGCTCTGACAAAAAGCATGAGGATATATCCGCAACAAGAGTGTGTCCCTTGGTATCGGGAAGGGTGTGGAACTTTGTACCGTAAATGGTGTTGTTTTCACAGATATAAACATAGTCCACATCATCGGGAATATCCAGATTGCTGCAGTCGGGTATGTAAGAAAAAGTCTTATCCGCACTGGATGCAAGCTCAATGGCTTCGCCGTAAAGCTTTGCCTCCTGATATGCTTTCTTTGCCCACTGTCCTGTTACCACATAACCCGCTTTTTTGTTTTTCATCAGGTTCATGGGAATCATGGCAAACTGCTGGCTGGCTCCGCCTTGTAAAAACAGAACCTTATAATTATCAGGAATATTCATCAATTCCCTCAAATCCGCCTCGGCTTCCTTAATAATGCCGTCATATACCTTGGAGCGGTGGCTCATTTCCATAACGGACATACCGCTTCCTTTATAATCTAACATTTCATCTGCAGCTTCTTTTAATACTTCTTCAGGTAAAACTGCCGGACCTGCTGAAAAATTGTAAACTCTGGACACTTCTGGTCCCTCCTCTTATAAAATCTAAATTCCATTGTACCTTTCTATATTTTTTTCGTCAATGGTTATTTTTAATAAAACATAATAACGGGTGTGCCTTCCTCCACCATTTCATAGAGCTGGCTGACCGCTTTCATAGGCGTATTAATGCATCCGTGGGAGCCGTTGGTCTTATAAATGCTTCCACCAAACTTCCCTCTCCAAGTGGCATCGTGTATACCGATATTGCCATAAACCGCCATCCAGTAAGACACGGGAGTCCTGTAATCCTCTCCGATCAAGGTTCTGTTTCTCTGCTTATAATAAACATAGCAGACCCTTTGAGGAGTTCCGTTCCCTTTTCCGGTATTGCCCGTTACTACCGGTGTCGAGAGCTTTAATTCCCCGTCTTTATAATAGTACATTGTCTGTTGTGACATATCCACTTCGATATAGGTATTTCCGATATCGTCTTTCCCGGTTCCCCAGCCTCTCTGGCTGTAGACAGCCTCCGCCTCCCCGCTCCGGTGGGCATAAACCTGCTCTATCAGAGTTTCCTTCTGCTTCTTCTGATTCAGCTTATATCCGTAATTTCCTTTTTCAATGGTAATGGTTCCGCCTCTTGTAGGATTAAAGTTCCAGGGGCCGTCCGTACTGTCATGGGCTTTGGCAATTCCTGCGACATATTCCTCTACCTCTTCTTCATCCAGTATCAGTTCCCCGGTATCATCCAGAAGAAACTCTCCGTCTTCATCCAGCAGAATCCAGTTGCAGATTACGGAAGCGTCTATTACCTCATCTCCGTCATAAAACCGGCAGACGATCCGGGAATCCTGCATTTTTTCAACCTTATTCCAGATATCCAGGGTATTCAGCATTTCCCTTGTGTATTCTACCTCAATATAACACTCTGCATCCTCTAAGTTCAGATACCGTTCGCCCTTTAAAACAGCCTCTTCCACCGCTTCCACTGCCGCATCCTTATCCAAAAGATTCTGAGTCTCATCCACCAAGGCATAACCATCCTTTTCCTTAATGATCTCCACCCTGATTCTATCGGGATCCGCCTGATTCTGCAAAAGCTCCATGGACATCAGATAATCCTCAAGAGCCTTTGTATCACATTTTCCCTTAGGCGTAATAGCATGACACTCATTTTCTCCGTTTACCAAGGCCATTCCCCAATGCAGGGGATTCTGCCTGTTTTGGATCTTATTCAGTTCATCCAGATATGTATAAGTGAAATTCATATCTTCTATTGGAATTTCATAGGTCTTACCAAACTTATCCGTAATGGTAAAGGATGCCTTATCGGTTTTTTCGAGCAGTATTTCATTCATCTCTTCCGGCGTTTTGCCGCTGGCATAAACGTCATTGATCGTAATGCCGTTCATATATGTTCCTTTATAATACCAAACAAGCCCGAAATAAATCAGCAATATCATACATACCGGCGTAAAGGTTAAAATCGCCAGAACCGTCAGAAATTTTTTCCTCATAAGTGCCCTCTGCAATAAATTACTTCATCACAACATTTTATCATATTAATCAGAAAACTATGCCTCTTTCATGTCATCCGCATCAAAGACTTCGCTGATAGGCGCTCCCGGCGAAACCATAGGGAATACCTTATCGTCCTCGTGTATCACAACCTCGATTAAGGCAGGCTTTCCACCAGCTATGGCTTCTTTTATAGCTGGGAGAGCCTCTTCCTTCTTTGTGACCTTATACGCTACACAGCCCAAAGCCTCTGCCACCTTACAGTAATCCACCTCGTCATTTAAGATAGTCTGTGAATATCTGTGTCCGTAAAACAGGGTCTGCCACTGTCTTACCATACCTAACACCTGGTTGTTGATCACAACCTCCACAATGGGTATATTGTAACGTCCTGCCGTGGCAAGCTCCTGCATATTCATACGGAAGCATCCGTCTCCCGCAATATTGATAACTGTTTTATCCGGTCTGCCAAGCTTTGCGCCGATGCAGGCTCCTAAGCCGTAACCCATTGTGCCTAAGCCCCCGGAAGAAAGAAAGGTTCTGGGCTCCGAATACTGATAAAACTGGGCCGCCCACATCTGATGCTGTCCGACGTCCGTAGTAATAATGGCTTTTCCCTCCGTAGCTTTATCAACCTGCTCAATAAAATAGGGGCAGCTTAAAGCTTCTTCCTCATATTTTAAGGGATATTTCACTTTATAGCCTTCCACATGCTCCGCCCATTCTTTATGAGGATTTGCCTCTACCATCTCATTTAAAATATCTAAAACCTCTTTCAAATCGCCTACAATGGATGCGTCCGTTTTGATATTCTTGTTAATTTCCGCCGCATCTATATCTATATGGATCATCTTTGCGTTTTCTGCAAATTTCTTCGGATTTCCGATAACACGGTCAGAAAATCTTACGCCCAGCGCAATCAGCAAATCGCATTCAGATACTCCCAGATTGGAAGCCTTGGTTCCGTGCATGCCCAGCATTCCCGTATATAAAGGGTTGTGACCGTCAAAGACACCTTTTCCCATGAGGGAATCGCATACAGGCGCTTCAATCTTTTCCGCCAACGCCCGCACTTCTTTAGATGCTCCCGACAAAACTGCTCCGCCGCCCACAAAAATAAAGGGTTTTTCGGCATGGTTGATCAGCTCTGCCGCTTTTTTCAAATCTTCTTTTGTATAATTTGATTTTTTCTCCACAGGCTTCGGGGGTTGGGATGTAAATTCCGCCGTATTGGCAGTTACATCCTTTGTAATATCAACCAGAACCGGTCCCGGCCTTCCGCTTTTTGCAATTTCAAAGGCTTTTCTCAAAGTATCCGCAAGCTGGTTTACATCCTTTACAATATACCCGTGCTTGGTAATAGGCATGGTCACACCGGCAATATCCACCTCCTGGAAGGAATCCTTTCCTAAGGAAGGTAAATTCACATTCGCCGTTATTGCCACTACCGGAATGGAATCCATGTATGCCGTGGCAATTCCGGTAACCAGATTGGTTGCTCCCGGTCCGCTTGTAGCCATACAAACTCCCACTTTTCCAGTTGCTCTTGCATAACCGTCCGCCGCATGAGCCGCTCCCTGTTCATGGGATGTAAGCACATGGCGGATTTCATCACTGTGCTTATACAGCGCATCGTATACATTTAAAATAGTCCCTCCGGGATAACCGAATACCGTGTCCACTCCCTGTTCTTTTAAACATTCTATAACGATTTCCGCACCTGTTAACTGCATTTTATCATCCTTTCTGTTCTGATCTAATAAATCAAATAATCTTTTCTGAAAATTATTTTCAAACCGCTTATTTAATCTCCAGAATAGCGCCTCTGTTGCCGCTTGTTACCATTTCCCTGTAACGTGCAAGATAGCCTGTGGTAACCTGAGGCTCTCTGGGCTGCCATTTTTCTCTTCTTGCCGCCATTTCCTCATCGGAAATCTTTACTTCCAGTTTGTTTTCCGGAATATTGATGCTGATAATATCCCCTTCTTTCACAAGGGCAATCGGACCTCCCACTGCCGCTTCGGGAGATACATGTCCGATGGATGCTCCCCTGGAGGCGCCGGAAAAACGACCGTCGGTAATCAGGGCAACGCTGGAGCCCAGTCCCATACCTGCAATTGCCGAAGTGGGATTTAGCATCTCTCTCATCCCGGGACCTCCTTTAGGTCCTTCATAGCGGATTACCACAACGTCCCCCGCCACAATCTTTCCGCCTTTAATGGCTTCAATGGCGTCTTCTTCACAATCAAACACTCTTGCAGGACCTTCATGAACCATCATCTCCTCTACAACGGCAGAGCGCTTAACAACTCCGCTGTCAGGAGCAAGGTTTCCTTTTAATACTGCAATGCCGCCTGTTTCCGAATAGGGATTTTCCACCGGGCGGATAACCTCCGGATTTTTATTAGTACATCCTTCAATATTTTCCCCTATGGTTCTTCCTGTAACCGTTATCAGGTCCGTATGCAAAAGCTTTTTCTTATTCAGTTCATTCATAACCGCATAAACGCCGCCCGCTTCATTCAAGTCCTCCATATAAGTAGGGCCTGCAGGCGCTAAATGACAGAGATTGGGAGTTTTTGCGGATAATTCATTGGCAATATCCAGATTCAGATCCACCCCTGCCTCATGGGCGATTGCCGGAAGATGAAGCATGGAATTTGTAGAACATCCCAACGCCATATCCACAGTCAATGCATTCATAAATGCCTTCTCCGTCATAATATCCCTGGGCTTAATATTTTTCTCCAAAAGCTCCATGATTTTCATGCCCGCATGCTTTGCAAGGCGGATTCTTTCACTGTAAACCGCAGGAACGGTTCCGTTTCCCTTTAATCCCATTCCTAAGGCTTCCGTTAAACAATTCATGGAATTTGCCGTATACATACCGGAACAGGAACCGCAGGTAGGGCATACCTTCTCCTCAAATTCACAAAGGTCTTCCATAGTCATATTGCCTGCCGCAACGCTTCCTACCGCTTCGAACATACTGGAGAGGCTTCTTTTTTCTCCTTTAACCCTTCCTGCAAGCATGGGGCCTCCGGAAACAAATATGGTGGGAATATTAACCCTTGCCGCAGCCATTAAAAGCCCCGGTACATTTTTATCGCAGTTGGGAATCATAACAAGGCCGTCAAAGCCGTGGGCCATTGCCATACACTCCGTGCTGTCCGCAATCAAATCTCTTGTGACCAGAGAATATTTCATACCGATATGTCCCATGGCAATTCCGTCGCAGACTGCAATTGCAGGAAACATAACCGGCGTGCCACCGGCCATGGCAACGCCCATTTTGACCGCGTCACAAATCTTGTCCAGATTCATATGACCGGGAACTATCTCATTGTAGGAACAGACAATACCGATCAACGGTCTCCGTCTTTCCTCTTCCGTATAACCTAACGCATTAAACAAACTTCTGTGAGGCGCCTGTGCAACCCCTGTTTTTACACTGTCACTTCTCATGGCTTTCATCCTTTCTCCGCTTACTATCCGCTTATCAAAAACATATTCTACATTTAATATTTATCTTAAGATCCATTTTGTGCAGCTGCCGTGAGCTTCCACAATTCCTTTTCCACTTTCAAATTTTAGTTTTAAATTCTTTCAGCCAGCAAATCTCCCATTCTGCTGCATCCAACCCTGGTAAAGGCTTCCTTTTCGCTTTCTTCCTTGGGCATAATGTCTACCGTGCGGTATCCGTCCTTTAACACCTGCTTTACCGCCTTGTCTATAGCATCCGCCTCTTTATCCAGATCAAAGGAATATCTTAACATCATGGATGCGGAAAGAACCGTTGCAATGGGATTTGCAATATCCATTCCCGCAATATCCGGAGCGCTTCCGTGGCTTGGCTCATAAAGTCCAAACTTCGTATCGTTTAAGGAAGCCGATGCTAACATACCGATAGAGCCCGTGACCATGCTGGCCTCATCGGACAAAATATCTCCGAACATATTTTCCGTTAAAATCACATCGAACTGCGCCGGGTCCTTTACAAGCTGCATAGCGCAATTATCCACCAGCATATGCTCTAAGGTTACTTCCGGATAATCCTTTGCCACCTCTTCTACGACCTTTCTCCAGAGTCTGGAAGAATCCAGCACATTTGCTTTGTCCACACTGGTAACCTTTTTATTTCTCTTCATGGCAATATCAAATCCCTTAATGGCAATTCTGCGGATTTCATCCTCGGAATAGGTTAAAGTATCCACGGCAACCAGTTTTCCGTTCACTTCTTCTGTCTTTCGCTCTCCGAAATAGAGTCCCCCTGTCAATTCTCTCATAATCATCATGTCAAATCCCTTTTGGGAAATCTCTTCCTTTAAAGGACATGCCCCCGCCAGCTCATCGTATAAAACTGCAGGTCTTAAATTTGCAAACAGGTTTAAAGCTTTTCGTATGCTTAACAGGCCTGCTTCCGGTCTTAAATTGGGCGGTAGCTGATACCACGGGCTGGTTGTAGTATTTCCGCCGATAGAACCCATCAAAACCGCACCGGCTCCCTTTGCTGTTTCAACTGCTTCATCCGTTAATGGAACGCCGTGCACATCAATGGATGCGCCTCCCATTAAAATATCTGTATATTTCATGCTGTGGCCGAATTTAGCTCCCACCGCATCCAGTACCTTTTTTGCTTCCGTTACAATTTCCGGACCGATCCCGTCTCCCGGAATACATACAATATTTAATTCCATTTTCCATCCTCCGTTTCTTATGGCATTGATCCCCGGCTTACGGCAGGGTATTTCATTCTGCCACAACGAACTCCCAGCACAATTCACAAATTGTAGAATCCGTCTTTTCTATCATATAGGAAAATTCGTCAATTATCAATAGATTTCATACCAAAAGCCGCTTTTATAACTTCCGGTAATATTCATTATAAACAATGGCTATATCTGATTCATGATCGACGGATGCCCGCCCCTTGTCAAAATAAAAAAGAACCTTCACAAAGGCCGTAATCATAACCTTTTGCGAAAGCCCTGTTTTATTTTTGTCAATACCGGGAATCCGGTTTTATCCCGTCTTGTCCAATCTTATTCCGCACCGGGTTTTTCCACCTGGGCAATTGCATTTTTGCTCATAGGAATACGGCAGTTTTTGTTGTTGCCGAATTCAACAATAACGCTGTCCTCAGAAATATCAATTACCATTCCGTAAAAACCGCTGGTGGTATAAACGCTGTCGCCGATTTCCATGGTAGATAACATTGCCTTCAGCCTTTTCTGTTCTTTTTTCTGGGGACCGGTCATCATAAAAAACATGACGACAATAAAAACGCCCCATACCAATAACATTCCTAAACCACCCATACCGCCTACAGCAGCATCTGTTCCTTCACTTAATAAAATTCCCATAACGGACCTCCAAATCTGTAATCAACTAAAACACATCATACACAAAATATTACATTTCTTCAAGTATTTTTATAAATTTAACAAATATAACACATTCGTCCCGTTTCTTTTGATACGTTTATTGCTTTGTCTGTGCCCATTCTGTCTCAATTTTCCTGCACTCCCGCAGACATAGAAGAAAGCAATTCCTTCTTAAATTGCAAAAAACGTCCTTCATCCAAAGCCTTTCTGATATCCTCCATCAGATGATTATAAAAATACAGATTATGCAGCACGCAAAGCCGCATTCCAAGCATTTCCTTTGCCTTCAGTAAATGTCTGATATAAGCTCTTGAATACCGCCTGCAGGCAGGACAGCCGCAGCCCTCCTCCGGCGGTCTGTCATCCGTTTCATATCTGGCATTAAGCAGATTGATCTTTCCGAAACGGGTATACAGATGGGCATGCCTTCCGTTTCTGGTAGGATATACGCAGTCAAAAAAATCAACACCCCGTTCCACCGCTTCCAAAATATTGGCCGGAGTGCCCACTCCCATAAGATAAGTGGGTTTGTTTTCCGGCAGATAGGGAACCGTTTCATCCAATATATGATACATTTCCTCATGACTCTCCCCTACTGCCAGGCCGCCTATGGCATATCCCGGTAAATCCAGCTCCGATATCCTTTTTGCATGTTCAATGCGGATATCAGGAAATATTGCCCCCTGATTGATTCCGAAAAGCATCTGTTCTTTATTAATTGTAGTATCCAGTCCGTTTAACCGGTTCATTTCCGTTTTACAGCGCCATAGCCACCTTGTAGTACGTTCCACGGATTTTGTCACATAGTCCCTGTCCGCCAGCGCCGGGGCGCATTCATCAAAAGCCATGGCAATGGTGGATGCAAGATTGGACTGAATCCTCATGCTCTCCTCCGGTCCCATAAAAATTTTCCTGCCGTCAATATGAGAGCGAAAAATTACTCCTTCTTCCTTTATGCTTCTAAGTCCTGCAAGGGAAAATACCTGAAATCCGCCGGAATCCGTCAGAATCGGTTTATTCCAGCTCATAAACCTGTGCAGGCCCCCCATTTGCTTTATGATCTCATCTCCCGGCCTTACATGAAGGTGGTAAGTATTGGATAACTCCACCTGTGTCCCGATCTGTTCCAAATCCTCTGTTGAAACAGCGCCTTTAATGGCCGCCACCGTTCCCACATTCATAAATACCGGCGTTTCAACACATCCGTGCACCGTATGAAAACGTCCTCTTTTTGCTCTTCCTTCTTTTTTTATTAATTCGTACATATTATCTCCAATCATCTAAAGAAGCCACAAACTCCTCCAAAGTAATTCCTTCCCTCGTAATGATAGTTGCCGCCTCTACCCCCACATACCGTAAGTGCCACGGCTCATACTCAATCCCTGTCACATACTCCTTGCCCTCGGGATATCTGACGATAAAACCATATTCACAGCCATGCTCCGCCAGCCATTTTCCCGCCTCTGTCTCCCCGAAGCTTTTCGTTAATCCGATATGGGTATCACAGGTAATATCCAGAGCCAGACCGATTTGATGCTCCGATGCTCCCGGCACTGTAACGGTTCTGGAAGAAACCGCATAGGCATCCATATAAGACATACCCTGCTGCATATATTCCTTTATCTTTTTGTTAAACAAATACACCTGCCTGTTCATGTCCCTGTACGGCGAGCGGATTTCCAGATTAATGCCATCCTCCTTTGCCGCCTTCAGCATTTTCAGCAAATCGGGAATAATTCTTTCATCAAATCTCATACCGCCTTTTTGCGTATGAATGCTTCCGAATGTAAAGGTATAATCGTCAGGAATGGAATGCTGTTTATTTATCAGCACCAGTCTCCAGTCATCCTTCGTCAATTCTGCTTCTTCTTCAGAGCTCTCCAGATTATTTTCCGAAATGGAATTTCCCGACAGGATATCATCTATGGAAATACTATTGACTTCATAATCAGCCTCTCCGTGGGCATATCCTTCTTCTGCCTCATTTCCCGCAAGGGCCTGCTCTCCGTAAATTTCCGATACTTCCAGCCCCGCATATTCTTCTTTTTCCCTCTGTTCTTTGCCGTCATCCCCGTACAGTTCATCTTCAGCCTGTCCGCTGTAGGCAAAGACATTAACGGATATGGCGTCCCATATAAAACTACAGCCGCCCGCATAAATAGCACACAAAAAAATGCAGCATAAAAATTTGTATTTAAAAGAAATTTTTTTTCTGCTTGAAATATTTTTTTTATTTTTTCCTGCTTTTTTGCCGGTATGTTTTAGTTTATTGGTTTTCATCGTTTATCTTGTTTTGCTGTTTCTTTGGTTTTTCTGTTTCTTTTGTTTTACCACATCCTGTCACGGCAGGACATATCGTATTAATAATAGCATATTCCCATTCGTTTGTCAGTTCTTTTCCGTCTTTTCAAATGGCATTTTCAGGTAGCATATCCTCATATATCGTTTTCAGCCAGGAACAATACGCCCAGATTCCAATGGCGGTTGTAGGGATTGTAATGAAATTTTTCCAGATTGTCATTTCCATTGTTGTAGGCATGGCGGCAGGCTGTATTCCCATTGTAGGATTTAATATAGGCGCAGGAATGAAAACTCGTGTAAAGACCCTGCTTACAAAGCTTCTCGTTTACGGGGCAACCTTGGGTATCATATCGTTACTGATTGTAGAGTTTCTCCCCGGCCGGCTTATTGCCATATTCGGCGCGGCGAACAAAAGCGTTTATTATACAGATTTTGCATTAAAGGCATTCCGCATCTACCTTTGTATGATAATATTTGCCTGTGTCAACAAAGCAACCTTCATCTTTTTACAGGCGATGGGAAAGGCCGCTGTTTCCACAGCCTTGTCAATGATTCGTGAAATAGTGTTCGGCGTAGGCTTTGCACTTTTGCTGCCCGGTTTTTTCGGTCTTAACGGCGTGCTTTACTCTCTCTATGCCTGTATCAGATATTCTAACAGCGGTTATTTCCGCTATTGTTATCGTTTTCACATACAAACAGCTTAATACCGGCAGTATCCCGCCGATCCAAAAAAACTTATCCACAAGTTGCAGTAAATCCGAAAATCCTATATAATACATCTGTCAGTTCCTGTAGTGCTATATAAAATGTTATATCGGACGTTTCATTTATAGATACCGGACATTTTATCCATCTACGGACATATTATGTATCAGAAACGGCTTACCATATTCAGGAACAGATTTATAAACTAACATCGCGAGGAATAAAATATATGTCAGGTTCAATTTTCGGAAAACATTTTACCATACAGACCTTCGGAGAATCCCACGGAGAAGGCATAGGCGTCGTTGTGGACGGCGCCCCCGCCGGCCTTCCCCTTTCTTCCGAGGATATACAGGTTTATTTAAACAGGAGAAAACCCGGAAACTCCAAATATGCCACCAAACGGGCCGAAAGTGATACCGTAGAAATTCTTTCCGGTATCTTCGAGGGAAAAACCACAGGCACTCCCATTGCATTACTGGTCCGCAATACCTCCCAGCGTTCCGGCGACTACAGCGAAATCGCCTCCTACTACCGTCCCGGACATGCCGATTATACCTTTGACGCCAAATACGGTTTCCGGGATTACCGCGGAGGCGGTCGTTCTTCAGGCCGTGAAACCATAGGCAGAGTTGCCGGCGGCGCCATAGCCGCAAAAATTTTAAAGGAGCTGGGCATCCACGTACTTGCATACACCCGCTCCATAGGACCTGTTACTATTGATTATAATCATTTTGACGCTTCTTTCATATCGGCCAATCCTACAGCCATGCCCGATGAAACAGCCGCTGAAAAAGCCGGCGATTTTCTGGATAAATGCATAAAGGATACCGATTCTGCCGGAGGTGTTATTGAATGCGTTATCGACCATCTCCCTGCCGGAATCGGAGAGCCTGTTTTTGACAAGCTGGATGCCAGACTTGCCCACGCCATCATGTCCATCGGCGCCGTAAAGGCCTTCGAAATCGGAAACGGCACAGAAGTTTCTTCCCGTCTCGGCAGCGCAAACAACGACTCTTTTACTTTAAAAGACGGAACCGTTACCAAGAAAACCAATCATGCAGGCGGCATTTTGGGCGGTATCAGCGATGGAGACCAAATTATTTTAAGAGCCCACATAAAGCCCACCCCCTCCATCTACAAAACCCAGGAAACCATAAACCGCAAAGGCGAAGAAATTTCCGTCAACATAAAAGGCCGCCACGACCCTATTATCGTACCCCGGGCCGTAGTGGTTGTGGAAACCATGACCGCCCTTACCGTACTTGATTTGATGCTTGAAAATATGCATTCCCGTATGGATTACTTAAAAAAGATATACCCCTCTTCATAGCTGTAAGGGGTATATCTTTTCTTTTTCATAAATTCATGACAACTCATTGTGCAAAGCAGCTTTTCAGGCGTAACATACCTTCCGATTTCATCTGACTCGATTAATGTCCCTGCTACTTTGAAAGCTTATGGAAAATAATACAGTTAGGCCTGTCTATCTTCATTTCCTTGCCGTTCATAACAAGCAGTCCCTTTGCAGTATCCACATGAAAGAAGGTCAATGTATTGGATTCGTGATTGAGGGAAACCAGATGTCTGTTATCCGGGAAAAGCGCCGCGTCCTTGGGATATTCCCCGCTGATCGGAAGACAGAACAATTTTTCCAATTCCCCGGTCTCATGATCGATTCTGAACATAACAACGCTGTTATCTCCTGCCATGCTGCTTACCAAATATTCCTCATCATCAGAAAAATTCAGCGCACTGGCCGCAGAGCCGCCTGCATGGTAATCATTTAATGTAGGATAGGTTGCAATTTTTGTAAATTCAGGATTGTTATTTATTTCCTCATAGGAATACACATCAATATAATTTTTAATTTCATGAACAATATATACAAATTTACCGTCCTTTGTCATTTTAATATGGCGGGGAGCGGATTCCTGTTCGCTCCTGACTACGTCCACCATCTTCAGCTCTCCTGTCCTATGGTCTAAGCGGTATATATTGATGTGATCCATTCCCAAATCTGCCGCCATAAGATATTTGTTGTCTCTTGTCATTTTAACACAGCTGACATGAGGTCTGAAATTGCGCTCCGCAATACTGCCTAAGCCCTTATGATAAATCTCGTCAGTAATTTCCCCGATTCCGCCGTCATCATTTAAACGCAGTACTGTAATTTTTCCGTCATGATAGCCCGCCACAAAAAGATACTGATCCTCATAATCCGTGGATAAATAACATCCCCTCATGCCGTTAATGAAACCGTGATTGATCAAAGAAAGACTTCCATCCTCTAAAATACCGTATGACTCCACTCCAAAATCCGTTATAGAATACAAATATTTCTGATTGTGGGAAATTGTCACATAGGAGGAGTTCGTAATCTCTACCTGAGCCTTCTCCGTAAATCTGCCGTTTTCCACGTCCACATCATAGATGGTTATACCGTGGTTATCATTCATGGTATAGGTTGAAACATAAGCTACATATTTTTCTTTATTCATATCTGCCCTACGCTCCATTTCTCTTTACTGAATAAAATTATATCATTAAAAATTCCCCTTGTTAAGGTGTTTTTCTCATATGACAGAAAATATGCCAAAAAAACGCGCCCTGCTTCCGATATATCGGAAAAACAGGGGCGCGCCGTCAGATTTTAGAAAATCAGCATTCTTCCTGCATGTCGCAGCCGCAGGTATCGTTTTCCTGGCTTCTGCCAAAAGGAGGCATGGAGGTCATGCTTCTTCTCCTTTGACCATCATCGCAGCCACAGTCATCTTCACGCTCTCTTCTGCCACAGCCACAGTCAGAATCGCGTCCTCTTCTGTCGTCGTCTCTTCTGCCACGGCCGCAGGAATTTCCGTTCCCGCTGTTTCCTTCACATCCACAGGAATTTCCGCCGCAAAGTGCAAGTAAAATAATCAACCATAAACAATTCATATTTTTCACTCCTTTATACTGTAAGCTATGCTTTTTTCGTATAAAGTGTGACTTCGCTTTCTAAAATACTAAAACTTTTTATTTTTTTAATATGACATGTCTGATATAAGAAAATGTTGTCTCTTCTCCCTCTCTTGCCAGCATTTTTAATAAAACTATCAGCTGTTTCTTTGTTTTTTCATGCATCAGACACCCCTTCCCCCGCATAAAATATTCCAGAGGCTTTGCATCATTATAATTTTCTTTTTCATATACCTTGGACGCCGCAATCCGGTCCATAAACATTTCAACAACATACTTGACCGGCATAGGAGCAGGCGCCATGCCGCCTTTTATTTCCACTGCGCTGTAATCGATCCAATACTCAAAATGATGTCTGTTTCGTCCCTTATGATGCAGCCAGGCCGAAGAATATCCTATGTCTTCCCTTTCTGCATTATTAGGACTTCTGTTTCCCTGAAAATATTTTGCACCGATCAAAAACTCCGAAGGCATATATTTAGACAGATCATGCATAATACCCTGATAGTAAAGTCCTACCTTAAAGCATCCCTTCATAACAAGGAATTTGTGATACGTTATTGTTCTAAAATGTTCCCATGCTTTCATATTCCACCGCTATTTTCCCGTTAGCACCACAATTGTCCTAGGTGCTGTTTTTATACAATACTGTTGCTTCCTTTCACTTTTTTCCGCCACTTCTATCAATTCCGGTTTTACCGGTTGTTTCCCCGATGTTGTAACAACCTGCCATTGCATTCCTGCCGGAAGCTTTGGCAGCGCAAATTCGTGCTCTACCCAATGAGCATTATATGCCACATAAAAGAAGTCATCTTCTTTTCTTTTGTTGATTCTGGCATATTTGCCGCAATATAAAATCCCCATATGGTGGCTGTAATTTTCAAATTCCGGATACCAAGCCTGCTCGCCGTGATAAGAAAGATCCGGATAGCCACAGGATATATAATCCATCATTTTGAAAGAATCTTCCATGTGCAGAATTGGATGGGTCTTTCTCAATGCAATCAGTTCTTTTACAAATTTCTGCAGTACGCTCTGTCCCGCATTGTGTTTCCAGTTCAGCCAGCTTACCGCATTATCCTGACAATACGGGTTGTTATTTCCGTTTGCAGTATTTCCAAACTCATCTCCTGCAAGCAGACAGGGAGTTCCCTGTGCAAGAAACAACATCAGCAATGCATTTTTACATTGTTGTTCCCTTAGGGACAAAATCTGTTTCTTACGGGTTTTCCCTTCTGCCCCGCAGTTCCAGCTGTAATTATAATCATTTCCGTCCCTGTTATTTTCTCCGTTTGCCTCATTGTGCTTTCTGTCATAGGAAACAAGGTCCGCAAGAGTGAAGCCCTCATAGGAAGTAATTTCATTAATGACTCCGTGCTCCTTGGGATTTCGCCGGAAATGTTCCATAACACAGGAAAGCATGTCCTCATCTCCCTTTAAGAATTTTCTTGTATCATACCGAAAAGCTGCCGGAGCAGCTCCCAAATTTTTGAAGGAAGCATTTAGACTGCCGCCGTCATATAAGTCTTTCACATTCAGGGATTCTACAATCAGTTTTGTCTTTTTCAAATACGGGTCTGTTGCAAGAAGCCTTATGGGAATCTTCCCCCCCATCAGCTTAAAGCCGTCTACATGATATTCCTTAACCCAGAACCTGCAGACATCCAGAATAAATCCCGGTCTGATTTTATCGGGAAAATATATCTGCATAATAAATTCCAGTCCATTTTTATGCAGCTCCTTTATCATATCCTTACATTCCACGTCCGGCCTGTCTGTCGCACAATAGGCTCTTTTGGGCGCCATGTAGTTTCCTTCACTATATCCCCAGTAGTTGACCTTATACTCCCACGTCCGCTTCTCCTCATCCAGAAAAGGCAAAAGAGCCTCATCTGCCTGGACATAAGAAGGATTATAGATAACATCTTCAAACTCATAAATAGGCATGCTTTCCACTGCGGAAATACCCAACTCCTTTAAATAGGGAATTTTTTCTACAAGGCCCGCAAAGGTTCCCCTGTTTTTTACTCCGGAGGAAGCATGCATTGTAAAGCCGCGCATGTGGATTTTGTATAGGATCGATTCGTGATAGGGAATGCCAAGGGGCATATCCTCTTCCCAATCATAATCATTCTCACTGTAAATGCATCTTGCCGGAATATCTTTTCTTCCCGGACTCCCAAATTTTTTTGATGAATCCAAAAGCCTTCCATAATAGTCTGTGACGATTTCATGATCTTTATAGAAAAGATAAGAAAAATTTTTATAAGGAAATTCCGAAAGAATCAAACAATATAAATCTCCTATCATATAATCCTCAGAAAAAGGAATCCTGACTTCCTTTTCTCCCTCAGGATATATAATAATGCCGCTTTTTTTCTTTCCCTTTATATCACTGACAATTGAAAGGCCATCTTGCACCCTGTGAACTCCAATCTGATACAAATGGCCTTTTTTTATTTTAAATTTACAAACTTTTTCCCTACTGCTCATTCTATTCTCCCGTCAAAACCATCAACTCACGTCTAATAGCAGTATAACACAATCCTTTTTTTTAAGAAAGTACCAGCTTAGGAAGAACGTCCCTAACTTCTTCATGAATCACAATGTCAGCGCTTTTATCCCTGAAATGCTCATGCTTACTGATCAGAATCAGCTTATCTCCTCTGTAATGGTTGATTGCAAAACGTACCATGGAATCATAGAAATTAGTTCCCAAAACAATCAACGCATCCGCTTTCTGACAGGCATTGGCCGCCTCAGTCATAACATCATTACGTATCATTTCTCCATACAGACGAATTCCCGGGCGAATAGGACTATGACATTCATCGCAAACCGGAACGCCTTTAGACTGTAGAATATATTCCATAGAAAACCGTTTTCTGCATTTGGTGCACCAGTTAACATTTCTGCTTCCATACAATTCGATCACTTTACCGATTCCTATTTCTTTTTCCAGCCCATGAGTATTTTTGGTAATACATGCCGCAAGCCTTCCCTGGTCGTCTAACAGCTTAAGCGCCTTAAAGGTTTCATTAGGCTTACATTTGTCCGCCAGGTATTCCTCCTTATAGTACTGGAAAAACTTTTCTGTTCTGGCGCTATAGAAGCCGGTTGACATAATCTCATCCGGACTTCTGCTATATTTATCCTCAATTCTATAAATTACCTCATTATTTAAATAATTTAACGCCCCGCACTCCATAACAACGCCGACTCCCAATAAAGCAACAATCCTGTCCGCTGATGATAAAATATTCTTTGCCCTTTCCATACTTTCCTCAAATGTTATCTGCATATTTATCATTCCCCCTATCCTCAGGACAAGCTCCTTTTCTTATATTTTAGGAATAATTTCCCATATTGTCAACAATTTATCTGACACTTTCCGACTCAATTCCCGGAAGGCTTCCGGCTTTTATCTCTTTGCCCGTCCTATTTCCACACACTGTCTCTTTTCCGCTATTTTGTATTTTTATCATATACTTTTCTTTTTTATCATGCTATAATTTCCACAAGCTATAGTGCATTTCGTTATGTACTTACATTTTGCGCATGACGCTTTTTGTGCCTCGTTTTGTACATGATGTTTTTATGCATCATATTACACATTATGCTTATGTACATAATATTTTATATGCTGTATTTTTATGAAAGGAAAGGATTTTTATCCTGCTTAGAAAGTGATGAAAAAAGAAAATGAAATCGAAGAGATCCAAGGGGAAGAAATGACCGTTACTCTGGATTTGGACGACGGCAGTCATGTAAACTGTGCCGTTGTGACTATATTTACCGTAGAATCAAAGGATTACATCGCCCTGATGCCTTTGGATGAAAATGGGGAAAACAGTGACGGAACGGTCTGGTTCTACAGATATGAAGAGGATTTATCCGATTCTAATAAGGAGCCGGTTCTTACCTATATCGAAGACGACGGGGAATTTGAAAAGGTCGAAGAAGCCTTTGATGAATACCTGGATAGCTGTGAATTTGATGAGCTTATTGAATGATTTCCCTTAAAAACGGCGACATACTATCCTCCGGGCAATCTGGCCCGGAGTTTTTTTTCGTCGGATTGGCATACATCAAAAAAAGCTCACTTTTTGCCCTGGTCACTGCCACATAAAACATTCTACGCTCTTCCTCTAGCTGTTTTGCAGTCAGCATTCTACCGTGAGGAACCCTGCCATAATTCAGACCCGGTAGATAAACCCTGTCAAATTCCAGGCCCTTCGCCCCATGATAGGTCATAATTTTAATATGATCATCCCCTCTCCGTTTTTGTATCAGAGACCCTCCGCTCCTTTCTTCGTCAATTTTATCCTGCATGAAAGCGCCAATGCCCATTCTATGTTCCAATTCATCCAGGCTTCTGCATTTTCTGGCTTCTTCCAGCAAAAAAGAAAAAGACTGTGCACACTCTTTTATTTTTGAAACATTTCCCCCGCAACTCATTCTGACATATTCCTCATATCCCATGGATTTCCAGATATAATGCAGTTGTCCGTAAACATCCAGCCTTGCTGCAAATTTCATTTGTTCCTCCAGCCTTTCTACCCGCTTTAGAATCCACTTCTTCTCCCTAAGACGGCTTTTCATCATTCCGAAATCCACAATGCTTTCGTTGACAATTCCCCTGCTGATATAACGCATTGGCTTATTCATGATTTTAAGAAAATCGCTTCTTTTTCTTCCTTGATTCATAAAAGCCAGATATGTAAATAGGTCCATCCACAAGTCGTTTTCCCCACATCCTCCTATTAGCTTTTCATATATGGAAGCTTCCTTATTCGTGCGCGTTAAAACCGCCTGTGTCTTTTCTTCATGCTCCTTTGCAAATTGCAAAGCTTCCTCTACAACCCATGAAGACATTTTCTCTTGTGTGGGAAAATCTTTAAAAACAGCTTTCCCTGTTTCTTTTCCCACAGCCTCAATATTCTTTGGAAAACGTATTCTGTTCTTCTCAATGGATTTTGCCGCCAGCTCTACAATTTCTCTGCTGCACCTGTAATTACGGGTCAATTTTACAAGTCTGGGAGAAAACTCTTCCATAAATTTTTTCATAAGCATAGGGTCTGACCCGCGAAATCCATAAATTGCCTGGTCGTCGTCCCCTACTACAAAAAGGTTTTTATCCCCTGCAAGTAATTTAACCGTTTCATACTGCAGACGATTAATATCCTGAAATTCATCAATCAGCAGATAGGGAAATCTTTTCTGCCATTTCCGCCTCTCCTCGAAATGGTTCTTTAAATGATCATGACATTTTAATATCATATCGTCAAAATCCAATTTCCGGTTTTCTAAAAGCCACTCCTTATAGGCTTCATACAGCCCGGAAAATTCCTGCTCTGACAAGCAGCCCGCTATGGTCTTTTCGCACGTCTGTGCCCCGCCGTTTTTTCTCCGACTGATTTCCTTTAAAATCTCATTGGCAGTGGAATCTGTTTTGGTATCTTTAAAAACCGCTTCCTCTAAGTAAGCGTCCACAAATTGAAAACGCTCCCTGTCAGACGCAAGGGTCAGCTTTTGGTTAGGTTTGGATAATTTTAAGATCTGGTAGAAAACCGAATGAAAGGTGCCGAATTGTACATAAGAGCTCTGACTGATCAAAGAATTTGCCCTTGTCTGCATTTCCAGGGCGGCAGCTTTGGTAAAGGTAATAACTAAAATTTCATTGGGTGGAATATGACACTCTGAAATGAGATACTTTATGCGATGTGTGATGACATAGGTTTTACCGGATCCCGGTCCCGCCAGAACAAGCATGGGACCGGTTCCGTGACAAATCGCAGTGCTCTGCCCTTCATCAGGGCGGGAAATGCTGTTTTGTTCAGGCATTTTCCAGCAATTCGATTCCTTTTTGAATTCTTTTTATGGATTCTTCTTTCCCAAGGATTTCCATAATCTCTGTAGCCCCCGCAGGTGTCATCTGCCTGCCGGAAACCGCAGTACGGATGGGCCAAAGCACATATCCGTTTTTATAGCCCTTTTCTGCCACGAAGCTGCAAAGCATCTCATAAAGGGCGGCGTTAGAATAATCCTCCTGCTTTGAAAGAAGGGGCAATACCTCCTTTAATACCGCAAGGGAGGTTTCACTGTTGGTCTTCATTTTCTTGTGAGCATACATAGCCGTATCATACTCCGGCAATTCCTCAAAGAAATCGATAAGGGCCGGAATATCCGGAAATACTTCAATTCTTGTCTTAACCATTTCCCCAATCTTTTTTAAATCCAAATCTTTGCTGACGGCTTCTTTTAAGTAAGGCAGCGCTCTTTCATAAAAAGCGTCAAAATCCATTGCCTTAATATACTCTCCGTTCATCCACTTCAGCTTTCCGAAATCAAATACAGCCGGGGATTTGGACATATGATGATAATCAAAAGCTTCTATTAGTTCCTCTAACGAGAAAATCTCCCGGTTATCCGAAGGACTCCATCCCAATAATGCCACAAAATTGACCACTGCCTCCGTAATAAAGCCCTGATCGATTAAATCCTCATAAGAGGAATGTCCGCTCCTTTTGGATAATTTGTGATGCTCCTCGTCCGTAATCAGAGGACAGTGCACATAAACAGGCACCTCCCAGCCGAATGCCTCATATAAACGGTTGTATTTGGGAGACGATGATAAGTACTCATTTCCCCTTACCACATGGGTAATCCCCATAAGATGGTCGTCCACCACATTGGCAAAATTGTAAGTAGGAAATCCGTCGGATTTAATGAGGATCATATCATCCAGCTCGTCATTTCCAACAGTAATATCCCCGTAAATATCATCATGAAAGGTAGTGGTCCCTTCACGGGGATTATTCTGACGGATAACATAAGGCGTACCTGCCGCAAGCTTAGCCTCTACCTCCTCCTTGGACAGGGACAAACAATGCTTGTCATAAACATTGATTTCTTTCTTTTCGCCGTTTTCCAGTTCAATAACCTGTCTGCATTCTTCTAAACGCTCTTCATCGCAGAAACAATAATAGGCTTCTCCACGCTCAATAAGCTTTTTAGCATATTCTAGATACAGTCCCTGTGCCTGTCTCTCGCTCTGTACATAGGGACCTGCGCCTTTATCCTTATCGGGTCCCTCATCATGAATCAGACCCGTGGCCTGTAAGGTCCGGTTAATAATATCCACCGCGCCTTCCACTTCCCTGACCTGATCCGTATCCTCTATTCTGAGAATAAAATCTCCGCCCTCATGCTTTGCAATAAGATAAGCATAAAGAGCCGTCCTTAAATTCCCTACATGCATCCTTCCCGTCGGACTGGGTGCAAAACGGGTTCTTACTTTACTCACTCGATTTCCTCCTGTTTCATGGAATCCATTGACGGTATTTTGACATCGGATTCCGCTTTAAAGGTATTGACTGCCTTTGTAGCCTGGGGTATGGCGATATTGGTGCCCGCTCCGGCAACACAGCCTCCGGGACACGCCATTCCTTCTATCAGACAGCCGTTTTTCTTGCCCACCTTGGCGAGCATCAACATCTTCTTACATTCCGTCAGGCTTTCCGCATGTTCGATATTGACATCCACATCGGGATAATATTCCCGGATAACCTCTTCAATAGCGCTGGCAACGCCGCCTGCAACGCCGTAGCCTCTTCCGGCGCCGGTAGCTCCTTCCAGCTCCTCATCAGCTTCTATCTCTTCCAGCACGATTCCCTTTGCCTCAAACATTCCCGTAAGCTCTTCAAAGGTAATAACAAAATCCACATCCGAACGCACGGTTTTGCGGGAAGCTTCCAATTTTTTGGATGCACATGGCCCGATAAAAACGATTTCTGCATCAGGATGCTCTTTTTTAATAACTCTTGCCGTGGCAACCATAGGAGTCAACTCATTGGAAATGCTGCCGATGGTTTCCGGAAAGAATTTCTTCGCAAGCATAGACCATGAGGGGCAACAGCTTGTAAGAAGAAAGGGCAGTTCTCCCGTGGCAACCTTATCCACATAATGATGAGCCTCCGCCATAGCTCCCATGTCCGCGCCGATAGCCGTTTCATAAACATCGGCAAAACCCAGCTGCTTTAACGCCGCCTTAAATTTGGCAGGCGTCACATTGACTCCAAACTGTCCTACAAAGGCAGGTGCAACCTGTGCAATGATCTTCCTTCCTGACTGAATCGCCCTGATCAACTGGAAGATCTGTGATTTATCAGCAATCGCTCCAAAAGGACAGTTTACCATGCACTGTCCGCAGGATACGCATAAGTCATTATCAATACAGGCTCTGCCATATTTATCATTTTTGATAGCATTCACGCCGCAGGCTGCCGCACAGGGACGCACCTGATGGGAAATTGCGTCATAAGGACAGACTGCCTTGCATTTACCACATCGGATACACTTCTCGGGATCAATATGGGAACGGCCGTTTACCATACTGATAGCCCCCCTGGGACAGACTTCACGACAAGGATGAGCCGTACAGCCCATGCAACGGTCTGTAACCCGATAATCATTTTCGGGACATTTATTGCACGCTGAAGGAATGACCTGCATAAGAGGCGGTTCATAGTACTTTTCTGCTATATTGCTCTCTTCCACACCTGCGGACACATGTACGGGTGCATCCTCGGGCCGAAGAGACATTCCCATGGCAAGCCTCACACGCTCCCTGACAATAGCCCTCTCCCGGTAAATATCGTCTCTGCTGTCCGGATCTACCGAATCTACAATTTGATAAGGAAGCGCTTCCATATCATCTGTCAGATTGGTGGAATTGTACGCCAGATTGGCAATTTCCTTAAAAATCCTTTTTCTGGATTTACGAACTTCGGTATCAATACCTCTCATAGGATTCCTCCCTGATTTTAAATAAACTCTAAATAAAAACCTCTTTCATGTTACCTTGTTACGCTCGTTAATATTTTGACATATTTAAAAGATAAAGTCAACAGCCCTGTCGGGAGGGTATAAAAGCATAAACTAATATCCTATTTTCCATTTCTGCGAAACATCTTCACAGAAGCAGGGAGCCCAGCTGAAATACCAGAACCGACACAGCATATGCCAACAGCAGCTGGAACATTACCATTTTCAGAGTAAATTTTACGGAACCGCTTTCTTTTTTTATGGTTCCGATTGTAGCCGCACAAGGTACATACAACAGACAAAACAGCATCAGGCAGAATGCGTTTAAAGATCCAAAACCCGGAATACTGCTTCTGATGTTTGCAAGAATCAAAGACATTCCTTCCGGTGAATTGGCATTTGTTATGCCAAATAATACCGCGAAGCTGGAAACCACTACTTCTTTTGCGGAAATACCGGAAATCAACGCTACACCAATCTGCCACATGCCAAGTCCCGCAGGCTCAAGAACGGGCACCATAAAGCGCCCTATTATGGCTCCAAAGCTGTCAGCCGGATTCTCCACCATACCGCCCATACCGAAATTTAATACAAACCAGATAATAATAGAGGCTATAAATATGGTTGTTCCCGCCTTTGTGAGATAATCAGAAATCTTATTCCACACATAAATCCTGATGGTTTTGGCGTTGGGCTTTTTGTATTCCGGCAGCTCTATCAACAGTGATTCATTGTTTGTGCCCTTATCAAAAAGATTGATCATCCTGGCGATCAAAATTGCCACAATCAATCCAATCACATACATGGAGAAACACGCTACAGGCGCCGCCTTACCAAAGAAAATATCTGCAAACAGGACATATATAGGCAGCCTTGCGGAACAGGACATAAAAGGCGTTACAAACATAGTCTTACGCCTATCTTTTTCCGTTTCCAAGGCCCTTGTAGCCATCAATGCCGGAACGGTGCAGCCAAAGCCTAGGATCATGGGTAAAAAAGCCTTGCCCGATAATCCGGCCTTGCCCATAATACCATCCATTACATAGGCTACCCTTGCCATATAGCCGCTATCCTCCAAAATGGCCAGCGCCAGAAACAAAATCAATATATTGGGAATAAAGGTCAAAATACCTCCCACTCCCGCAATAATACCGTCACAGACTAATGAGATCATCCAGTCTGAGGTATGCATTGCCAAAAGTCCATCATGAACCATAGCAGAAAATTCATCCAGCAGCACCTCAAACACAGCCTTCAAGCTGTCCCCCACAGCAAAGGTCAAAATAAACACAAGAGCAATAATACACAAAAAAACGGGAACGCCCCAGAAGGGATGAGTCAATATTCTGTCTACTCTGTCGGTCATGGCGGCCTTTTCCTGTTTATGGAACAAAACCTCCTCCACAACTTCATCTATATATTTGTATTTCTGCCTGATAATCTCTTTTTCGTAATTCCTATCCGCCACATTCAAGATATTGACAGGATGATCCTCTCTTACATCCTCATCCCATTCCAACAGCTTAATGGCATGCCATCTTCTACCGGAATGCTCCGGATATCTGGCCTCCATGATCACTTCCAACTTGGCAATCTTTTCTTCAATTTCTTCAGAATAGTTCAGTACATGTCCTGTAGGTCCTTCCAAATGATGGTGCACCGCCGCATGAAGCAGAATATCCAGCCCTTCGTTTTTTGCCGCCGACACCGGTACCACGGGAATATCTCCCAAAAGCTCCGGCAGCCTATGTAAATCAATTTCCATTCCCCTATCCCTGACAATATCCATCATATTCAACGCCAGAACAACCGGTTTTCCCAGTTCCAAAAGCTGCAGCGTCAGGTACAAGTTCCTTTCCAGATTGGATGCATCCACCACATTGATGATGACATCTATATCGTCATCCATAATACACTTTCTGGTAATCTTTTCCTCTATGGTATAACAAGTCAACGCATAAATTCCGGGAGTATCCACAATGGTAAGATGATAATCCTTATATACCGCTTCCCCGCTGATTTTCTCTACCGTTACTCCGGGCCAGTTGGCAACCTTTAACCTGCTTCCGGTAATGGCATTAAATAAAGTTGTCTTTCCGCAGTTGGGATTTCCAACAAAAGCGACACGAATCTCTCTTTCACTCATGCCTTACACTCCTTTACTTCTATGGATTTAGCAATGTGTCTTCCCAATGCAAGTCTTGTTCCCCGGACCTTTATAATCATTGCACCATGCTTCTTTTTGGTCATCATATGAATAACGGTTTTGTCGTTTAATCCCAATGCTTCCAAACGTCTTGTAATATTATTTTCCACATAAATCCCGGAAATCTCATAATCTCTTCCTGCAGTTCCTTCGTATAAAGTCATAATCCATTCCTTCTTTTTTGCACAGCAAAACTACCAGGCAATATTGCCTGGTAGTCCTTATCTTTACCTTATTAGAAAATACTAACCAGTTTCTTTTTCTCCGCTATATATTCTTCTTCACTTAAAATACCGTTGTCACGCAGTACTTTCAGTTTCTTAATCTTTGTCTCAAATTCGGATAAATCATCAGCCATACCGGACAATGCAACTGTATCGAAATTTTCTTCCTTTTCTGCTGCCGGCAGTGGTGCTGTTGTTACCGGTCTGGGAGCCTGTGTAAAGGAAGCTGCCGATGCCGTCGCTCCTGCCGACGCCGTTGAAGCTACACCTGTCTGAGCCGGTGCAAGTCCCTTCTGCTGACGGATTCTTTCTGTCAAGGATGCCGCCTTGGTCTTTGCATCATTAACTGCTGCCGTAAATCCTGCCATATCATCAAGATTGGGAAGATACAAATATCTTACAAATTTAGTCTCTGAATTTTCAATGGTAATCATTGCCGCCTTCTTGCCGGAGAAAGTAGTCTCTTCCACATTCTTAACATTCATTAAATAATGAGACACATTATCAATTCTGGTGTTTAATCCCTTAGAATTATTGCCCATAGGCATCCTGCCACTGATACGCAAATTGGAAACTGCTACCCTTAAGTCCTCGCTCTTCCCGATTAAACCTGCTTTAAATCCCCATTCCTTCTGAAATAAAACCTTTTCAAGTCTTATACACTGATTGCAAACTTCGCCAGCAGCTTCGCCGCCACAGATTAAACATTTCATAAGTAATCCACTCCTATGTCTATATTATATATAACTATACTTATTGAGATTCAACTTCTAACTACATTATAATAAGTCTCTCAAAATTTGTAAACAAGATTATTCAGACTTTACATCATATGTATTCCAAAAAATTAAATCTTTATAACATTGTATACTTATGTAGCTAAAGTTTATCACATTCATATAAATTATGCAAGAAATCACTTATAAATTCGTGAAAATTGATAGGGATTTTTCAACTTTTTCCTATTATTACATATATTAACAAAAAGAAGCTTTGGAAAGGAAGCATATGAACGATTATCGTTTTTTAGAATGTAGCAAAGATTTTCCCATTGCCATGGCATATGTCCCCTGGCAGCATATGGAAAATGTTTATGAAAATCTGGAAGAAGCATTTATGATAGGCACGATCTTCCCGGAATTAAATAAACCATTTACCGGAAGGAGGCCCTGTCAATGATGTATCGCCAGCCCATGTCTCCCCAGTACAATACAGACATGAATAGAAATAATTTATTAAAAGAAATTTCCATGGTTGATTTTGCTATTGTGGATTTGAATCAATATCTGGACACCCATCCTGATGATTCCGACGCTGTAGCCTATATCAAACAGTATATAACCATATTATGCCGCCTAAGACAGGAATATGCATCATTATACGACCCTCTCAGCATATATGATGCCTGCTATTCCGACTGCAATGACTGGAGATGGGCAAGAATGCCTCTCCCCTGGGAAGGAGGTTGTAATTAATGTGGAATTATGAAAAAAGACTGCAGTTTCCCATTGACATTAAAACGCCCAACGCCGAAATTGCTAAAGTCATCATTACACAGTACGGCGGTCCCGATGGAGAGTTAAGCGCTTCCATGCGTTATCTATCCCAGCGTTACACCATGCCGTACCGCGAAGTTGCCGGTCTGCTTACCGATATCGGAACGGAGGAACTGGCTCACTTTGAAATGATAGGAGCTATTGTACATCAGCTGACCAAAAACTTAAGCGTAGAGGAAATAGAAAAGCAAGGCTTTGCTCCCTACTATGTGGATCATACTCTTGCCCTCTGGCCCCAGGCTGCGGGCGGAATCCCCTTCAACAGCTGTCAATTCCAGTCCAAAGGCGATGTATTAACCGATCTTTTTGAAGATCTGGCGGCAGAACAGAAAGCCCGCACAACCTATGATAATATCCTGCGCCTTGTAAAGGATCCCGATGTATGCGCCCCTATCCGCTTCCTGCGTGCAAGAGAAATTGTACACTTCCAGCGTTTCGGTGAAGCGCTCCGTATCGTACAGGAAAAACTGGATCCCGTCAACTTTTATCAGTACAATCCCGAGTTTGACGGTAGCAGGACCGACTGTGACTGCAATAAATAATTTTTCCTTGTACTTTTATGTAAATAAAATAATAAACGCTGTCTCTTTTTACGGGACAGCGTTTTCGCTTATTTTATAATTCCTTCCAGTACTTCTTCATGTATTCATCCACTTTATGACCGTTTAAATAAAACTTTTCCTGCAATTTTCGTGCCGTATCAGTACCGGACATTCTCAAATCCTTACAAAAAGAGATGAGAAGCTTTATCGCCAGTTCTTTTCTTTCTTCTTTACTTCCGGGATAATCCTCTTCCACAATCTTAGACAGAACCTCGTTCATACACCTCTGAAATCCTCTCTATCTGCTTTTATAAAATCTGTATCTGACACATTTTCATTGCCTCTAAGGCCTGTTCATGACTTTCTTTTGTAACGCCTGCGCAACAGGAAGCATCAACCATAAGAGGAACCTCCGGCAGAAAAGCTTTTAAAAGTAATGCGTTGGATATAACACAGATATCTGTACACAAGCCTATGAGCGTAATGCTTTCAATCGCTTCTTCCATATTAACCGTAAGCAGTCTGTCCGCTAACTCTCTACTGCCGAATGTAGGCTTATCAATAGGTTCTTCCTTTATCAGCGCTGAGATTTCTTCCCTGATGTTCCAGCCCCGGTTTCCCTTTATACAGTGCTCAACAGGAAGCTTCCTGCCTTCCTGTGTAGATAAATAATCACTATTATGGGTATCTCGGGTAGCAAGAATCAAGCCCTTAAATGTTTTGATTCTTTCTACTACATTGGGAACAATGGCTACCGCCTCTTTGGTGCCCAGTGTTCCGTCAATAAAATCATTTTGCATATCTACTACGATCAAAACATCCATTTCAGTTTCCCTCCCGAGACTGCCGAAACGCCTCCTATACCTTCTTCGGCAAAGGAATGCGTAAATGTCCCTGCAACCGTTCCGAATTTGATTCTCTTTAAAAATAAGTGGAGTAGACGGGAGTCGAACCCGTGTCCAAAAGCCCATTCCCTGTACTTCTACTATCATAGTCAGTTATTTGACATTCCCTCCATCAGACGGAAACTAACACCCTTCTGATTTTAGTAGCTTCATAATACGCCCATAACCGCAAAGCTTAAGTTATGTCGTTTCCTACATAGTCGATGCCTGGTTCTTAAAGTGTAGGTGCCCTAAGTCAGACAGCTGCCATTAGGCAGCGTATGCTAAATTATCTTCAGCGTTTATTTTTAGTTTTGCAATTTGACGTTTTGCTACGGATAGCTTCTCCAGCTGCAAGACCCCTGTCGAAACCTTTACTACCCCATATTAAATTGTATATGATAAAGCGTAATGCATGAATCGGCATCAAGGCTTTAATCTGGTTTTATTGTACCCTAATTAAAAAGGAAAATCAAGGGATATCCCTTCTTTTGAGATTCGTTATCAGGTATGTTGAAGGTGTACAGACAGTCCATAGTGAGCAAACTCCCACGGACGCATGCACATAAGTTTTTGCATGGCTTGCTGTGTTACAGATTTTTAATCTTAAACTCGGGAGTTTGACAGTTGAATATCAGAAAAAATACCTGCAGGTCTTGTAAAACCTGCTTTTTTTGTGTCAAATTTTTTGTTTTTATATATGTTATTTTATGTTATTGTGTGATATAATAAGCATTAGGAGGGATGTTTATGAATCTTCACATAACGAAATCAAAAAATGCCGAATCATTTTATATTGCAAAATCTTATGTTAAAGCCAACGGCAGCACATCATCTGCCATTGTCCGAAA
>Ga0209064_1001232_pt1 | contig 43126 bp, 47 predicted proteins | sample Inofromicrocosms_FD_187498 | JGI IMG/M metagenome (GOLD analysis project Ga0209064, IMG submission 187498) | Mouse cecum microbial communities from Vienna, Austria - Inoculum for glucosamine and mucus D2O microcosms (SPAdes) (version 2) | ecosystem: Host-associated > Mammals > Digestive system >...
GGCTTATTAGACTGAGTTATTTTAATCGAGAGCCGTATACATCGAGAGGTGTAAGTACGGTTCGGGGGCGAGTGCTTGCAAACCTGTCATAGCAATATGATAAGGCGGCGGGTACTTAGCCTACAGCGCTTGGGTCGTATCGTGCGTCAAGGCAACGAAAATGAAGAAGTTGGAATTTACAACTATGTCACAAAGGACACCTTTGACGCGTATATGATGAACATCATCGTTACAAAACAGAAGTTCATCTCACAGCTTAACACCACAACATCGAGGTCTTGTGAGGACGTTGATGACCTTGTGCTGAATTACTCGGAGATACAGGCAATGGCGGTCGGTGACGAACGTATCAAGGAGAAGATAGAGTTGGATATGGACGTTTCAAGGCTGAAAATGCTTGAAAGCGAACATTACAACGAGCAGTACCGTCTTGACGATACCATAGCTGACGCGCAGAAGCTGATGAAGAACCTCACGCGCAATATCGAGGCGGCAAAAAATGACCTCGCTTTTGCGCAGGAGAACCGATACTTGCCCGAAAATTTCAAGGTTGAAATCGGCGGCAAGGTCTACACCGACCGTAAAGAAGCGGGAACGGCGATACGTGAAGCTGCGGTTGAGTTTATGGCAAATGATAACGGCGCGGTTCGTCAGCCTATCGGAACGTTCTGCGGTTTTGAACTCTCGGTAGGAAAAAATCACGGAAGTTTCGGCGGCGCGACAGCGGAGATTGTTATCCGGCACGGAATATCCTATGCCACCGATATGGATTTAACGGGCGATATTGGAAATACGACCCGCCTTGAAAATCTGTTCGGCGGCGGGATTGAGAAGAAAATAGCCGACCTTGAGGAACGAGCCGAACGCACCAACGCGGATTTGCAGGCGGCTCTCGCAAACAAGGGAAAGCCGTTTGAACACGCGGAGGAACTCGCGCAGAAATCCGCAAGGCTTGAACAGCTTAACCTTGAATTGGAGGTCGGAAAGGTTGACGAGGTAATAATTGCGGACGATGAACCCGAACAGGGCGAACCCGACCGCAACGAGAAGCGCCACGGCAAGGACGCTCCCGACAATGACCGCGACAAGCCTACGCCGCCGAAAAGAGGGCACAGATAACATAATAATGGAATAAGCGACTATGCTCCCTGCCGTATCCGCGGCGGGGAGCAATTTTTGTAAAGGAGCAAAATTATGAGCGACATATACGTTACCGATGAGATGATAGAACAGGCGCGGAGCGCAAATCTCGCGGAGTATTTCAAAAGCGGCGGCTATGAGTTTGAACAGCGGCGAAGCGAGGTACACGTCCGCGGCTACGGCGGTTTGTACGTCAACGCGGAAACTAATCAATGGTACTGCTTTTCAATGAGCGGTAGGAACGGCGGAAAAAACGCGGTCAATTGTTTGACGGACGTTATCGGATTGGATTTCAAGACTGCTGTTTCCGAACTCGTTGGATATTCGCATACTCGTCCGATAAACCGCACGAAATCTTATGAGCCGTCGAAAAAGCGGGAACTCGTCATTCCCGAACGCGCAGACAATATGCGAAAGGTGTTCGCGTATCTCTGTCAAACGAGGAAGATAGACAGTAAAATCGTGAATGACCTTGCGAGGAACGGTCTGCTCTATCAAGATAAACGAGGCAACGCGGTTTTTGTTCACCGTGATGAGGACGGGAAAATAGTCGGCGCGGAATTACAAGGCACAAACAGTTATCAGCGCTTTAAGGGAGTGGCGGGAACGTCCGAAAGTCTGTTCGCCGTGAAAATCGGAACGCCCGACAGAGCCTATGTCTTTGAGAGCGCGATAGACTTGCTCTCTTTCAAACAGCTTGCAAATCCCGCCAAGATAGAAAACTCCGTTTTGGTATCAATGGCGGGATTAAAGCCGAACAGCCTGAAATCACTTTTGGAGCGCGGCTTTAAACTGTACGCGTGTGTGGATAACGATGAAGCGGGTATCAAGTTTACAAACAATAACGGCTTAATTCCGTGCAACAGGATTTTAGCGGAAAACTCGGTCAAGGACTTTAATGAGCTGCTCCAGACGATAGAGCGAAATCGCGCGGAGCAAGCAAAAGCCGCTGTGGTACAAGCTGCCGAAAAATCACCGCCGCAACAACAAGCGGTCACGACAACAAAGCCCAAAAGACGATGATAAGCAAAAAGCCGTTTCGGTATTCAAGTGAATTTTTCACTCCCGTTAAAAATCAGCCGCCGCGGAATGAGAGCAGTTTTGCTCCCGCGTTCAAAAATCCGTTTCGGATTTTGAGGACGGTTTTTGCTTCGGAGCAAAAACAGCGGTCGGGGTTCAAGGGGCAGTCCCCTTGCGAAATGTACTTTTGGGTGGTGCAGCCGCCCAAAAGTACTATTGAGTATAGCACTTACGAGCAGCACATAAAATTGGCACGGCGAAAACAACGCAAAAAATTACCGCAACGCAAAAACGCTTGCGGCTTAACAAAGGAGGTTTTTCAATGAGCGAAAAAAACAGCAACCAGCTTTCTATCTCATTTCGCGTGGACGCGGGCGTTATCGAGCATAACAACAGAGAATTTATAGCGCGGAATGTTGACGGTGAGCGTATTGGGGATAACATAACCTACAAGAAAGAGGATTTGCGGGAGTTTTATCAGAAGCTGTTCGGACAGGCTCTCGCGGATTATAATGCAAGCAAGAAACGTCCGTATCAGCGCATACCCGACTACTATGAACACATCAAGAACGGCAAGCAGGAAAAGCTGTTTGAGGAAATCGTTGTGCAGTTCGGCGATATGGAAACGTGCGGCTTGAAGTCCGGCAAATGGGAAGAAGCAAAACTGATGTTGGACGATTATATGCGCGGCTTTGAAAAAAGAAATCCGAACCTTAAAGTATTCAATGCCGTTATGCACCTTGATGAAGCAACTCCGCATTTACATATAGACTTTGTTCCGATAACGCACAGCGGCTCCCGCGGACTTTCTACGAGGGTTTCTATGAGCGGTGCGCTTCGGGAACAGGGTTTCACGACCGCAAACAAAATGCAGAACGAGTGGGCTGCTTGGGAGGAACGTGAGCGTGACATAATGACGGATATTCTCCGCGCCCACGATTTGGGTCGAGATGTCAAGAACGATACCCACGCTCACCTTACCGTTGACGAATACAAGCAACAGGAAATGAAAAAAGCCGAGATACGCAAGCTGAACGCGCATATCAATGAACTCAAAAAGAAGAACCCGACTGAACTCACCGAGGAAGAAATCACGCTGATTAAAAATCAGAATGATTTTATGCGGTCGGAAATTCTGAATTATCGGGATAATGTCGCGGCACTCTCCCGAAAACTCGGTGCAAAATTCGTACCGTTTGAGATTTTCTCGGATGATAAGCTGCAGTATGTCGCCGCGGAACTTGAAAAAGCTAACGTGCCGTTCGTCGAGGAAAGCAATGCGCTCCATATTCCCGACTACGCGCAAAAGACCGCCGCCGCAATTGCGGCAGCTTATAAGCCGACCGCTGAACGCGTCGGAGTGCGTGACAGAATTAGGCTCGATATTGACAGGCTCATCTATTGCTCAGAAAATCTCGCCGACTTGTACAACAGGCTGAAAGAGCGCGGTTACCAAATCAAGAACGGAAAGCATATCGCGGTAAAGCCGACATTCGCGGAACGATTTGTCCGCTTGAAATCTCTGGGCGAAGCGTATCTCCCCAAAAATCTTGAACAGCGGATTTCGGAACGAGAGAAATTCACGGACGCGGTACGTGAGAAATTCAAGACCGCCAACACGATTGAAAAGAAATTCCACGTTACGGTTATGGATATGGTCATTGAAATAAAGCAGTTTCGGCTTGTGCCGCAAAAATTGGACGAAAGAAAGATTTACGCTTTCAAGAATGACGCGAATATCGACTATCTCTCGCGACAGCTTATGACGCTCGGTGAGTTTGGTCTGTCCTCGCGGGAACAGATTTACGAAAAGGCGGACGAACTGAAACGCGGGATTGACGAGAAAAACGAAAAATTACGTTTTCTCTCCGAGGAGATCCCCACGCTTAAATCGGATATATCCCAACTTCGTTTTTTATTCGCGGCACATTCCTCAAAGACCGACGCTATGACGCAGACGAAAATAGCGGCGGCGCGGGAAATCGCCGAGAAGCATAATGTTAAAACCGAAGCTGATATTGAAAATTTAGAGAAGCGGCTGAAAGCCTTGCCCTACCTCATCACATCGACAAAGAACGAGGTCGCGGACGAACAGTTGAAGCTGAAACGTGTTTCCGACTTAATTACGGCGTATGAAAAAATCGTTGAGGGCAATTACATTGACAACCTGATACGCGCACAAAAGGAGCAGGAGCAGTCAAGAACGGCTGATAGCCCTAACCTTAAAAAGTCCTGATGTTGAGAAAATCTCTCCAAAGCCGCGGCTTTGGAGAGATTATTTTCTGTTTTGGGCAAGCACCGCAAAATACGAGCTGCCGAGCGTTTCAATAAAGTCACTGTCTATTTCCCAAAACTTTTCCGAGCGTATATGTATGTGGACGAGGTTAGTAATGGAAATAAAATGCGTTAAGCCTTTTTGACTAAGCCACACTTTCACGCTCTCCCAAAAGTTCTTGTTGCTTCCCTCCTTGCTCATCAGAACGCAAGCAAGAAAATCCGTCATTGATATTTTGGCGGCGGGATTGTTGGGACGAATGAGTTCGGCAACCTCCAACACGTCTTGCTCGATTTCGGAGAGCGAGGGGTAGTATTCAACACCTTGAACATTCGTTGAAAGGTAGATAGCCGCAAATTCTCTCCAAATGGCATACCCCGCATTGATAACCCCGTCAAGCAGAGTGTTCTCCGCATTACCCTTACAGTATCTATCATAAAAATCGCCCGTGGGTATCTCGTTATGAGTACACCAAATGTGCGATAATTCGTGAAGAACGACCGTAAATAGTTCGCTCTGACTGCCCGAAAAATCTCTCCTTAGCATAATGCCGTCAAAATCTTTCCCCGTAAAAGCAGAAGCAAGAGCGTTCTTTAACTCATTATTGTCTGTAAGCCTATCGGGAAAAAATTCCTTACAAAAACTTTCATACTGTGCGTCCGCGTCTGAATTATCATAGAACGCAAGTTTGACGTTATCAGAGTTGTAGTTGGTTTTCATCTTGCTATTGAAATGCTCAAAAGCCGAACGAGCGATTTCTTCTATTGTTAGTATTGTCATAGCCACGCTCCTTTATGCCGATTTGAGATGTTTCTGCGGCTACCTTTATTATACACTTATTACATATCCCGAAATCACAGGAGGTTGCCATTGTTTAGTATTGTCCATTAAATTTCAACCATCTGAATCTTTCGCTTCGTCAAAAAAGTTCATTTGAAGTCCACAAACAGGATTATGCTCCAGAACAGTTTCTTGTTTTTCATAGTATATTTTACACCTAAAAACTTCTAAAGCATCATCAATATCATCAAATACCGTCTGATATACAACTTTTGAATTGTAGGTGTCCGTAGAAAATTCTTTTTCTTCAAATACTTTGCCACAGATATCCATAGCTTTTTTGGCACATACAGCAAAGTTTCCTATCCCCTCGTTCAAAAGCTGAAAATGATGTTTCTCCGCAAGTGCCAAATTTTTATATTCTTTAATCTTGTCATATATTTTTGAATATGCTAACTTGCCGTGGATTTTACAATTGATAAAGAAATCCAAATTACCATACGCATTGTCAAGCTTACCCAAGTCGATATCAGCCGCAGCAATGCAAGAATCAATTACTTTTTGAACATCCAACCTATAACTTTCCATTGAAGATTTATAATATGTATTAAGTTCTTCATCAATATCGTCATCCGGAGAAAACGACATCGGTATATTCTCTTCAAACCAAGATATCAAATCATCTCTCTTAGTGTGTTCCACTTTTAAAGAAAGATTACCTGCTGCACTCCCCATTGTTTCAACAAATTCATTGTGCTGTTCCTCTGTGAAACAATCGAGGATTTTATAAAGCGGAGCATCTGTATTAAAATATTTGATTTTTCTCAATTTCGCAAGAGCTATTCTGGACTCTTCCCAAAAGACTTCCATTGCTGTCCGACGTTCAACATTGTATTCTATAATAGACATAATAAAGCCTAACAAAGCACTTCCGAAAACTGCCATAGAAAAATCATAAAATATGCTGTTTGATGGTTTACCAATTAAAAAAGCAATTATTGCGGAAATAATTGAACATCCAATTGTAATAATTGACAACCACTTTTTAGCTTTCATATATTTTCTCCTATATAACAAACTTATCATTTTTCATTTTCAACCTGTTGAATTTCAGTCTGTCCAGCAGACCGAAGCCTTGATCAAGTGCGAAACAGTAAGAACGATTGTTTTCTCCATACGGCTTTCATCTGCAACAACGAGATTTGAGTTCGGTAGGTCGAGTTGCAACTTTACGTGTTAGACCGAGACATAGAACTATTTAAGGTCAATGGCAATCTACGTTCATTTGGCACTGCACTCGCCGCCATCAGTCCATAATATATTTTATTATACCACTTTTCACACAAGAAAGCAATATTTTTTACAAAAACATTTGAAAAATAATGAAATACATTGTATGATATTTTTAGATATTGTTAGGGAGGTCGTTTGGCTGATTTGAGTAGTATTCCTGTTGAGAGCAGAATGGACGATGAGCAAAAACGGAACTTTGTCACACGGAACTTGCCAACCTTAACATCTTTATAGCTGATGTCGACAAGACAAGTAGAGATATAACCAAAATGAGTAATTTTTTGAAATTTATATAAAGAACACCTCTCTTGCCATACGAAAAAATTCCAAAGCAGAAGACGTGGTGAATATTCCGAGTTCTATGTTTGGGTCTTTGAGTGAGGTCGTTCGCACAGTAAGTACATTAGTAAATAGGGGAGCAACTTATATCCTCAATTTTGACAATCAAAACATTCTTGTATTTCAATAAAAGAAATGATATAATTTATATATTATTTAAAATGGAGGGATTGCAATGATTGAGGCGGCGCTTGCTGCGCTTGATAATGACAAACAAAGGAATGAACTTGCTGCATTTTACGAACAATATAAAAACCGTTTTTTCGGCATAGCATACTCAAAGCTGCATAATCCCGAGGAAGCTGAGGACGCTGTACAGGAAGCTTTCCTGCGAGTAGTTGATAACCCCAACAAGTATTTTAAAATGTCAAATCGGGAGCGTTTGCGATATGTTGACGGAATTGTCAGACACGTTTCGGTAGATAAATTCAATAAAGACAAGAAAAACAATACTGTTTCGATTGAAGATTTAGATGATAACATAATGAGCGAAGCGATTTCTCCCGAGGAAAAATATATAACGGATGCTTCTGCGCACGAACTTGTACAGTTTGTGCTGACCCTTCCCGAAAGCGAATGGCAAGCACTTTTTATGTATGTACATCAAAAATTAGGCTACTCCGAGATTTCCAAAGTTCTCGGCATCTCGGAAGAGCTGGCTCGTAAAAGGGTTTCAAACGCAAGAAAAGCAATTAAGAATTTTGCGGAAAGGAATAAATAATGAACGAAATAACATTGGACGAAATTTTGGTCGCGGCGCACGACGCCGAGTTTTCACAATATGATAATGTTCCCGAACACGTTTTTTCTCGGAAACACAATCGTGCAATGAAGCGAATTTTCAAGACTTATGAAAAGCAAATTGCATTTCTGCATAGTGATGTTATGGATAAGAGAAATGTAATTTCACATTTTAGGTGGAACAGAAAAACAGTTATTGTCATGTTGATGGTGATTTTCTTGGCTGTTTTAGTGGGCTGCTCGACAATCATATACTATCTCGGCGGTTTCAAGGCACATGAATACTCGGATAATACACAACTTTTTCCGATTGACCTCGCCGACTGTCCGCAGAGTATCGGGGAAGTGTATTATTTGTCCGAAATTCCGAGCGATTTTGAATTACTGGAGGAAAGCATAAGCGATATTAGTGTATACACAGCATATATCAACAGCGCAACAGGACAAACTATTACTTTTTGTCAATCAATAAAAACGGCTTTTGAACCGCACTATAACACCGAGTATTCTGACCTTGAAGAAATTTCAATAGACGAGCATAAAGGAATAGGTCTTGGAGGGAAGATGGATTACATACTTGCTTGGGATAACGGGGATTACATCTTGGAGGTTTGGGCAGATTTGACTAAATCAGAAACAATAAATTTGGCAAAAAGTACCAAAGTTTTAGAAAATTAAAATTTTTTGTTCACAAAATGACCGAAAATCCGATTTGCATTATAGAGAGACAAATTCTCGAAAAATGCTGAAAGGAGGGAATTCCGATGTGGTTTAAAAAAATCTTGTCGGTGCTTATGGTGACGGTTTGTTTGTGTACAAGTCTTTGTTTTACGGCTTATGCGGAAGAAACCGATATGTATATATCCGATGAAATTGTCCCCGCTTATGAAATAGCACGAAACCCGAGTTCTGTTTTGACTATAAGTGGAACAAGTGCGACGTATGAAAGCAGCGCCAAAGGATATGACTGCGTAAGCATAACCGTTACGCATACTCTGCAAAAGTACAGCGGCATTCTGTGGATATGGGACGATGTCGAAAATTCGACAAGTGAAAAGACCGTAAACACAAACACAGTAAGGCTGTCAACCACCAAGAGTGGGCTTGAAAGCGGAACTTACCGATTAGAATCCACTTTTACGCTTACAAGTTCGAGCGGTAATGCCGAAACCATTACGATTTACAGCACAGAAAAGAAAGTCGGGTAAAGCATTAAATTTAACGCAACTTTGGCAAAGAATATTATACAGTATCACAAGAAAGGAGTTTGATAAGGAGATGATAATATGAATTTGTTAACCTTAAATCCTATATCTTCATGCAATCTAAGCTGTGAACATTGTCCCAATAAAGAATGGACATATCCTATTGATGACAACGAACACAATCGGCTTAATAATGAAATCATATTTAATTGGATGGCAAAGTATACCAACCCTTATGAATGGTTTCTGGAAATAAGCGGTGGTGAACCTGGGTTATATCCGGGCATATCCGAATTAGTTCAAGAATTGTCAAGATTAGGATATTACGGAATAATAAGGACGAATGGCACATTGCCTATACCTAAAACGGACACTTTCATTCGTCTTGCGGGGTGGCACAAACAAATTAAGCTATCCACACCTCCGAAAACCTGTGATGTAATGCTTATCACCAAAAATCCTGATGATTGTTGGCGTGAAAAAGCAAAATATTGCTTGGATAACAATATACCTTATAAGTGTATACCGTATAAACAATTTGGAGATCCAGCGTTTGAGGACAACCCGATAATAGGCAAGGATAAAGTTAACACGTTCTTTAAACATTGGACTATCATTAGTTCAACCGGCGGATTAGCATATTGCTATGCAAATTGGGGAACAGAAGAGAATGTTTTCAATATGTCCCCACCGCTAATGCGTGATATGACAAAAAATTGTCTTGATTGCGGTGGTGTGCTTGGGCTTTTGGAATTTATGGACGATGACTATAGGCAAAAACTGGCTGTAAGGAGGGATATGTTCATATACTCAAAAAATTATGATGATAACTAAAATTCGTCACCGCTACATCAAAGAGGCGTAATAAGGGTATCCTCTATTATGGTGCAAATTAATTACCCTATAAAATAACTTACAAGGAGATTTCTATTATGTCAAAAACAGAATATGAAAAAGCGATATTAGACGCTTTAAGCGCGACAAATCAAAGCGCAGACCCTATTTCTATTATACGGGTAGCATTGAACAGCTGCGACGCTGGCTTTCCGTATGGCGATTGTAGGGGCATATTGACCGATTTATCTGAAAACGACTTTACCGGTTGGAGAGCCTGCACATATGACAACGCCAAAGAATTCGCTGACGAAGGCATACCTACTGTCGGAATAAATGACGGTCAGTTGGTTTTAGTTGCCCCTAACGGCAGCCAAAAATATGATAAGGATTTCGTTTGTCAAGCGAATTCACTTATGCCCGACGAAAAGCTGAAATTCTTTGCTTATTCCGAGCCTTCGTGGGAAAGGGCAATCAATTATGGTACAACATCGGATGTCCCCCAAAACCAAACTACTGACGGATTTGGTGGATGGTATGTTCCGGCAAGCGGAAACAAGGGCGTGACAGGAAAAGTAGCTCGCTTTGTGCAAATGAAGTCGGGACCGTGTGTTGCATATTCCATTATGATGGGGGACTATTATCTGAACTACAAAGCAAGCAATCCAAATGCCGCAACTTGGTTCACGAATAACGTTGATACATATCTCGACGCTGGTGGTGCTACGGGAACTGCTAATAGCCGTATAACTAAGACGGATTACAGTTTAAATACAATTAAAACGCAATTAAATTCCGGCAAGCCCGTTGTCGTAGAGGGGTGGAATGGCAGCACAAGACATATGGTTCTGGTTGTGGCATATGTAAATTGCGGCGGTAATACTTCTCAATATGTTGTTGTCGACCCGCTTCACAGTGCCGCATTCCCATCAAAACTTTCAGATTTCTTTGCGACATATTCTGCAACTAAGAAAGTTGGCACCTTTAATGATTAGGTGTAACAGTAAGGAAATCACAATTCAAAAAAGGTTTACCCTACAATTTAATATGGCAATCTATAACAAAATTGCGATGAGTAATCAATGAGGGTATTTGTTTTTCCCATCGCTTGCAATAATATCCTATGCTGACTCAACAACATGGGATATTATTGCCCATTTTTAACATTCGAGGTGTTTTATGAAAAAACATATAGCGTCCATGCTGACAGTCATGCTTATGCTCTCATTTGCTGCTTGCGAAAACGCTTCCGATGAAATCTCCGTGCAGACAGACCCGCATGCGACGGAAAGCAACAGTATCAACATAACAGAAGAAACAGCCCAAGCTGCTAAGCCCAATGCCGAAGAGCCTGCATTGTCACTCCTGAACTGCAGTACCAACGAGGATGGAGCTTATTATGCCGACCAAACCGCATGGAGTGCGTCAAACGATTATACCTTGTTTCGGAAATACTTTTTCGGCACATGGGAGGGCAGTTTCCGCTTTCCAGAATGTCCCGAACAGGAGAGCCTTATTATTGACGACACTGAGAAATCGTTTGTCATGACAGAAACGGGCATTAAAATGCTTGATGGTTTTTACGAAACAGGTGCTGGCGCGTTTGCTTTTATGATTGGAAGCGACTGTGGCAGCGCGATACTTTGGATAAACTCCGATGAACCCGATACGATGTACATAGTGTGGGGTGGTTCAACCTCACCGCTGTGGTCGCGAAACGAGAACGGAGAATACTCGACCGACCCTATTATTTATTCCCTGAGAAAAACCGATGTACCTCTCAACGAACCAGAGGATAATTTTTTGAGTATATTCAAGCTTCGCGAAATGGCGCGGGAGTATGAGATTGACCCCATACTACTTGTTAATATAGAGTATGAAATCAACGGGATGGCACTTTATCACGATGATTGGTATCAGTTTTACCCTATGTACCTTGTTTCCGAAGCCAAGGATAAAATCGTAATCAGAACATCAGTCGGCAATGTTGGCGATATCGACCTAAAACCAGTTGATGTAATATGCACATTTGAAAAGGCAGAGGGCGAATGGAATAGGAGCGTTGAGTTATTTTGATGCCTTTTTAAATCGGCTTGTTAGTTTTCCGATAGTAGGCGTTAGGTCATCAATGAAAACAGTCCTCAGCAGACAACCGCTGAGGACTGTTTGAATATGCAGCGCACTGGCGCAACAACTGAGCAAGCACTACTCTATTCTAAATAAAATATCCGATATTCGGGTAAAATATAATCCGAATTACGGGTAAATACTATGACGAGCCTATGCTTGCCCTGTTATAATATAAAGGTAACAGGGGGTGATGTTCTTGAGCGTGGGGGCAAACAGGCTGCGTGAATTGCGAAAAAAGATAGGAAAATCGCAGGAGGTTATCGGCGGTCTGCTTAACATCTCACAATCAAGAATGAGCGATTATGAGAATGGAATATGTGCCATTCCGTCTGACATACTGATACTGTTTGCCGATTATTACAAGGTCACAACCGACTATATCCTTGGACTGTCTGATAATTCGTCCAAGGTTCAGTGTACGGACATCACCGATGACGAGTATTCCAAGCTTATGACATTGAGAAGTCTTTCGAACGAACAAAAGTTACTCGTCGAAGCTATGTTTAAAGCGGCTTGTACGGTCATAAAATAAAGCGTCCACCTCTTTGCTTTCACCTACATACCACTTTCGCAAAATATTTCATTTTATGAAAATCAAAACCCATTTCGCTTTACGAAGCGGATTTTTTTGTTTTTCTGACGTGATTTTTGACGATAAATAAACTTTTTAAGCTACCACAAACACAGCCGAGAGCGATTTCATAAACTCCGCCTTTCGCTCCATAGAGCTATGCACATAGCGATTAAGTGTGATTTCTACGCTGCTGTGACCTAAAATCTCCGAAAGAGTTTTAACGTCAAATCCCAGCGCAATACAAGTCGTGGCGAACCCGTGCCTGAGTGAATGGAACGATACATCGGGTAAGATGAGGTCGCTCAAAATGCGCTTGAAACGATATTGCATTGTTCGCGGCTCAATGATTGCTCTTGTTCCTGAAAGGATGTAATAGTCATTATTTGATTTAAGGTTCTTCAAAATAGGAATGATAAAATCGGGAAGCGGGATTTCCCGAACAGATGAGCTGCTTTTAGGCGATGTTATTATCAATTTTGTGGCAGTGCTTCCGTCTATACTTTTGATACGCTGAACTGTATTTTTGACGGTCAAAGTTCTTTTTTCAAGGTCAATGTTCTCCCATTTAAGAGCGCACAACTCGCCTATACGAATACCCGTAGCCGCCGAAAGCAAAATGCCCACGTTAGAAGCGGTCGGATTTGAAGTAAGGTAGTTGTTTAACGTGGTCTGTTCAGTCTTGCAGAGCAGACTTTTTTCTTTTGTTTTGCCTTTGGGCATTGTGATAAACTCCGATTTATCATCATATCCGAAACGCTTTTTTGCGAAACGGCAGACCGACTTCATCACTCCCGCAATATCGGCGGTATACTTTGCTGACAAGCCGCTTGATATCTTGGCTTGTATAAAGTTGTTCAGCTTATCGGAAGTAATTTTCTCATAGGCAAAATTGCCGAGTGCGGATTTAACGTGCTTTTCGTATTTCATCTGATAATTCACATAAGTTGACTCCTTAACTTTCAGCTTGATGTCAGAAAACCAAAGTTCAAAAAGATTATTTAGCGTCAGATTACGCGGAATGGTTGTAGCAACCGTTTTAATACGCTTTTCTGAAAGCAGCGCCTTGACTTCTGCGTATGATTTACCGTAAATTGAGGAGTATTTAGCCGTTCCGTTCTCTTTTACACCGCTCTTGTAGCGTCCTTCCCAACGTCCGTCCTTGCGTTTGTATATATTTTCACCGCGTCTTGCCATAGTGATAACCCCCTGTGTGACAACATTTTTGACGGTAAATGCAGCAGGATAACAGATTTTTTCTTTCGATTTTGGTCAATTTTCTATGCAGAATTATTGTTCAGACGCAGAAAACGCTTGATTAAAGGCTTGTAAACTGCGATTTACCGTCGATTTTCCCTTTCGCTAAATGAAATATTTTGCGAAAGAGTATCTCTATTATAAAACATTTCTATACCATTGTCGAAGAATAACAGCGAAAGTATCCTGTATTCGGGTAAAGAAAAATCTCAAATATCTTCTATCGAGATAAACTAATTCAGCATAAGTGCTATAATTAGTTTATGGACAAGGAAATTTGCCCAACAGCTCTTTGACAATTGAATGAGCAAGCACAAAGATTGTAGGCTGCGGCACAGCGCGATGATGTTTCTGTTGTTTGTATCGGAAATGTATGTACCCGCCGAGAAATGATTACGCTATTGGAGCGAATGAGGGCGTGAGTTTACGAAAAACCTTTACAGACAATCAGCTGAACGACCATAACGCAAGTCAAGTAGTAAAGAAACGAGCGCAACAAATCCCAAGCAGCTCTGCAATTATAATGATACTTCCGGCAGACGGCTACTCCACAGGAATGGGTAGAGGGTGGAACTCCCTATGCGCGGGTTGCGTAATTCCCTGCGGCTTGCTTTACGTGAATACAGTTTATCGGAACGGGTCGGACTGTTCGCCGCTGGCGGGACGAATGTCGTCTACGGATTACGAAATGTCCGACCTGTTTTTGATATATTAAATTTGTTTAATCAAGAGAGTATGGCGGTGCTACATATAGCACCGCGATTAAGCTGTTTTTTTGATTAAGCATATTTGAATGAGCGGTGCTACATATAGCACCGAAATGTTACGATTTTGAGAAAAGGAGGAAATTCAATGATTGAAGCTGATGAGTTGGTGGATATTCGAACAGTTGCCGTAAATAACGAGCTGCCGAAAGAAGAGCGTATCGCGGATTTTATTCGGCAAATAAAAAATCCGTACCTGTTCAGGTGCGGAAAGTACACGGTAAAGGCGGTTTTCTCCGAGAACGGTCGGACGTTGGAGGACTGCGTTAAAAGCCTGATAAAATAACCTCGGAAACAGCTTGACATTCGTTCGGGTATGTGGTAAAATGTAAGTGGAAAAAGAATTGAATAACAGACGAACCACACTCCTTTTGATTGCGGGCATTTTCCGTATCTGAAAGGAGTGTTTTTCTATGCAAAAATTCAAGGCGATTAAGTACATTCGCCTATCCTACACCGATGACAAATCCGTGGAGAGCAACAGCGTTTCCAACCAAAGAAAGCTGATTGATGATTTCCTTGCACAGCACCCCGAAATTGAGGTTGTCTGTGAAAAGGTCGATGACGGTTACAGCGGCGTTCTTTATGACCGCCCCGCATTTATGGAGATGATGGAACTTATCAAAAGCGGCGCGGCGAATTGTGTTATCGTCAAGGATTTGTCGCGGCTTGGTCGTGAGTATATCGAAACAGGGAGGTATCTTCGCAGAGTGTTCCCCGCTTATGGGGTTAGGTTTATCGCTATCAATGACAACGTGGATACCTTGAACGATGAACCCGATGATTTGACCGTTTCCGTCAAGAACATTATCAATGAAGCGTACAGCCGAGATATTTCCGTTAAAACCCGCTCCGCGCTTGATATTAAACGCAGAAGCGGTGATTTTGTGGGTGCGTTCACCGTTTACGGTTATCTCAAAACGGGCGATAAACACAAGAGCCTGACCGTTGACCCGTTCGCCGCGAATGTTGTAAGAGATATTTTCAGAAAGCGGCTTGACGGTTTAAGCGCGTATCATATTGCGGAGGAACTCAACAAGGCGGGTATCCTTTCACCGCTTGCGTATAAGCGTTCCGAGGGACTGCCCTACGCGAAAGGCGGCTACGCGGATACGGAGGAATGTAAGTGGTCTGCTACAACGATTTTGCGGATTTTAAGCGATGAGATATACACGGGAACAATGGTACAGGGCAAGCAGACAACTCCACATTTCAAGCTGAAAGTACGCGAACTCAAACCCTCCGAGGATTGGGTGCGCGTGGAGAATACGCACGAAGCAATAATCGACAAAGCGGATTTTGATTTGGTGCAACGCCTGAAGGGGCTTGACACGCGCACTTCCCCGCAATCCGATAAGGTCTATTTGTTTTCGGGAGTGCTGATTTGCGGGTGCTGCGGCGGCAGAATGACACGGAAAATAAATCGCAGTAACGGCAGGGAGTATGTCTACTACTATTGCCCGACGGGCAAAAAGGGCGGCTGTAAATCCTCGTCAATGATAAAAGAAAGCGAGTTGACCGAGTGTGTTCAGAGCAGCCTAAAAGCGCATATAAACAGCGTGGTATCGCTTAATTCGCTTATCACGAGCATAAGTCGTGAGCGTATCAATCAAGGCTTGGTGCAGGAATACACAGGCTACATAAAGTCCAACGAGGAACAGCTTGCGAGGGTTGAAAAATTCAAACGGAATTTGTATGAAAGCCTTGTGAGCGGTGCGCTTTCAAAAGAGGAATTTTTGCAATACAAGCAGGAGTATTCCGCGAAAGCCGAGGAAATCAAGAAAGCAATCGAGGATTGGAATGGCAAGCTGTCGGAGGTTCTTGAAAATCGAGGCGAACGCAATCGGTGGCTTAACCATTTTCTGCAATTCGCCGAAATGGAGGAAATCGACAGGAGCGTAGTTTCGCGGCTGATACAGAGCATAAAAATAAGCGCCGACAAGCAAATTGAGGTGCGCTTTAACTATCAAGATGAGTACCAAAAGGCGGCAGACTTTATCAAGCAGATTTCAGACGAAAGGAGGGCGGGATAATGGCGCGAAAGAGCAGAAAAACTACCGTGACAGAGCCGATAGCAACAGCGGGTATCAATTCCGCGCTGTACATCAGATTGTCGGTCGAGGACGGTCACGGACGTAGTAATTCAATCGAAAATCAGCAGCTGATATTGAATGATTTCGTGTGTGGCAAGCCCGAATTTAACGTATGCGGCACTTACATTGACAACGGTCTGACGGGAACGAATTTCAACCGCCCGAATTTTCAGCGTATGCTTGCCGATATTGAAAGCGGCAAAGTAAGCTGTGTTATCGTCAAGGATTTGTCGCGGCTCGGTCGCAACGCGATTGACACGGGATATTACATAGAAAAGTATTTCGTTCAACATAAAATCCGCTTTATTGCCGTGAATGACAGCTATGATACGGCTGATGGAAACAGCACACGGAGCGGGATTATTCTTCCGCTAAAAAATATGGTGAATGAAGCCTACGCGCTCGACATCGGAAAGAAAATAAGGTCGGCGGCACATCAGGCAATGCTTGACGGGGACTTCATCGGAGCGAGAGCGCCGTTCGGCTACAAGAAATCTCCCGATAATTGCCACAAGCTGATTGTAGACGAGGAAACCGCGCCGATTGTGCGTCGGATATTTGAGTGGGCGGCAGACGGAATAGGCATAAACACCATTGCTGTGCGGCTCAACGAAATGGGAACGGTAACGTCAAGCGTCTACAAAAGCCAAACGAGCGAGGTTGAAAAAAGGTACAGACAAAATCGGAATTGGACAACCTTTACGGTCGCTCGCATTTTGGACAATCCCGTTTATACGGGCGATATGGTGCAAGGCAAAAGTAAAACCGTTGAGCATAAACAGCAGAACGCGTCTCCCGAAGAGTACATAATTGTATGTGATACGCACGAAGCGATTGTGAGCCGCGAGTTGTTTGAAACGGCGAATAAAATACGCACTGCTGTTCGTGAGGAATACAAGAAGAAATCCGTCGAGCCGTACACGGAAAACATTTTTAGGGGCTTGGTGTTTTGTCCGCATTGCGGCAAGCCCTTGCACCGTCAAAGGGCGAAGCGGAAAACAATGCCCGATGTTTATTGGCTGCATTGCATTTCGCCGTCAAGGGTTTCAAAAGCTGCTTGTATCGGGGTGAACATCAACGAGCAAGAAGTGATTGATTTCGTTTCCGACGCGCTCAAATCCGAACTCACGGTGCTTAAAAAGTCAATTCCGGAAGCGGATAAATCGGACGACTTGAAACAGCGGAAATCAGATAAGCAACGCGAGTTAAGCCGCATTCAGAGCCTTATCCGAGGGCTATATGAAAATCTTGTAAGCGGGATAATTTCAAGCGAGGATTACGCGGAATTTAAGAACGGCTATGCGGCAAAAGTAACGGAATTGAAAGCGGAAATTGACGCGATAAATTCCGAGATTGAACAGCTTGAAACACGGCAGAAGCAAGCCGCCGAAGCGCGGGATTGCGCAAAGCTGTTTCGAGAAAGCAAAGCCCTTTCAGCGGATTTGCTGAACAGCTTGGTTGAACGTATCGAGATAAGTCACGACCACGAAATCAACATTATTTTTCGGAGAAAGGAGAGCCTATAATGAACAAAATAGCGCTTTACATAAGGCTCTCGCTTGAGGACGAAAAATACGACAGCTTAAGCGTGGAAAATCAGCAGAAAATTCTCCGTGAGAAGGCAATGTCGCTCCCCGAATTTGCGGCTTGTGAAATCGAGGAATTTATCGACAACGGGCATACGGGAACGAATTTCGAGCGTCCCGCCGTTCAGCGGCTTTTGGATATGGTGAGGTCGGGCGAAGTCTGTTGTATCCTTGTTAAGGACTTCTCACGTTTTGGGCGAAATTCAATTGAAACGGGATATTTCATTCAAAAGGTCTTTCCGCTGTACCACGTTCGGTTTATATCGGTCAGCGACAGCTTTGACAGCGCGGAACACAAGGGCGATACGGGCGGTATGGATATTGCTTTCAAGTATCTCATCAACGAGTGTTACAGCCGCGATATGTCGGTTAAATCCAAGACCGCAAAACTCGCGCGAATGAAGCGCGGCGAGTATCAGAGCAAGGTTTGTCCGTATGGCTACCAAAAGGGCGCGGATGGACGGTTAATTCCCGATGAGGAAACAGCCGATAATGTCCGCAGGATTTTTGAGTGGGCGGCAAACGGCTTAAACGCTACCCAAATTGCTCATAAGCTATACGAACTGAAAATCCCGACACCCGGCGAGGTCAAGGTAATGCGGGGAAACAAAACGTACGATGTTTCCCGCGTAAACGGTGTATGGGAATTGTCAACGGTTCTGCGAATTTTAGCTGACGAACGATACACGGGAATGTATGTCGTAAACAAGCGTCACTCCGTTGAAATCGGCAGTACGCACTTTCGCTTGAATGATGAAAGCGAGTGGATAAAAATTCCCGACCACCACGAGCCGCTTATAAGTCGGGAACTGTTTGAGCTTGCGAAAAGCAAAATACACAAATTCAAGCTGCCGAATAAGCAACAGCGTGATTATCTTCTCCGAGGCAAGGTTTTTTGCGGGTGCTGCGACCACGCTATGAATGTGAGTAACGGGCGGCATTTCAAGTGCAGATTTTCTGAAAAAATCTCGGAAATGGCTTGTCACGGCTTATCCATTCCGATTAAGGATTTAAAAGCGGCTGTGTTTGATACGATACGCTCACAAGCAAGCTGCGTCCTCGGAAATCGTGATTTGAAGTCTGCCGAATTATCCGCGTCACATCAAGTGGAACACACGAAAAGGCTGTGTGATTTGCAGGAGCGCAAGCGCGAACTCTATGAGCAGTTTGTTCTCGGTGAGCTTGGCAGCGATGAATACAAGGCTCGTAAATCGGAAACGGACGTATTGATTGCCGATACGAAAAACATTATATCGGCGGCTGCGGAGCAAGCAAAATCGGCGCGTGAGGAATACGAGGAAAGTCTGCGGCAAAAGAAAATAGCCGACGAACTGAACGCCGCCGACACGCTAACAAATTCTCTTGTAGACTTGCTGATAAAGCGGGTTTACGTTTTCCCCGACAACAGGATTGAAATTGAGTACCTTTCGCGCACATTCTTCTGATGGGTTCTGTATAGACGAAAATTTTCATCAAATTATCACAATTATTTTTTGTCGTGTACTTGACATACGGGTGCCGCAGGTCATGGAAACGTATCAGAGGCAGTTCTGCTTTTTTGAGAAGCACTTTCAAGTGTGTATAAGCACTCTGCGGATTGAGTGGTTCCTCGGGGTGATAGAAGTTTGAAAATACCCAATCACCGATTGCGTTTTCTTTTCGCTTTGATAGCAATTCAACCGTACTTGGCGGCAGCAAGATCTCACGCATACCCGTTTCTGTCTTGGTTTCGCCGATTGGGAGAACGCCGTTTTTAATTCTGCCAACGCTGCGACGTATTTTTAGCCTGCCATTCTGCTCGTCGAAGTCCTCCCACCGAAGTCCGCATATCTCACCTCGGCGCAGTCCTGTTGTAAGTTCGGTGTAGAAAAAATCGTACCATCGTTCATCGGATTTTATAACTTCCATAAATCTGTCGAGCTGCTCGTCATTTAGAATTTGTTTAGCAGGGTAGTTGTTCTTGGGAATGGTCGTTCCGTTGGTCGGATTGTTTACAACTAATCGCTGCCGTACTGCTGTTTCAAGCGACTCATGGAGTAGCATATGAATTTTTCTGATCATACTATCAGCGAGTTCCGTGCCGTGCTCTTTGTCCGCATGAACGCGCCCGTTTTTCTTTACCGCATTATAGAATTTCTGAATCTCATTTGTGGTAAGAGTTGACAGTGGACGGTTTCCAAGATAGGGTTTTATCTGATGTTCGATAAGCGATTTATACGCTGACAATGTTCCCTCTCTTATTGTGAAGATCATAAATTCGCTGATCCACTTGTCGAGCCATTCGCCGAGAGTCATATTACAATCCTCACTGAGATCAGCATCGCGATACATCTCAATTTTATCGTGCAGCTTTTGAGTTAGCTCTGCTTGGGTTTTCGCAAGTACATATCTGTATATCGGCTCACCGTTATTCTTATGACCGACTACTATTCGTCCTTCCCAACGTCCGTCATCGCGCTTGCGAACCATTCCGTCACCAGACGGTCTGCGTTTTTCCATAACAGCACCTCCTTTGTAACCACACATCATACCACATTTTCCCGAACAAATCCAGCACTTATAGCGACAAATTTTGGTCGTCGTTTTTGACACCTTTGACAGAATGATCTGTTTTAATTCCGAGGGCGCGCTTCTTCTGTTCGATTTTAGATTTCAATTTCGAGTCGATCTGGTTATTTAATTTTGCTTGCTTTTTCTGATACGAATCGTTTATCATGTTGCCAAGTAACCGAACCCATAAGGTGACCATATTGGTAACCTTAAAATTGGACGTTGTAATTTCAGTCGAACTATCCAATTCCAGAACAGCTTTTATAATAGCGTTCTTTATACTGCGGAATTCCTTGTTGTCCTCCAACGGAATATCCGGATCGGGTTTGTCATGGTAGATAGATAATTTCTGACGGTTGATATTATTCCACTCCGCATAAAAATCCTCGATTCGCTTATCCTTTGCGAGCACTTTTACGATGTCATCGACTGTATTCTTTACATCTTTCTGCAAGTATCCGTATAGCTTTTTGCCCTTGTGCTTCTTGAGTTGCGCGGATAGCTGCGAGATTAGAAAAAATATATTTTCACTACATGGGGCAGATTCCGTTGTTCGCTTCAACAATTCTTCGATCTTTTGATTCGCCGCTTCCTTAACCTTATTCCTCATTTGAGTTTGAAGCGCGAAAAGATGATACATCTCATTTCGGAAAATATCGTTTGCAAATATACTGTGGAGAGAATCTATTCCTTTTTTCGTTAAGTAGCCATGCTTTATATTTTCCGAGTAGACCACGAGATGAATATGCGGGTGGTACGTTGTGTTGTGAAACGCCGCATACCACTTCATTTCCGAAATCGGTATCTTATGAGCCTCGGCAATTTGCATAGCATTCCTGCGAACAAGCTCACGCCATGCTGCTGCCTTGTTATATCCAAGCCGTTCCGCGTCCTCGCGAGTTAGGCTGACAACATGAGTCCAAATTACGCCGTCATGGTTCGCGACCTCATCGCACACTTTGTCCAAATCAATTTTGTCATCGGTCTGTGAGAACAGTCCATGCTTTTCAAGCTTTTCAACTCCGGGACGTTCAGCCATATATGAAACCAACTTCTTTACATCTTGAACTTGATCGGCATTGCGCTCTATGAAAGCGTTTATGCACTCTGTTGCCGCACCTTTACTCTGTTCCACTCTGTACTTTTCGAATTCGGGATATTCCCAAGCGGGAGGATATGCCTTGAGCAAATCACAGATTAAACTATGCTGCTTTTGTGTCGCGGGGGAATTATCGTAACCGTTCGACAGCTTTTCCACTCCCTCGCGCGTTCCCATATATTTTATGAGATTTCCCGCGCTTTTGGACTTGGAATTCTTGATGTATCGGCTTGTGCAAATAAGTTTTGGCATTATTCGTCCTCCGAGTTTTGAAAGAGCATCGCTTCTTCAAATGTGATGATTCCGTTGTTCTCCGCAACATCCTTCGAACACATTCCTCTTAATGCGGAAATCGTATCAAGACCTATCTCATTGAGATAAGCGATTACATTGCTACTGATTGCTTGTTCAACAGCTAATTTATAAATCATTGAGGATATATTTTTCTCTCAGAGTTTTTCTATCCGCTTTTTCTGCTTTTCTTCCGCGATTTGTCGGTCAATATTTTCAAACTGACGGTCATAAAAACACTCTTTTGCCTGTTCAATTGGGAGTATCGTGTAGAGAAGATTTCCGTTGAGTTTAATGCCCCTTGAGTTACGAATAGCAGTCGGTTCAGTAGCAATAAGTTCCCGTTCTTCAAGCCGACGAACGTACTTGCAAACTGTATTCCGTGACATATGGAGTGCACTCCCGATGCTCTTATAACTTGGATAGCATTGAAACGATATCCTGTCTTCGCGGTAAAGCAGATACGAGTACACCGCTATCTCTCCGTAGGAAAGCCCAAGGCAGAATATCTCGTTAGGCAGAGGAAAATAGTCTTTGATTGGATCGCGCTTTGAATATTTCTTGTTCAAATATTGACCTCACTTTTCCGTTTTTTCATCTATCCATCGCTGCAATTTCTCTTTGGGAACGACCAACCGCGAGCCTATTCTTATTGCGGGAAAGTCCTTTTCGTGCATAAGCTCGTAGCTGCTTGAGACTGATACGCCGAGCAGTTTTGCGAGCGTTTCCGCGTTCAAGAACAGCGGCAGTTACTCATAGGTTGTGTATAATGCTTCTTTCAAATATTCGACCTCCTGTAGAATTTTGAGGACGACCAAGAGCAAAACAGTGTTTCCGTTTGCTTTTGATCGTCCATATTATTTTAGCATACCTCTTGAAATTTTTCAATAGTTATGCAATAATTAAATACAGTTCTCTATTTTTTGTTTCTCATTATCTATTTTTGAAAATATTTTTTCGGAGGTTCCGGTGTTCAATTTTAAGGCTTATTTTTACGGCAATGACGTTTATATAAACGAAAAATACAGATACAATTCCAACGAAATTCTTATCGCCTATCTGAATGACAGGCGCGTAAAATATATTTTGAACTCGGATTTTGTCTACAAACTTAAGGAATTTAAACGCTGCTTGACTATATCACCGTACATGGATCATTATGATTTTTCGAGATATAATGACAATGTTTACGCTGCTATGGGTTTGCTCGAAGATATAAACCAAATTATTTTTTCGCTGCCGCCGTTCGATAAAACGCCGGGCTAGCGCCGCCCGTCCCCAAGCAGTACCTCGGTATCTGCAGGATCGTTTCTACGGGAAGAGCCAGCGCGTCCGCCGTCATTGCGTCGGTGCCGAGCATATTTCCCGCCATGATCGTGTCCAGAATATTTCCCAACTGCAGAGATAATGACATCATAATTCCCGGCAGAAGATATTGACGAATTTTAGCGTTTAGCAAACGCTCGTTTCTTTGATATATAATTTCCCTCATATCTCACAGAAATCAAATCGGATATAGAATGTTATCCGTTATTTTGTGATCCTCTCCAGAAATTCCGCGGTCGTTTCCGTAAACTCCACCTTGACATCCGCACCGCTTTTCACGATAAACTCGGTCAGGCCGTATTCGCTGCCGTTATCCGCCCAATCGTAGGTATAGCCTAGCCTTGTCCACGGGTAATTACCGTAGTAATAAGACCACAGGATATTGCCGTCGAACCATTCCTTGAATTCCTCGTCGACATTCTCTCCGAAGGTGTTTGTCATTGTGCTGACGGTCGGATCGGACTGATACGCGGGGCGTTTTACATTTTCGGGCTTCACCCAGAAACCCGTCACGGTGGAATGTTCGGAATCGGGAGCAAAAGCTATAAGCTGCTTCAGCCGCGTTTCGGGGTCGTCAGATTTTTTCAATTCATCGCCGTAAGACGCTATTTCCTTGTCGGTGAACGTCCACACGGTTCCCCACTTAATCGTTACGCTTTCTCCCTCGGGATAGCTGTCGGGGTAGTTGTGCCATGTGCAAAGCAGAACACGTCCCTCGCTGTCCCATGTTGTCATTTCGTCGTCCGGCGTGAGCGATACCAGCGACCGGATTTCGTCTTCATCGGCGAACGCCGCGTCTCTTACCGCGCTTTGAAACAGCACATCGGAAGCTTCGGTTTTCTGTGAGCAGCCCGAAAGCGCCGCCGTGAAAACGAACACCGAAATTGAGGCAAATATCATCTTTTTCATAATTATCGTATTTCTTTCCTTATTTTTAAAATATTCATCCCGTCTTTATATTCGTAAGAAATGTCGTCCATAGATTTCTTGACCATATATATCCCCAACCCGCCTATCTGCCGTTCCTCCGCGGAAAGGGTGATGTCGGGATCGGCTTTTGCAAGCGGATCGTAAGGCACGCCGTTGTCGATAAAGGTTATTACGACGGCGAGGGGATTTTCCGTAACCTCAACGCGAACGGTAGCCGCGCCTACCTCGGGATTATAAGCGTAATGCGCGATATTTCCAAAAAGCTCGTCTATCGCTATATCGACCTGCATCTGCGTTTTCATCGGACAGTCGAGCTGCTCCAATTGCTCGTCCACAAAAGCGGTCACGGCGGCAACGTTTTCGAGCGTCGCGTCGATTGTAAGCTCCTTCATCTTAATCCTCCATTCTCGCCCTGTATTCCAAACACAGCATTGTGATATCGTCAAACTGCGGCGCTTCTCCTACAAATTTATCAATATCCTCTTTGATTTTAGGGAGCAGCTCGGCGGGCGGCAAATCGGAATTTTCTCTGAGAATTTCCGTAAGTCTGTCCATGCCGTAAAGCTCGTTATTCACGTTGGTAGCTTCGGTTACGCCGTCTGTGTACTGGAAAATTTTATCGCCTATATCAAGCTGTATCTCGCCGCACTTGTACCGCATACCCTCCATACCCGCGAGAACAAACCCCGCGCGTATTTTATACGGTTCAAAATCGCCGTCCTTTTTACAGATGTAGGGTATCTCATGACCTGCGTTAACAAAGCGGAAATCACCGTTCACTAAGTCGAGCACTCCCTCGAACGCGGTGATAAACAATCCCTCACTGTTGCTCTCGCAGAGCAGCTCGTTGACCTCGGTAAACACTTCGCCCAAGTCCTTTCTCGGCTGCGTGTGATCCTTGATCAGCGTCTTGCCGATGACCATAAACAGCGCCGCTGGAACGCCCTTGCCCGACACGTCCGCCATAACTATCGCGAGGTGCCGCTCGTCCACCATAAAGAAATCGTAGAAGTCGCCGCCGACCTCCTTTGCGGGGTTCATGGTCGCGAAAATATCAAATTCCTTTCGCTCGGGAAACGCTGGGAAAATACTCGGCAGCATATTCGCCTGAATACGCGTGGCGACGGACAATTCGGTGTTGACGCGCTCTTTTTCCGCCGTTATCGCGGTAAGATTTTCGGTGTACTCGACAATATCCTTTTCCATTTTTTCGACCGCACGCGCGAGAACGCCTATTTCGTCCCTTTGTTTGATTACGGACAGATTTTCGGACAGAGTGTTGTTTTCCGCAAAATGCTTCGCCTCGTCCGTGACCGCGAGTATCGGATTTATAACGCCGCGCCGCAGTATCACGGCGTACACGAAAATAAACAAAGCTATCGCGCCGAGCGTCCACAGAATAACGTGCAGAACGTAGGTGTTCCGCGCGGCTTCAAGTCGCGTCATCGGCTTTTCAACGCAAAGCATCGCGATAATTTCTCCGTCGGAGTTTTTCACATCGATAGCGGCTGTCGTGTGCGCCCCGGATTCGTTTGAATATGAATACAAATATTTTTCCGCGCGTCCGCCCTCCGTCATAATTTTGATGACGTTTTCGGTATGCTTTTCGTCAAGATCGGAGGCGGTGTAGCCGAGCGGATAGCGGTCAAAGCCGGTGCTCGAATTTACCGTATCATAGATGTATGTAAGCGTTTTGTAATCGCCGCTCACTCTCGCGACATAGATAAACGTGACGTTGGTCGCGTCGGTGAGCGCGTCCAGTCTCGACAGAATATTTTCGTATTCCTCGTCGGTCTGCCCCGTTTCAAGATATTGTTCAAATTTATCGGGGTTTAAAATTGCCCTCGCCGTTTCCGCGATTTCGTATGCCGAATCATTATACTGCTGTTCAAGCACCGCGGTAAACTCGATATAACCGACCGTGCTGCACACGACGCCCAATAATATCCCGAAAACAATTACTCCCGCCGTGAGCTTTCCCGCTATTCCGCTGAGCTTTTTCATATCTTTTCCTCCGCGTTTATTATCTGCGCCGCAAAAAAGCTTTTCTTTTCCTCCGTGTTCAGAAAATGCGGCATTTTGCTCTGCGCCATAGGCTTGCCCCTTTCAGCAAGCGTCCGCTCGTAGCGCCCGAAGCTGCCCTCCCTAAGATACTCGATATGCAGCGGCTCTATCTCGCGCATATTCAGACACGACTTGTATTCGGGATTTGCCTCGCACATACATTTTTCAAATATCCCGTCGGCGTTATCGGGAATTTTTTCACACTCCATATAAAACAAATATCTCGGCGCGATCCCCGAAAAGTCCTCGCGGACGCAATAGCCTCTTACCTCAGTTCGCGCCAGCTCCGCAAACCGCTTTATCGCCATATCAAACTGCTGCTGATTGCTTTTCTCTCCCGCGACATTTATTATCTGGTTCCGCCGGTAGCAAAATTTGACGACAGGCGCTTTTTCGTGCTTTCCCACGACCCTTACAACGTCTCCGAGCCTGTACCGGTATAGCCCCGAACGGTTTGTGACGACAAGCTCGTACTTTTTGCCGACCACCACATCGCCCATAAGCAGCGGCGCGGTATCCCCGTCGACTGGGATAAACTCAAAGAAAGCTGATTCGGGCAGCAGCATGTATCTGTCCGCGGAACCGACTTTCTCAGCCAGCCCGAAAACGCCCTCCGAAGCGGCGTAGACGAAAAAATGCAGTGGAACATCTCCGGCGTAGCCGCGCATTTTTTCGGTATAATAAAAAAAGCTGTCGCCGCCTATCGCGAGAATATATTTTACTTTTTTCCAGATTTTTTTGATTATTCCTTTATGTAAATTTTCGCGCGGAATACTCCGCAATTCCTTTGCCCGTTCGGAATCCGGCGGGAGCCTTTCGGCAATATATCCCCTTTGCTTTTCGGGAATATCCGCGCTTACCGTACCGTATTCGATATCGTCCAGCAGTTGCTCCCAGTTGCGGAGAATATATTCCGTCACTCCCGCGACGCGGTTTATAAAAACGCCGTGTATCGCCGTCAGATCTCGCTCGGCAAGCGCAAAACGAACCTTGACATACAATTGTTCCTCCAGCGCTTCGGGAAATAATATCTCTTTCGGAACACAATAATCGGAAGCGTCAAATCCACCGTTCTCGTCAAGCCACTGGTACACGCAGCCGGAGCGTATCCCGTTCATTCTGCCGTCGGGCATATATGTCTTCGCAAATTCGCCTATCTGAAATATCTTTCCGAAGATCTCCGATTCGTCCAAATCGCGGTAATACTCCCGTATCTGCCCGAAAACCGCGCCGTACATAAAAGTATAATGCGCTTCAAAATCGTATTCGGTTAGCGGGATATATTTCTCGTCGCCGACCGTACCGGAGCTTATACAAAAATATATTGCGTCGCGCGCGGTCAGAATATTTTTCTCCCCGTCAATAATGCGTTCAATATCGCCGGCGTAATCCTCGTAGGCCGAAATCGGAATTTTCTTTTGAAACTCCTGCGCGGAATTTATTCGAGCGAAATCGTATCGCCTGCCGAACTCGGTGTTTTTGTTTTCGTTCAGCCAATCGAGGAGGAATTTCGTTTGCGCCGTATCCGCGTTTTTGGCCAATGCTTCGAGACGTTCCAGCGCTTCGCTCCCGAGACGCGCGTAATTCGTTTTCATTGTGCGGAAACTCCCCCTTCCACAAAAATCTGCACGGTATTCGTGCCGAAGGTGCGCTGATACAGCGTTTGCTCGCATATGCTCTCGATAAGGCGTATCCCGAAATATTCCTCGTCGTTATCGGCATAGGCAAGCGGATTAAATTCGCTTCCGCCGTAGCGTATGCGTATTCCTATAACGCCCTGAAGCGAATACACCCGCAGATCGAAGTCGCCGCTGTTTTCGTTTTTCGACGAAATAAGCGTCATCATTTCCTCAATCGCAAGGCTTATGCGCATTGTTTGCTTCAGGTTCATTCCGTTGCTTTCGCAGAAATCCGTTATCTTTCCCGAAGCGTTGCAAATGCTCTCCGCGTCGCCGTTTACGGAGAAATTTATCACGTTTCCCGAACGCTCCAGTGTGTTATCCAGAAGCAAAAAACGCGACTTGCTTTTATGAGTAATTCCCGTCGCGACAAACCAGAAGATCAGCGTTAAAATCTCCCCGAAAAACAAAAACAGCCATGGACTTTGACCGAAATAAAGCAGCGCGAAAAGGCTCGCGCAGGACATTAAAAAAACACGCAAAAATATGATCGAATTCGCCCAGACGTTATGCCCCGAGACGTTGTAAAAGCCCGACAGAACGCAATTTATAAGCGCGGGGATTATTCCGAGCGACAGACAGATAAACGAAAAACGCAGCGGTATATTCAGTCCGTACGCAAGTGAAACCAAGTTCGCACCGAGGATAATTACTGCGGAAAAAATAATCGCGCACGGAATTCCGCTTTTTAGTTGCCGCTTCATTAAAAGCCGCGTGCTCTCGTTGTCATGCTCGCCGCTGTATATCCCAAGCATTGCCGATGCGGCTTGCGGAATGCCGCTTGTAACGCTTTCGGCGAACGCGCAGATACAGTTTACCGCCGTGAACGCAGCCACCGTTTCGCTTCCGCAATAGCTCAGCAAAAGCGCGTTTATCGCCGATACTCGCAGGGTTTGAAACAGGTTGTTCGCCGCCGACGGGCTGCCCGCTTTCGCAATTTCCGAGAATTTAATGCCCGCCGCTTTCACGCATAAACCGAATTTAAACCCGCTTTTTTTATCGCACAGCTTTACAAGTCCGAGAACGCAAGCCGCCGCGGTCGACAGCACGCTCGCCAGCGCCGCGCCGAATATTCCCATATCGAACGCGTACAAAAACAGCACATCCAGAATCACGTTGCCCACGCCCATGATCGTCATCATCAGCGTGACCTGACCGTTTCGTCCGTCCAGCCGCAAAAACCAGAACGGTATGTAGATGAGTATTTTGGGCAACGCGCCCGCGAGCGTTACGCCGGAATATTCCATCACAAGCGGCATTACATCGACATCGGAACACAGCAAATTCGACAGCGGTTTCAGAAACAACAAACCGAAAATCGTTATTATAACAGAAACTGCCGTACACCAAAAAATCGACATACGGTAAAGACCCTGTGCCTTTTCGGTCTGATTTTTCCCGATAGCGTCCGAGGCGCAAATAGTCGTTCCGGACACGACGAACGAGCCCGCGATACATAAAACCAGATACACGGGCAAACTGAAATTTATCGCCGCAAGAGCGTTCGTGCCGAGCCTTTGTCCCACCAGAATGCCGTCCGCTAAGATGTTGATGTTGCCGCTCAGCACCGACAGTATGCACGGCAGAAGAGCCTTATTATACGCCTTTTTCAGAAACTGTTCGTTTTGTCTGAGCTCCAAATCATTTACTCCTGTTCCGGTGAACCTTTGTGATATTCAAAACAATATTGAAGCCCGTGGTTTTAAAAATATCGTATACCACGGAGGACGCGTTAATCACCTCCGTGTCGGACACTTTCTTTTTGACATTCAGAATAATTCTCAGTCCCGCGCTGCATATGTACTGCATATCCTTCGCGTCCATAACAACGGCGTTCGGCTCGTAATCCTCCACAAGGTCGAACAGCTTTGCCTCGGTGTCCGCGGCGTTTGCGGAATCTATTCTTACCGGCAGAAAAACCGTCAGCGTTCCGTTTTGAAAATTGTGTTCCATAATCATTCTCCTTCAAAGCGCCCTTTGTTCATTATTACGCGCAGGGCTTTCAGCGCGTTTCCGTGCAGAAGCTTGACGTAGCTGTATGAGATATTCATTTTTTCCGCAATATTTTTCAGCGTTTTTCCGCTGTAATAGTGCAGAATGATGATATCGCGTTCCCGCTCGGTGAGCCGTTCCAGCGCGTTCGCAAGGTCTTCAAGCGCCTCTTCGTTCAGCAATGCCTCGTCAATATTATCCTCGGAGCACAGATTGCCCGGAAGCTCGCAAACAGATTTTGCCGTTTTGTAATGGTCTATAACGGTATTATGTGCTATCGTGTATATCCATGTTGACACGGAGGATTTTTTCCGGTCATATCCGTAAAGCCCGTTAAACACCTTGACAAAAACATCGGAGACAACGTCCTCCGCGTCTTGCTCGTTGGCTATTTTTCCGCGCACATACCGCGTTACCTTGTCCCTGAACTCGATATAAATACGCTCAAATTCAATATTTTCACACAGCTCAATCATCGGGTTTATCCTCGCGGCGTTCCGTCGGCAAAAGCTCCCCCGCAGCGTTAACCCTTGCAAGCTCATCGTCGGAAAGCGCTTTGTTGTATCGTCTCTCGGTATCGGCTATCATTTCTTCAAGACGCGCGTTACCCGAAAATCTCTGAAAGTCAAACAGCTCCCGCAATATCTTCTCCATCATTTGATCTCCATGGGCGCGATATTTTCCCAGCCGTCAAGCATCTCCGTTATCCGCCCGTACCAGCCGTTTTTGAAAAATACGCACTTGGCGGGGTCGCTGCCGAATTTATCTCCCGTAAGCCCCACCGCTAACGCGCGGCAGCCGCCGACGCAATATCTGAAGTATTTGCATCCCGCGCATTTGGTATTATTTACCGCAAGCGTTTTGACCGTAGCGCATACCTCGTCAAGATATTTTCCGCTTTGCAAAAGCGGCTGAAGACCTTCCGTTTTTATGTTGCCGAGGATCTTTCCGTGCGCGTCGTAAAAGCCCGAAAGCTGCAGGCATGGATAGACGTTGCCGTTTGCCGCGGCGGCGATCTTCCCGCGGTTTCCGCGGCACACGGGCAGACTGTCGCGGTATTCGCCCTCGCCGCACTCCACGGGACGAACACGGAACGCCGCCGTGCTCGGGAATATCGTCAGGAATTGCCATATATCGACGTCCATTTTGTGCGGCTTTTGGGTATATTTTTCGGCGAAATCAAACATTTTTTCGTAGTATTCGTCGACGTCAAGACAGGCGTCACCCGCGTTTTCTTTCCAGCGCGGGCTTTCAGAGGTACGGATTATACGCATTTCGTCAATTCCCATTTCGTCAAGCATTTCCGCAGTCGGCAGAATCGTTTCGAGATTAAGACGGTGAACGTTGGTCTGAGCCCATGTCTCAAAGCCGTTCTCCTTGCATAGACGAAGTGCCGCGAGCGCGTTTTTCTCCGCACCCTCGCGGTTTCGCAGCCAATCGTGACGACCGAGTCCGTCAAAGGATATCTTGATAATGGGAGTGCAGCCGAGAGCTTTCATTCTGTCAAGCGCGGTTTGGTCGATGAAATGCCCGTTGGTGTTTATCTCCGCGACGTACATTCCGCGCTTATATATCTCCTCGATTATCTCAAAGAAATTTTTATGCAGCATAGGCTCTCCGCCCGTGAGAGTTATCGCGTTAACACCGCATTTTTGCGCCTGCTCCAGCATTGCTTTCGCCTCGCCGAGCGTCCATTCGCTCATCAGCGGCGAGTTGTCGGCGGCGTTAAAGCAATGCAGACAGTTATAATTGCATTTTCCCGTTATCGCGTATTCCATGGCGGGGAAGTAACGGTTATCACAGTCGAGGTGTTTCTGCCATTCCGACAACTCGTCTCCGTTCCTTGCGGGAGCAATAATGCCGTATTCCGAAAATTTCCTAACAAGCGGTGAATTATCGTCCAGCTCCGTCTTTCCGTCGCACTTCAAAAGAAGCTCAAACTCGTCCTTTTTCAAGCCCCTCGCGTCCCGAATGCCTTTTATATAATACGCGTACGGCACCAGCCGCCACGACCGCAAAGCGATATTTGGATTTAATATGTAACTCAAATCGGCACACTCCTAAAACATTTATCCGAACTTCACATTTCTGCTGTCAATGTTAAACACCGCGAAATCTCCCTCGCAATTGGGGTTAGCGGAGCAGTGATCCATCACGATCACCGCCAGATCGTTCTCCCCCCGATTGTCGAACGGGCAGGACTGCCAGCCGCATTTTTTGCATCTCGCGATATAAAACAAGGAATTGAGAACGGCGCCACCTGCCACTCCGTCCAGAGCGTCGTCCGGCAGCTCTCCATTCGGCACCGCGCTCTCCGAGGGGCTTTTCATCGCGTTCTCCATGTCCTTAAGCTGTTTTTCGGTTTTATTGTTCATATTTTCACCTCATAATTATTTCCCGCCGTGCTTTACGTGCTTTATACCAATTCCCATGCGGACAAGCACCGAAACGGCGAGTACTGCGTCGGCTTAAAAATTGATGGTATCACAATCCGAACCGCAGGACCTTGAATTTACTTTTTGTTTGCGGGACGATTGCACAGCCACAAGCCCTTTTCGTAGCTCATATGCTTGCAGGTATTGCATATCCCGGGGGTATTGGGCGGGGGAAGATTGTAACTATGGTTGGGGCACCTGCGGCATCTCGGATCCGGAGCCAATTGTCCGCAGTATTTACACGCCCAGTTCCCGCATCCGTAATTGATTGTCACGACAAGTCTGCCGTCGCCCTTGTGACAGCCGCCGCCCGCAACGTTATCCAACTCGTCATCCGACAGTTCGTCCGTTTTGTGCAGCTCGTCAAAGTACGCGCGCCTGTTCCTCGTTGAGTTCAAGACCGTTTTCTTCGGCAAGCGCGGCTAATTCCTCCGCCGAGCCCGTCTGTTTTGCTTTCTGCAAAAGTTCATTGTTTATTATAACATTTCACCTCAAAAGCACCGTCATTTTATTCCAACACCAGATCTCTTTCCGGAATATCGGTTGAAACGATCATCTGGCTTTGGTGAGTGCGGCAGTACACATAACACCAAAATTCCAGAGCCTTGTTGTCGACCCGTGTCTTTTTTACTATGCCGCGGTTTGAGCCGCAAACGGGGCAGGACGCGGTATTGCACAGTACGTTCGCGTTGTTGTAGGTTTGTCTCAGTCTTTCCTGCGGCGTTATGCTGTTGTCTATACTGCAGCCACCACCCGCGACATTGTCAAGCTCATCGTCGGACAGCTCGCCCGATTTGTGAATTTTCTCGAAATACGCCTTAGCGCCCTCCTTGTCGAGAGGATAGCCGTTCTCTTTCGCGAGAGCCAAAATTTCCTCGGGAGAGTTTGCCTGTTTTGCCTTTTCCAAAAGTTCCCTGTTTTCCATGACATACCTCACTTTATGTTTTTAGGATTATTGCACCTACCGAAATCATCACCCAGTCGAAATAATGTTACATCACTTTTTTCTTCTCTCTTCGTTGTTACATAGCCACTTTAAGCCTTCGTATGAACAATAAAAGCAGTTGCTGCATCTGCAAGGAATAAGTTGGTTTCCTCTCGCGCTGCATTCGTGTTCGCTGTTATTCAAGCATGTTCTCGCCACTCTGTAAATTTTTCCGCAATGCTTGCATTTGAATTCCTCACAGGAATTGCCGGTGGTGACGATAAGTCTGCGTTTGCCGTCCTTCGTGTAACAGCCGCCGCCCGCGACATTGTCAAGTTCATCATCGGACAGCTCGCCCGATTTGTGAATTTTCTCAAAATACGCCTTAGCGCTCTCCTCGTCAAGAGGGTAATCGTTCTCTTTCGCGAGAGCCAGAAGCTCCTCGGGAGAGTTTGCCTGTTTTGCCTTTTCCAAAAGCACTTTTTTATCCATAAAGCAGCCTCATTTCATGTTCTTTTTATGATTGCACAGCCATAACCCGCTTTCGTAGGACATAAATTTACACGCCATGCATTTTCCGGAGTTCTCATGTCTGCCGGAACAGAGACCGTCCCTGCCGTCGGACCTGAATTGATTTACGGAGCAGCCGCATTTTTTGCAGCGCCATTCAAAGCAGCCGTAGCCTATTGTGACCACAAGCCTTCCGTCATTGGTGTGGCAGCCGCCTCCCGCAACGCTGCCAAGCTCATCGTCGGACAGCTCGCCCGAGCGGCGGATCTGTCCGAAATACGCTTTCGCGCCCTCTTCGTCGAGAGGATAACCGTTCTCCTTTGCCAGAGCCAGAAGCTCCTCGTGAGATTTTACCTGTTTTGCCTTTTCCAAAAGCTCTCTGTTTTCCATAACGGCTCACTCACCTCTTGCAGCCGCACATGGTCCATGATTCACCCGTTCTGCGGTCGGTAATCTTCCGAATCCTGCATCCGCAGCTGCAGCAAGTTAAAGATGTGTATTCCTGTTTGTAATCGCTGCCGCAGCCGCCGCCCGCGACATTGTTCAGCTCCTCGTCGGACAGCTCTTCCGAATTATGAAGCTGCTCGAAAAACACCTTAGCCTCTTTCTCGTCAAACTCAATTCCGCTCTCCTTTGCCAGAGCCAGAAGCTCCTCGGGGGAATTTGTCCCTCTTGCCTTTTCAAAAAGCTCTTTATTCTCCATAGTAATTTCCTTTCGTTAATTTATCGGCTTTATGTAAAGCCTGTTGATCGTTGTAAAACAAACGGATATATCCGCTGCTTCAATTCGGAGGAAATTTTCCCTCGTCACGGAAGCTCCTCTTTAATCCGCTCGTATGGCCGCACGCTCTGCAGCGCCACCCGCCCTCTATCTTCTCAAGGGGATAATCGCAGCGCGGACAGGTGTGAAAGGAATCTCCGCACCCGCCGCCGCTCACGTTATCAAGCTCGTCGTCGGATACCTCGCCGCTATTGCCAAGACGCTCAAAAAGCGCCTTCGCGCCGTCAGCGTCCAAGGGATAATCGTTTTCCTTCGCAATGGCGAGCAGATCTTCGGGAGATTTTGCCTGCCTTGCCCTTCCTAAAAGTTCCTTGTTTTCCATAATACCCCTACCTCACGCTCTTTTTTCCGGATGGTTACAAAGCCATAGACCGTGCTCATATGACATATGTTTGCAATATTTGCACTTTGCGTAATCATATCCGGCTATGCGGTTGCTGCCGCATAAATGGGCAACATAGCCATTGCCGCTGATGGTTTTTACTCTTTGCTTACCGCAATTACTGCACGTGAAATAATCGCAGCTGTAGCCGACGGTAACGATCAGACGTCCGTCCTTGTAATTGCACCCTCCGCCCGATACATTGCCCAGCTCCTCATCGGACAACTCGCCCGACTTGCGGAGCTGCTCGAAATACGCCTTGGCGCTTTCCTCGTCAAGCGGATAATCATTCTCCCTCGCCATAGCCAGAAGCTCCTCGGGGGAATTTGCCCCTCTTGCCTTTTCCAAAAGCTCTTTGTTATCCATAGTTTCCCTCCGTTATTCCTTTTTTAAGTGATTACACAGCCGTCCCGACCCTTTTAAGGCTCGATTATATTAAATAACGGCTCAAACTGCGCGAGATTTTCCGCAAAAATTTTCAAAATATCCTCGCGCCCGGTTGACGAATCTATTGTTTTCTCCATAAGCGCTGTGTTGTTCTGCGCTATTCCGACTATACCCGCGCGTTTCAGCTTTAATACGGCGTCGGGGTCCCCGCTCCATTCCTCTTTCGAATAGAGCAGTACGCCGTGATGCAGACGAAGCAGATATTTTTCATTATCGTCGGTAACCTCCAGATTTATAACAAGGTTTTTGTCCTCGAGCTTTTTGGAATCAAGACACATAGAAAGATAATCAAGCATTGTCTCGGTGCTCATCGCAAGCGAAGACGCACCCGTGCCGCCTACCGTGGTTCGGGGGTAATCGCCCGTGCCGTGACGAAGCTCGTACGCCCCCGTAAGATACGCATTGCGCCATGCGCCCGATTCCGATTGATAACCAAGCTGCTCCAACGCGTCCGCGCACAAATACCTTGCCTCCTGATTGTCGGGCTGCGCATACACAATGGCATTGGTTATCTCCGCGACCCATTGATATTCTCCCGCTTCAAAATCGGCTCTTGCCATTTTCAGGATCTTATCGGTATCCCCCAGATATTCCACGAGCTTCCGCGCGTATTCCGACGGCGCAAGCTCTGCCAGATGAACGGGATTTGCGTCATACCAGCCCATATATTTCTGATAAACTGCTTTCGCGTTATGCTCAAGGGTACCGTAATACTGTCTTGTATACCACACCTTTTCCAGGTCGGCGGGCAGACTTATCATATCGGCTATCTCGGTGGAGGTATAGCCCTCGTTTATATACTGAAGCGTTTGCGAATGTATATAGCGATATACAGCGGCGGTGTTCAGCAGATATTCATTGATAACATCATTTCCCCAATGAGGCCAGTTGTGGGACTGAAAAACGACCTCCGCCTCTCCGCCGAAAAGAGCCTTTGCTTTCATGATGTAGTCGCCCCACGCGCCCGCGTCTCTTATTTCAGCTCCGCGAAGAGTGTAAATGTTATGCATTGTCGCCGTACAGTTTTCAGCCATCCAGAGCGCCTTGTAATCGGGAAGATATGTATTCATCTCCGCGGGCGCTTCCGTGCCGGGAGTCAGCTGAAATACCATTTTTACGCCATCTACCGTTATCTCTTCTATATCGTCCTTAACCTCGTAGGTGGGAGTTAAATAGGAGGTTGTTCCGGCACATACGGTAAGCCCTATTCCAACCGAAAGAGCGCCTTTTTCGCTTTTGGGAAGAAGCGAGCCGTATTGGTAATTGGAGCGGCGCTTCATAGCGTTTCCCGCAAGCACGTTTTCCTCCATTGCGGCTTTCTCAAAGCCCTCGGGCACGATAAGCAGCGTTTTTCCGGAATCTATCTGCTCTGAAAGAGGCAAAGCGCAATCGGCTAACTGCTCCCCCGAGATGATACCCCCAACGCCGCCGTAATGATCAATATGCGCGTGGCTTATGACGACCGCCGAAATGCGAACGTCGCCAAATTCCTCTTTGAACAGCTCCATCGCGGCCGCGGCTGTTTCAACGCCCGTGCCGCAGTCAAAAACTATCCAGCCCTTGTCGCCCTTGACAAAAGTAACGTTCGCCACATCGTAGCCTCTGACCTGATAGATCCCGTCAACAACCTCGTAAAGCCCGTACAGCGCGTTAAGCTGCGTGTTTCTCCAGAGGCTCGGATTTGCCGAATCGGGAGCGTCCGCACCGCGTACAAAGTCGTAAATATCCTGACTCCACACAGTCGCACCGTTCGAGTTAAAAATTTCAAGCGTTTCGGGCGCACGGATAAATCCACGCTCCGCAAATTCCCTCTCGCGCTCGTCGCCGAAATTCAGTTTTTCCGTAACAGCGGCATTGATATTTTTTGTATCCTCCGACGCGTCCTTTACCTCAGCGGTCAGAATCTCCTCTTTGCCGCAGCCCGTCAGCAATGCCGCGGCGCATACCGCAGCCGCCATTTTGTACAAGATTTTTTTACTAAGCATATTTCCTCCCGTTGTAAAATTTTCTTTCATACTTTTATACGAACGAAAACCGAAAAGGGGTAATAAAAATTTTAAAAATATTTTACGTTCCCGTTTTCGCGGTATCGTCCAGCCTTTGCCGCGCGACAAGCTCCGCGAAAAAGCCGCCGTTTTCTATAAGCTCGTTATAGGTGCCGTCCTCAATGATCTTGCCCTTGTCGAGAACGATAATCCTATCGCATTGTTTAATAGTTGATAGCCTGTGCGCTATAACGATCCGCGTGCATTTCAGTCCGTCGAGCGATTCCGAAACGGTCTTCTGCGTGAGATTGTCGAGAGCCGAGGTCGCTTCGTCGAACATCAGCACCTTGGGCTTGGGAGCTATCGCGCGGGCAATCATCAGCCGCTGGCGCTGCCCGCCCGAAACGCCGCCGCTGCCCTCGGAGATTATCGTGTGCATTCCCATGGGCATACGGCGGATATCATCCGCGATACCCGAAAGCTCCGCGGCGCGCCAAGCCTCGTCCATGGTCAGCCACGGCGCGGAGATTGTGATGTTCGAGAAAATGTCCCCCGAAAACAGCTTGCCGTTCTGCATTACAACGCCGATATTCCGCCTCAGCGACTTTAAATCGACGCCGGAAATATCCTTGCCGTCGAAATACACCGCGCCCTTCTGCGGCGTTTCAAACCCGAGCATAAGCCGCATGAGCGTGGACTTTCCGCAGCCCGTCGTGCCCACTATCGCGACGTATTGCCCGGGTCGGATTTTCAGCGACATATCGTCCACAACGAGCGGCATATTTTCGTTGTAGCGGAATGAAACGTTGTTCAGCTCAATGCCGCCCGACAGCCGCGTTATCACCTGTTTTCCCTCGGAAATTTCGGGAACCGCTTCCAGTATCGGCTTCACCATATCCGTTATTGGCTTTATCTGAGCCACCGTCAGAGCTATTCCCGCCAGCGACATGAACGCTCCCGAGACCATTCCGTAAGCCGTGTTGAACGCGTAATAATCGGCGACGGAAACTCCGGAGGAGATTGAAAAATAATACATTACGAGCGTCCCGACAAGCGAAATGGCGCTCGAAATCACACCGTTTATTTTGAGGAACATCGGCGGGTCGTAGCTCAGCCGCGCGTCCTCCGCGAAGAGGTTTCCCCACCTCGCGAACGCGCGTTTTTCCGCGCCGGAGAGCTTTATTTTCTGTACCCCCGAAATAAGCGCGTAGGACATACCGCTTTCCTTTGAGGAAAGCTCCATCTGCTTTTTGCTTATTTTCATCTGCGCGAAAGCCGATATCACCGAGAATGCCACCGTCGCGAGCGTGATAATAAGCGACGGCACGACCAGCGCGGGCGCGTACACGAATATCTGCGATATGTAAACGAGCGAGAAAACGGAAGTAAGCCCCGTTGACAGCACAGTTGACACCAGCATATTGCATAGTGAGTTGATATACTGCGCTCTTGCGGATAACTCTCCGGAGCCGTAATTCTTGAAAAATTCGGCGGGCAGCGACATCACGCGCGACATCGTTGCCGCCTGAACGGATATGTTCATTTTAGTGTTTATCCGCGCCATGATCAGCGATTTTACGCCGTTTATCAACAGACTGCTCACTGTTACGCAAACCATAAAAACAGTTATGGCAAACAGCAGCCGATAGTTTCCGCTTTCGATAACGGCGGAAAAAAGCAGATTATTCAGCCTCGGCGACAGCATTCCGATAAGCGTTATCCCAAGCGTCGAAGCGCCTATCAGCACGAAATCGGAGAGTGAGAGCGTTCCCGGAATGAACCTCATCAAATCGGGAATACCGAGCTTTTTCAGCGGCAGCGGCTTATAAAACGATATCGCCTCTTCCTCGAAAAGCTCCTGATTTTTCCGGTTTATTTTCACGCGCTTTCCCGTCTTTTCGTCCATGAACGAATAGCCCGAAAGTCCGCTCGGAATAAGCGCGACCACCGCGCCGTCGCTTTTGCGAACGCCCAGCATTGCGCCCACCGCGTCCTTGTACCAGCCCTTGGATAAAACGACCGTGCGCCGCATTATCCCGTGAGGTCGGAGCAGATATTCAAGTTGCTCGTTTCTGTCCTTGATGTTGTCGGGAATTTCGCGCGTTTTCACATGATAAAATTTCAATATCTCGTCGAACGCGTTTTTCACCAACAGACGCTCGTCGTTCAGCGCCGCCGAAACTTTGCTGCCCATAACCGCTCCCGCGATGTTGACAAATGAATCCGCGAAAACGTCGTTATCATTCTGCTTGCGCTGCTTTATCTGTTCGTCAAACCAACCCATTTTTTATTCTTGCGCCCCTTCATTCATTAGTAACAAGTTGCGTATAAACTCCGTTTTTCGCATATAATTCCTCGTGAGTTCCCCGTTCCACCACTGCGCCGTTGTCAAGCACGATTATCTCGTCGCAGTCGCGGATAGTGGACAGTCTGTGCGCCACCACAATACAGGTTATCCCGCGGTCTTTTATCGACTTCACGACCTCGTATTCCGTCTTGGCGTCAAGCGCGGAGGTCGCCTCGTCGAGAATTATTATCGTAGGGTCCTGCGCGAGAACCCGCGCTATTTCCATACGCTGCCGCTGGCCGCCCGAAAAGTCCTTGCCGCCCTCGGTTATTTTGTAGTTATAGCCGCCGTCGCGCCGCATTATATCCTCATGCAATTGCGCGTCGCGAGCCGCCAATATCATCTCGAAATCCTCTATCGAATTATCCCACATTTTGATATTATTCGCGATCGTGTCCTCGAACAAAATAATGTCCTGATCGACCACCGCGAGCGAGCCTGTAAAAACGTTCCTGTCAATGTCCGAGATCGGTTTTCCGTCAAAGAGAATTTCGCCGCTCCAAGGCTTGTACAAGCCCGAAATGAGCTTTGAAAGCGTGGATTTCCCGCAGCCCGACGTGCCGACAAACGCCACTCTGCCGCCCGTTTTCAGCGTTAAATTAAAATCCCTTATCAGCGGCTCGGCAAGGCGCGAGTAGCCGAACGTGACGTTTTTTAATTCCACATTTCCCGTTAATTTATCGTATTCCTCGTCCTCGGAAACCGCGTCGTTATCGTAATTCACGTCGGTCGGGTATTCCATAACGTCCTCAACGCGCTCCATCTGCGTGCGCATTTCCTGCAAGGTCTGCCCCGCCGAGATAAGCGTCTGCGCGGGCGCGGTGAACGAACCCAGAAAACCCTGAAACGCCATTATCATACCGACCGTGAACTCCCCGTTTATCGTGAAATAAACGCCCAGAATAAGCACGGCGGTGTTCGCCAGCGACGACACGAATGTGGGTATCATTCCGAGGTATTGATTGAGCCTCTCAAACCGCACCTGCTGCGTGTTCACGCTCGCCTGATAGCCCGCCCATTTTTCGAAAAATCCGTTTTCCGCGCCGCTCGCCTTAATCGTTTCTATCATCTCGATACCCGCGACGGTCGCCCCCGCGAGCTTTCCCGAATCGCGCATTGAAACGCGCGTGATGTTAATTCTTTTCTTTGAAATGATCCGCGAAACGGCGATATTTATCACTATCGAAGCCAACCCCACAAGCGTTAAAACGAAGCTGTAGCGTATCATTACAACAAGGTAAAATACCATCATAACGGTGTTCAGCGCAAGCGGCGCGAACGTCTGCACCAGCGACTGCGCCGCGCTCGCGTTCATGCCTTGCCGCTGTTGGATATCCCCCGCCATACGCTGCGAGAAAAATTCCATCGGCATACGCAGAACCTTCCACATATATTCCGTACTGCCAACGACGGATAATTTTCCGTTTATTTTCAGCGAATACACCGTTTGAATCCACTGCACGATAAGCTGCACTGCGCCCATTCCCGCGAACGCAAAAAGAAAGGTCATAAACCATTCGGGATTTTCTCCCGTCAGCAGTCTGTCCAGAAAAATTCTTGAAAACGCGGGATTGATGATCCCAATCAGCGAGGAAATGACGGTCGTCAGCACCACAAACGCGATCGCCGCGCCCGCACCCTTTAAGCGCTTTTTCGCGAACGAGAGCACGCTTTTCGGTTTTCCGCCCGGCTCAAAGCTCTCCGACGGCTCGAACATCAGACAAATTCCCGTGAACGATTTGTCGAACGTTTCCATCGGCACGGAATAGCTGCCCTTTGCGGGGTCGTTGAGATACGCCTTGTTGCCCTTGAAGCCGTCCAATACCACGAAATGGTTGAAATTCCAGTGGATTATGCACGGAAATTTTCCGTTTTTCTTTAAGTCTTCGGGTTCATAGCGGTAACCCTTTGCGGTCAGTCCGTAGCTCCGTGCCGCCTTGAGGACGTTCTTGGCGTTTGAACCGTCACGAGAAACGCCGCAGTCCGCGCGCACTTGTTCGAGCGGAATCCACTTCCCGTAATACGCGAGTATCATCGTGAGCGAAGCCGCGCCGCACTCCAGAGCCTCCATCTGCATAACGACGGGAACCTTAGCCGCGCCGTTTTTTACAGGCTGCTTTATAGTTTTCATACTCATAGGCAGCCCCTCAATTCAGAATAAACGACATCGGCGAAACGCTTTCGGTCACGATTTCCGCTTTGTATGTACCGTCGGGAAGTGCGCCGTCCGCCTTGACCTCGTACAGCCAATCCCCTTCGGAAAAACCGCCGAGATACAGCAGATAGCCGTCCATATCCGCACCTACCTCAACCGGCTTCGCGGAAATTTCCGAAACGGAAAGTGTTTTACCGTCTACGTTTAATTCTGTTCCCGTCTTGATATTCCCGATTTTTTCCTCGGTGACATAGCAAGTAAACGTGCCGTTTGAGCACGCTCCCGCCGTTGATATTTTCGTATCCAAGCGCCCGAAAATTCCCCAGGCGCATATGCCTATAAGTATCGCAATCACTGCCGCCAATATCATCCACACGCCCGGATTTGAAACTCGGATATAATCGTTAAGCTGCTCGGGCGAGGATACTCGCTCTATGCTCGACTTGCGGAATAATTGTTTTTCCATACCCCTCACCCGTTATTCTATCGTGAGGATATCCGAAAATCCCGTTACCTCGAACACCTCGGCGATAACGTCGTTGACGTTGCGGATAACCATTTCACCCTGCTTGTTCATCACTTTTTGTGCCGCCAGCAGCACGCGCAGTCCCGCCGAGGATATGTACTCTAGCTTCGCGAAATCTAAAATCAGCTTTTCGTTGTCCGATATGCTCTGCTTAAGCTCCGCTTCAAGCTGCGGCGCGGTCGTAGTGTCGAGTCTGCCCTCCGGTGCGATGTTCAGCGTTTTGTTCTCTGTCGTTTTGATTATGTTCATTTTTCCCTCCGTACAGTTTTTGCCGTATTTTTTTATATTTTATAATGAAATCATATGAAAAATCAACCGTTTAGGCATTAACGTCAAAATTTAGGCAAGAACGTCAAGCGCTTTCCATTTTCTGAGTTTGAAAAAAGTTTAAAAGTATGCTATAATTATTAGATATGAGCAAAACGCAACGTCCAAAACGGAAGTTTGAAAATAAAAGAGCTGATTAAAGACTTAAAACGAAAAACAGGCAAAGCAAAGCAGACCTCAGCAGTAAAATGCTGAAATCGGCGGAAAGGTATGGTGTTGAAACAGCTATGCAGTACGTTTTACGGATTTAAGGCAGCGATAGGAACTATTTGATTTAGTGACAATAGCAGCTAAAGCAACAGCAAGCAATGCAATATGTGCAGCAGAATTAAGATTTTGTGCTGCAT
>Ga0209064_1001235_pt1 | contig 42999 bp, 31 predicted proteins | sample Inofromicrocosms_FD_187498 | JGI IMG/M metagenome (GOLD analysis project Ga0209064, IMG submission 187498) | Mouse cecum microbial communities from Vienna, Austria - Inoculum for glucosamine and mucus D2O microcosms (SPAdes) (version 2) | ecosystem: Host-associated > Mammals > Digestive system >...
CTGTTGGGGGGGGGCGATTCTATGATAGACTCGTTGGCAAGTAGGAAGAGGCTGGTTTGAGAGAACGAGGAAAGGAGTTGCGTATGCAACTGACCATGAAGAAGATGGGCGCCGCCGCTATCGCTGCCGCCCTGGCGCTGTGCGTTGCGCCTGCCATGGCGATGCTCACTCCGGGCACCGCTCACGCCGCCGGGAAGGCGAGCATCACCAAGCTCTATCACGAGGGCGATCTGGATATCGATGTCATCACGACCAAGGTGACCAAGAAGGAACAGGCGGACGGCAGCCATTGGGCGAGCCTTACCAACTATACCGGCAAGGCCGTGAAGCCGAAGGTTGAGGTGCGCGTGTACGACAAGGATTATGAGGGCAAGCGTACCGAAAAGTACTGGGACGACGAAAAGAAGAAGATCGTGAAGGAAACCTACACGACGAAGTATCGTCCCCTGAAGGTGGTCAACGTTACGGGCAAATCCAGCAAGGAAGCCAAAAAGCTCATCAAGAAGAAGAAGGCCGATGTCACCATCGAGTACAAGAACAACAAGAACATCGGTCGCGCTCAGGTGGTTATCAAGGGCGTGAACAAGTACAAGGGCACTGTGTATCAGACATTTTCCATTAACGTTCCCCAGGTGAAGACCGTGAAGGTGAAAGCCGCCAAGAAGGCCCTGAACGTTTCCTGGAAGAAGGTCAAGGGCGCGACGCACTATCAGGTGGCCGTGCGCGACAAGGCTGCCGGAGAAACGGTGAAGACCGTGCTGGTGGATGCCAAGAAGAAGTCTGTCAAGATCAAGGGCCTGAAGGCGAAGCGCGCTTACGAAGTGACCGTGCAGGCGTGCGCCAACGGCGTGAAGTCTTCCTATAAGACCACCGAGTCCGTCAAGTACGATCAGAAGTGGGAGACGGTGACCGACGAGTGGGGCGACATGGATGAGAAGCTCGTGTCCTATAAGACGCTGAACTTCACCGGCTCCTACGAGAGCATCGGTACCTACTGGGGCGACGAGTCCCCCGTGAAGGTCAAGAAGACCAAGTAACTTCCATTCCTAACATTGCTTCCTACTTATCGGGGGAGAGGCTGCGGGGGACGCGGCCTCTCTCTTTTTGTGGGCGCGGTGTTGGGCCGAAAGCGAGTGCAGCCGTCGCAGGCCGCAGCGGGAAAGCGGGCGCGTGCTCCCCGCTAAATCTGGCAACCTCCCGTAACTTTAGTCGCCTGTAGTGTAGAATACAGATCAGGTTTTGCGCCGACGGGGATTGGCGCATGGTGTTCATGAGGCCGTTTTCCTGCTGCGAATCGAAGAAACTGCACCGCGTGTGCTGATTCGCGCGCAGAAAGACGTGCCCCGACCGGGGAGGCGCGAGGGCCGCGATGGCCGTCCGCTTTCGGAGAGGAAGCATCTATGGATTTTGAGAAGCTCAACCAGATGCTTGTCGACTGGACCGGTGAGATCGACGGGTTTATGTACACGTACATCCTGGTGATCTTGCTCGTGTTCGTCGGCATCTACTTCACGATCCGCACCAAGGGCGTGCAGATTCGCTACATCAAGGACATGTTCACCCAGCTGACCGAGAAGAAGCACGTGGAAGGCGAGAAGTCCATCTCGTCGTTCCAGGCTCTCATGGTGTCCACCGCCTCCCGCGTGGGCACGGGCAACATCGCCGGCATCGCCACGGCCGTGGCCACCGGCGGCCCTGGTGCCATCTTCTGGATGTGGCTCATGGCGCTCATCGGCGCGGCTTCGGCCTTCATCGAGTCCACTCTGGCCCAGATCTACAAGATCCGCGGCAAGGAAGGCGAGTTCCGGGGCGGTCCGGCCTACTACATTCAGCAGGGCTTGGGCCAGCGTTGGCTCGGCATTATCTTCGCGTGGGCGCTCATCCTGTGCTTCGCCTTCGGCTTCAACGGCCTGCAGGCCTTCAACATGACCTCGGCCCTTGAGTACTACATCCCCGACTACGCTAGCAACGGCACGGCCATCGGCGTGGGCATCGTGCTCATCGTGTTCACCGCCTTCGTCATCTTCGGCGGTGCGAAGCGCATCTCCATCATCACCTCCATCATCGTGCCTATTATGGCCATTGCCTACATCGTCGTGGCCGTGTGGACCACAGTGGCCAACATCGGCGAGCTGCCGGCTGTGTTCGGCACCATCTTCCAGTCGGCCTTCAACTTCCAGTCCATCGCCGGCGGCTTCGCGGGCTCGGTGGTCATGCTCGGCATCAAGCGCGGCCTGTTCTCCAACGAGGCCGGCATGGGCTCTGCCCCGAACGCCGCCGCCACGGCTTCGGTGTCGCACCCGGTGAAGCAAGGCCTCGTGCAGAGCCTGTCGGTGTACATCGACACGCTGCTCATCTGCACCTGCTCGGCCATGATGGTCATGATCTTCTGGGTGCAGGATCCCGAGGTGGCCGCATCGCTCAACGGCATGCCGCTCGTGCAGATGGCCGTGAACAACTCCATCGGCGAGATCGGCATCCACTTCATCACCTTCGCCATCTTCGCCTTCGCGTTCTCCAGCCTCATCGGCAACTACTTCTACGCCGAGACCAACTTCCGCTACATCTTCAAGAACACCAAGTGGGGCATGGTGGTCTTCCGCGTGCTGTGCCTGGCCGCCATTTTCTACGGCTGCGTGAACAGCTTCGATCTGGCGTGGAACCTGGCTGACATCTTCATGGGCTTCATGGCCATTATCAACCTCGTGGCCATCCTGCTTCTGGGCAAGTGGGCCTTGGCGGCGCTGGACGACTACACCCGTCAGCGCAAGGAGGGCAAAGACCCGGTGTTCTTGGCCTCGAGCGTGCCCGGTATGCCGGCCTGCGAGTGCTGGACTACCGCCGATCTGCCCGATTACGGTGACAACCCGGTGGGAGAGTACATCGAGGAAGCTGCTTCCTTCGAGGTGGAGGGTTTGAAGTAACCTCTGCGCGAGAGAATGGCCAGCAGCGAAAGGGCGTCGCTCGAAGGAGCGGCGCCCTTTCTTCGTGGAGAGCCGGGGCGAGCATGCGCGGGCGGCTGCATTTGCTGAGCGCAACGGCTTCGCATGGCCGCCGGGCTCGGCCGGAGCCATCGCGGCTGTTCGCGCACGCGGCCCGGATGTGCTGCTACAGCTGGCGGATGCGACGGCGGGCTATCAGGGCGGCGGCCAGGGCGAAGGCACCAGCGGCAGCGGTGAAGCCCATGGTCCAGGGCAGCTCGTCGCCGCTTTGGGGGATGGTCTTGGCGGCCGTGGCGCGCTTGTAGGTGGACGAGGGCGTGGTGGTCGTGGTCTTCGGGGTAGCCGAGGGCGTTGTGGTTGCCGGGCGCTTCACCTCGCGCACGTCGTACACATCGAAGGCCTCCTTGGAGTCGGCGTAGCCCTTATTGGCGGCCAGGGCCATGAGCACGGCGGCCGAAGCGGCTGGCTCGGCGCCCTTCTCCATTCCGTCCAGATCGGCATAGCCGTCGAGGGCCTTGTCGGCATGGGCCGTCAAGTAGCCGAGCGGAGTAGAGTCGTTCGAGGTTTTCAGGTCCTTGGAGGGGTCGGCCCCGAGGGCCACCAGCGCGGTGGTGGCATAGGCGGTGGCGGGCACGTCTCCGGTCAGTGCCAGGCCATCGGCCGGCCAGCTGCCGTCGATAAGCTGCGCGTCGTAGAGCGCCTCGCTCGCGCTCACCACGGCGCCGGCCACTGCGTCGTCGTCCTCGGCGTAGGGCATGAGCGCCAGCAGGGCTTGGCTCGTCAGCGGGATGGAATAGGTGTCGGCCTTCTCGCTCGCCCAGAAGAACCCGTCGTCGTCCTGGGCGGCCAGCAGCAGGTCGATCAGGCCTTCAGGGGTCACGCCGCTGATGTTGCGGTACTTGTCGTTGCCGTAAACGGGCAGCAGGTAGACGGCGTCCTCTAGCGTAGGATCGGTGGTCTCGGAGAGCTTTTCCATTTCTACGACGAGGTTGCGGGTCTTGCCGCCTATTTGGGCCTTCGCGCAATCGATGCCGCCGGCTGTGAGCGCCATGATGTAGCGGCCGTACTGGCCGAGGGTGAGGCCCCCATCGGATTTCTCGTCCTTGAGGAAGTTCTTGACGAGCGCGTCCACATCGATGTCGGCGCCCTTGCCGAGGGCGTTCAGGGCAATGGCCGCGTCTGCGGTCTTGGCGGAGAGCTTGCCGTCGTCCCCGTCGGCGGAGAAGCGAGCCACGAGCTTTTTCAGAAGCTTGGCTGAGGCCTGCTTGTCGGCGGGAAAGTACTGGTCGACGGCTTCGGTCGGCGCCGTGGAATCGCCGGGGTTGGCGGCACCGGGCGTGCCCTCATCGGCCTGGTCGGGCGTAGCGGGAGAGGGGACGTCGGCGCCGGCGGGGTTGTCGGTGTCGGTTGCACCCGCATCGGCGGGGGCGGCAGGAGCGATGGGCGCAGCTTCCGTCTCGGCAGCGGGCGCGTCGGAAGCGGGCTCGGAGGCACCGGCGCTATCGGGGGCGGCTGCCTCGCCGTCGGCCGGGGTGTCGGGGGCCGCAGGGGCTGTCTCTTCGGTTTCCGGGGCATCGCCACCGACCGCGTCTGACGCGCCCGAGGCGGCCTCGGCCGTCGTTTGGGCGGGAAGGCTTGCGTCGTCGCTACCCCAGGCGGGCGCGAGGGGCATCATTCCCAGGCACAGCGATGCGGAGACGATGCCCGCAAGCAGCTTTCTCCAGGGGGCGGTAGCGGCGCTGCCCGCCGCGGCGCGGCGATGGGCGCGAAGGTACGGATTGGTGTGCGTTTGCATGATGGAGAACCTCGCTTTCTCATCGCTTGGCGGCCGGCGCCTCTCGGGGAAGGCGCAGCCGCAGGGTCGATCATGGCAAGCGACTTCATTCTAAGAAGGGGGCTCTTATCGTGAAAAAGAAGGCGGAATCCGTCATCTATCGGTTTCCGCCTCAACTTTCTACCGTCAATTTCGCGACCCTCCCTTCACTTTGTTGACGCGGTGATAGTAAGATAAGCGGCAACATCATCTAATCCTGCCCGCGAAGCTGGGGCAGCGCGGGGTTCTTGTGCGAAAGGGGAGCGACATGGCGCGCATCGACCGTTCGACGTTGCGATGCGTCGGGCGTGCCGTGCCGGCGGCGGCATTGACGGCGGCTCTGACGGTGGCCGCGGTAGTTTCGGAAGATGCGCGGATCGATCCCGAGCGTTTCTTCGCTGCTGAGCGCAGCGGCTGCATTGTCGATGAGCGGGCTCCCCTGGCCGAGACGCCGGTCTCTGAGGGCGAGGCGCAGGCCGCCGTCGAGCGCGCGACCGATGCTGAGGAGCTCGGCTACGTTCCCGGCCAGATTGTCGTGGTGTACGAGGAGGATGCGACGAGCAGCGATCGCCGTGAAGCCGCCGAGGAGCTGGGTGCCGAGGAGGTCGGGCAGACCGTAGAGGTGGAAGCCGGCTCGGTGGTATCGCTGGACATCGCCGAGGATATGACGGTGGATGACGCCGTGCAGACGGCTCGCGAGTCGTCGGCGGTAAAATACGCGCTGCCAAATTATGTGGCGGAAACCTTCGACGATGTGGTGGCGACCGAGACATCGTTTACGACGGTGGCCGGCGATGACTGCGTGGCCGACCAGTGGCATCTTCCGTTCGTGAAGGCCCCTCAGGCATGGGAGGCGCTTGCCTCGTGCGGGGAGGCGCTGGAGCCGGTCAAGGTGGCCGTCGTCGATACGGGCGCCTCGCTTTCCCATCCCGACCTGACGGCGGTGGTCAACCGCGATCGCAGCATCGAGGTGGTATGGGCCGACGCGACGTCGCTCGCCTCGTGGACGGGGCTGCCCTTGCGCGGAGACGGCTACACGAACGGCGGCGCGGCAGTGAGCGAGTTCACCAGCCACGGCACCCATGTATCGGGTATCGTGGCCGCTCAGGCTGGCAACGGGGGCGTTCTCGGGGTGGCCAGCGGCGGCGAGACGAGCTATGCCAACGAACTCGTCGACCTGGTGGTCATCGATGCCTTCTCCCTGCTGGCGAGCAACGGGAAACCCAACGCGACTTTGCAGGACATCGTCTACGCCCTCGACCATGCACGGCAAAGCGAGTGCCGGGTGGTGAATATGAGCCTGGGATTCGTGTCGGACGACGCCGATCTGGCCCAGTTCTTCGACGAGTTGTGCCGCGGGCTCACCGAGAAGGACGACATGCTGCTCGTGTGCGCCGCCGGCAACAGCAACGCGCGCACGAAGAACTATCCGGCCGCCTGCGATGCGGCCCTCGGCGTCATCAGCATCTCGGAGCGAACGGCGGTGGGGAGCTCCTCGCTCACGTTCCGCCGTCCGTTTTGGCGCGGCTCCGACGTGCTGCGCTCGTCGTTTTCCAATTACGGAAGCTGGTGCGATGTGTCCGCGCCCGGCGAGAGCATTCTGAGCACCTACGTGCGCAGCGGGGTGACTGACGGCTACGCCACCATGAGCGGAACCTCCATGGCCTCGCCGGTAGTCGCCGGCATAGCCGCCATGGTGCGCGCGGCCCATCCCTCGCTCTCGGCAACGGAGGTGAAGGAGCTGCTGTGCCTGACGGCGACCGATCTGTACAAGGCCGGCAAGGACGAGCAGACCGGTTACGGCGCGGTAGATGCCGAGGCGGCCGTGCAGCGTGCGCTTGCCTTGCGCCGGGGCGCAACCGAGCAGGCCCCGCCCGTTCCCGCTCCCGAAACGAATCCCGCCGGCCCCGAGGCCGATGCCGCCCCCGCGCCGCCCGCGCCGGAGGTTGCGCCCTCCCCTTCGCCCGCGCCGGAAACCCCCTCTTCTCCCGCGCCTTCCACCCCTGCTCCTGCAACTAAGCGGCCACAGCAGTCTTCGGAGTCGCAGGCCGGCGCCGCGACCAAGGCGCCAGCGGCCGCGCAGACCCCGGCTGCCTCTGCGAAGGCATCCAAGCCCACGGTGAGGAAGGCGGCCAGGCCCACGCTCAGGGCCATGAAGAGGGGGTTCAAGGTTTCCTGGAGGAAGGTTTCGGGCAAGATAAGTGGCTACCAGGTGCAATACGCGCTCGACAAGAAGTTCAAGAAGTCGCCGAAGATAAAGACGCTCTCCAAGGGCAAGAAATCGCTGACGGTGAAGAAGCTGAAGGCGAAGAAGCGCTACTATGTGCGGGTGAGGGCCTATTACAGGCAGGATGGCCAGAAGTACTACGGGAAATGGTCGCCGGCGAGGTCGGTGGTCACGAAGAAGTAGGCCGCGACTGCGCCCGCCGTCGCGGTTTCGCCTGATTGTCGTTGTGGCGCGTCGTGCTATACTTTCCCGGAACTATGACGAGGGGCGCGACCCGGCAGTACTCGTGCTGCACGCCTGGGGAGGCGGGGGCGCCCAAATCAAGGATCCGAGGGATGCCATGATAGATATTCCGAGTCCGGCCATTGCCATCGTGGGCCGGCATAATTCCGGGAAGACCACACTCATCGAGCGGCTTATCGCCGAGTTGGTGGCGCGCGGCTTAGATGTGGGCTCCATCAAGCACCACTCCCATCGCGGCTTCGACATCGACCATCCGGGCAAGGATTCCTACCGCCATCGCGCCGCCGGCGCCTCTGAGACCGTTATCGCCGCGCCGGGCCAGGTGGCGCGCGTAAAGACCATCGAGGGCGAGATGGAATGCAGCGATCTGGTGCGCTCTATGCCCGGTCACGACATCGTGGTGGTGGAGGGCTACCGCAAAAGCGGGCTGCCCACCATCGAGATCATGCGCCAAGCCAACGCCGCCGACGCTCACACCGCCGAGGTGCTCTTGGCTGCCGCCCGCGCGGGCGAGCCGCTCGGTGCCGACCATGTGCAGCTTGGCCGTGCCGAGGAGGAGGTGCAGGACGAAGGGCCTTTCTCTGCCGACGAGCGCGAGAAGATGCCGACGGCTGCCACGGTGGCCGTGGCCACCGATATTCCCGCTGCCCGCGAGGCGGCGGCTCTCTACGGCATTCCGGCCATTGGTTTGGAAGACACGGCGGCTTTGGCCGACTTCCTGACCGAGCACTATGTGCGCCCGCGTGTGTCGGTGGTCATCCAGGCCGGCGGCGAGTCGCGGCGCATGGGCCGCTCCAAGGCCACGGTGCCCTTCGCCGGCCGTCCGCTCATCTGTCGGCTCGTGGAGCGTCTGGCTCCCGTGGCCGACGAGCTTATCATTACCACCAACGAGGCGCCCAACCTGGAATTCTTGCATGAGATGTATCCCGATCGGGACATTCGCCTCGTACCTGATGCCTATAACGAGCGCGGGGCGCTCCCGGGCTTGTATACGGCGCTCTCGGCGGCCCGCAATCCCTACGTGGCCGTGGTGGCCTGCGACATGGTGTTCGCCAGCGCGCGCTTGGTGGTAGCCGAGGCGCTGGCTATGCACGAGAGCGGTGCGGATGTGGTAACCCCCCATAACAAGCACGGGTTCGAGCCCTTGCACGCGATGTACCGCCGGGATACTTGCGCGCCGGTCGTGCACCGCCGCACCGAGACCGGCGAGAAGCGCGTGCAGAGCTTCTTCTCCGACCCCGAGATCACCGTGCTTCCCTTTGCTCAGGAACGCGTGTTGGAGGTGGAGCCCCGCGGCGGCTGCTTCATCAACGCCAACACCCCCGAGGATCTGGCGCGTATCGAGGAATCCTATTTGGGAGAGTAACCGAGAGGACGAGATTCCATGCCCAACTTGAACGACATCATGGAGATGATGGACGCTTTGGAAACCAAGGCGGTTGTTTCCATTCCCACCCGCTGCGTGGCCGTCCGCAACCGTCATTCCACCTGCCAGAAGTGCATCGACGCCTGCCTGGCCGATGCCATCCACATCGAGAAGAACGAGCTCGAGATAGACGCCGGCGCCTGCGTGGCCTGCGGGGCGTGCATTGCCGTATGCCCCACCAGCGCCCTCATCTCGGTGGACCCTATGGAAGAGGAACTGGCCGCCGCCGTGGCCGCCACTACTCCCGCTGCCGACGGAGCGACGGTTATCGCCTGCGCCCGCAAAGCGGCCCGCCAGGTGGGCGATCCCGACAAGTACGCGGTGGTGCCGTGCCTTGCGCGCATGGACGAGCGCCTCATTGTGGAGCTGGCGGCCCGCGGCGTCGTCGATATTCAGCTAGTGGATGGCGTGTGCGCCACCTGCAAGTACCGCGGGGCCGTGCCGGCCATCGACGACACCGTGGCCTCGGCCCGCGAGCTTCTGGGCGCCGTGGGCTCCGACACCGTTATCACCCGCACTTCCGAGTTTCCCGAAGCCGTGCGCGTGGCCGACCTGCAGAAGGCCGTAGGCGCCGCACGCCGCGAGTTCTTCACGTCCACGGGCCACTATGCCAAAGACGTGGCGAAGTCGGCGGCCGAGAAGATGGTGAACGAGAAGCTCAAGCAGCTGAAGCTGCAGAAGGAGGAGCAGTCGCTGCGCGATAAGCTCGGCGTGAAGAACGGCGCGGGAAAGATGCCCACCATCGACGCCGAGCGCAACATGGAGATTCTAGATGCGCTGGCCCGCATTGGCGAGCCGGTGGAAGAGGAGATGTTCACCCGCATCTTCGGCGACGTGGAAGTGGACGTGGAAAAGTGTTCTGGCTGCGGCATGTGCGTGATGTTCTGCCCCACCGACGCTTTGCGCAAGAGCTTGGACGTGCACCCCGACAAGGCCCGCGCGTACATGGAGTTCTCCATGGCCGAGTGCACTCAGTGCAACCTGTGCGCCGACGCCTGTCTGAAGAAGTGCATCGAGGTAGTGCCCGTGGTGTCCCTGGCCGAGCTGTTCGACTTCGAGCCGCGCCTCGTAGAAATCTCGGCCTCTAAGAGCGGCAACAAGCTTTTTAACCGAAATAAGTAGGCGGAGCATGCCGACCATGCTATACTCTGCAACACTTTCAGTACTTTAGTACGGTAGAGTCATAAAGTGAAGGGACGACGCAGTCCCGAGAGAGCCGGGGGCATGTCCCCCGCCGATGCGATAGGGGAGGAACCTATGAAGAAGATGACGAAACTGGCGGCCATGGCCGCTGCCCTGTGCCTGGGCGCGGCGCTTCTGGCCGGTTGTGCCGGCGCGGGCGACAATGGCGCGGCCGACAATGGGGCCGACAACGGTGCCGCGGCCAATCCCGAGGCCACCACGCTTATTGTGGGCCTCGATAACGCCTACCCGCCCTACGGCTTCATCGGCGACGACGGCAACCTGACCGGCTTCGATATCGACCTGGCCACCGAGGTGGCCAAGCGCAACGGCTGGAACCTTGAGCTGGAGGCCATCGACTGGGATGCCAAGGACGCGCTCTTGGGCCAGGGCACCATCAACTGCATCTGGAACGGATTTACCATGGAGGGCCGCGAGGGCAAGTACGCCTTCTCGAAGCCCTACATGCACAACGAGCAGGTCGTGGTGGTGAAGAAGGACTCCGGCATTAGCAAGCTGGAGGATCTGGCCGACAAGAACGTCATGACCCAGGCCGACTCTGCCGCTCTGGACGTGCTCGAGGGCGATCAGAAGGCCCTGGCCGACACCTTTGCCGGCGGCAAGGCCCAGACCATCGGCGACTACAACAACGCCTTCATGCAGCTGGAGTCCGGTGCCGTGGATGCCGTGGCCTGCGACCTGTCCATTGCCGACTACCAGATGGCCGCCAAGCCGGACATGTTCGTGAAGCTGGAGCCCCTGTCCACCGAGAACTACGCCGTGGGCTTCGCGAAGGACGGCGATGCCGCCATGGTGGACGCCGTGAACAAGACCTTGAAGGAGATGTACGACGACGGCACCATCGCCCAGCTGTGCGAGAAGTGGGGCGAGTACGGTATTACCATCGACAACTGGGTTCTTGTTGATTAATGGCTTCTGCCATTAATCAACGCCGATGCTGCGGTTGCGACAGGCACCTGCCTCTACGCTTCAAGGCTTTCCTTCGCGGCACGAAGGCCGCTCAGCCGCCTTTCAGCGCAGATCCAGGCACCTGTCGCAACCTCGCTGACTTCCTTGGGCGCGTCCCGGAGTTGGTGGATTTAATTTAAGGGAGGGCGAAGTCCGGCGGGCTTCGCCCTTTGTAGCGCTTAGGTGCGCTATTATGGGCACCCAAGCGCAAGCTGGCTGGTAGAGAGAGGAAGTGGAGAGGCGTGGAATTTCCCGTTATGATGGGCATTCTCATGGAAGGCTTCGGGCTGACGGCCCAAATCTTCGTCATTACGCTCGTGGGGTCGCTGCCCCTCGGCATTGTGGTGGCCCTGGCCCGCATGAGCCGGTTCAAGCCCCTGGCCTGGCTCGCCCAGCTCTACATTTCCATCCTGCGCGGCACGCCGCTCATGCTGCAGCTCATGGCCATCATGTTCGGCCCCTACTATTTGCTCGGCCTGAACATGGGCAGTGATTGGAAGTTCTGGGCCTGCGCCATCGGCTTCATCCTGAACTATGCGGCCTACTTCGCGGAAATCTACCGCTCGGGCATCCAGTCCATTCCCCGCGGCCAGTACGAGGCGGCCACGGTGCTGGGCTATTCCAAGGCCCAGACCTTCACGAAGATCGTGCTGCCCCAGGTCATCAAGCGCATCCTGCCGGCCATGGGCAACGAGATCATCACCCTGGTGAAGGACACGTCCCTGGCCTTCGTGCTCGGCATCATGGAGATGTTCTCGGCAGCCAAGGCGCTTGCGGCCAGCGAGGTGTCCATGGTGCCCTATGCCATTGCGGCGCTCGTCTACTGGGCGTTCTGTCTCATCATCGAATTCATCCTGAACCGCGTCGAGAAGCGTCTCGACTACTATCACGACTAAGGGGGCGCCCATGACGAACACGGTTGTTGAGCTCGCGCACGCCAAGAAGGCCTTTGGGGATAACGAGGTTCTGAAGGACATTTCGCTCACAGTGAACAAGGGCGACGTGCTGGCGGTCATCGGGCCGTCGGGTGGCGGCAAGTCGACGCTTCTGCGCTGCATGACGCTGCTGGAGACCCTTGATGCGGGAAGCCTGGCCTACGGCGATCTGGTCGTGTGCTCCGAGGGTGCCGGCGGACGCGCCGTGTACGGAGATGCGGCCACTATCGCCCGGGCGAAGACCCGCTATGGCCTGGTGTTCCAGAACTTCAACCTGTTCCCGCACTATACGGTGCTGCAAAACGTCACCGATGCGCTCATCTGCGTGCAGAAGATGCCGAGGGACGAGGCTCTGGCTCGCGGCCGCGAGCTTTTGGCGCGCATGGGACTTGCCGGCAAGGAGTCCATGGTGCCCTGCGATCTGTCGGGAGGCCAGCAGCAGCGTGTGGCCATCGCCCGGGCCCTGGCTATGAATCCCGACGTGCTCTTCTTCGACGAGCCTACGAGCGCCCTGGACCCGGAGCTCACCCGCGAGGTGCTGAAAGTCATCCGCGATTTGGCCGCTGAGCATATGACCATGGTCATCGTCACCCACGAGATGGGCTTCGCCCGCGACGTGGCCGACCAGATCATCTTCATGGATGGCGGCATCATTGTGGAGCAGGGGCCGGCCGACGAGGTTATCGACAATCCCCGGCACGACCGAACCCGGGCCTTCTTGGCGAACTACGATCGCGACTAGCATTGCCCCATGACCGTCACGTTCTATATCACACGTCACGGGGAAACTCAGTTCAACGTCGAGAATCGCGTGCAGGGCTGGTGCGATTCGCCGCTGACGGCCAAGGGTATCTACGATGCCTATAAGTTGGGGCAAGGGCTTGCGGGCGTTGATTTCGTCGGCGCGTGCACAAGCGATGCCGGCCGCGCCAAAGACACGCTCGCCATTGCACTGGAAGCGCGTCTGAACGAGCGCGAGCGTCTGTACCACGGGCTGCCGATACCGAAGGAGCAAGTGCGGGCCGAGGAGGCGTCGGCCCTGCTCGAGGCAGGCATGCTCGGTCACGAGGAGCACGCCGAGGCCGTCATCGGCCTTCTTCGCTCCCGCGGCTGCCTGGCGCCTCGATCCTCCGTTCCCGACAGTGGCGAGACGGGCTCGGCGGCCGCACGACTGCTTGCCGCCGCAGAGGCGTGGCGACCGCCGATTGACGAGCTGAGCCGCATCGAGTACCCGGCATTCGATGTGGGTGCCCGGGCTTTAGATGGGCACGCGGAGCGTCCTATTCCCGTGCGCTGCGACGAGTCCTTGCGCGAATGGTGCTTCGGCGATTTGGAAGGCGAGTCGTCACGGCGACTGCGCAACCGCTTGTTCGACCTGTTCGGCGATGACATTCCGCGCGAGGATCAAAACGAGCGGCTCGATGAGATAGCCGACTACCTCCATGCGACAGATGCGGCCGGACGCGCCGAGGATTTCGCCGCCATTGCCGCACGGGTGAGGGGCTTTCTCGAAGAGTGCGGCCGGTCGGTTGACCGACGCGGCGGCGGCAACGTGCTCGTGGTGACCCACGCGATGTTCATTCGCGCCCTCGTGTTTCTGTTCGCGCGCGATCGGGTACGCACGCCGGCGAAGATCGCGAACGCCTCGGTGACGAAGGTGCGCTGGGACGACGGCGCGGTAACGGTGGAGACAATCGGGGGTGTGACGCACTTGGGGTCGCGTCGCGGGTGACGGGCGGCTCATCCCCGAGGGGTACACCAATTGGTGTATCTCCGTGACGCAAGCGTGACGATGGGTTGCCAGCATGGTGGATTTGCGCAGGGGCGTGCTAAGGTTTGCGACAGTTCAAAGCACTATCCCCTCTGCAAAGGAGAGACCCATGACTGACATGAACGGCACTCCCGTTCCCGACGGGAGCACCCCCGGGCCGGACCAGCCGACGGCCCCGCAGCCCCTTCAGCCGACGCAGCCGACGGCCCCCGTGCCGCCCCAGAACACCTATCAGCCCTACGGCGGCCAGGCTCAGACTCATGCTGCGGGCCAGCATGCCTATGGGCAGCAGCCTCCCTATGGCGCTCAGCAGACCTACGAGGCCGAGCCGGTGTCGGTGCACCCGCAGCATGGCGGCCAGAAGAGCTCGGGCGGCAAGACCTTCCTCATCGCCTTCGCGGGCGCGCTTGTGGCCTGCGTGCTTGCCTTCGGAGTGTGGGGCGTGGCCAATGCCATGGGCGGCATCGGCAAGACCGAGACCGTGACCGACCCCGTGACCGGCCAGCAGACCGTTATCGCTCCGAGCGAGGATGCCACGCTGGCCGAGACGGTTTCGGCGAAGTGCCTGCCTTCCGTGGTGGCCATCGATGTGTATGCCGCGCCGCAGCAGGGCAGCATGGGCGGTTGGGCCGAGCTGTTCGGCTACGATTACGGCTACGGCACCGATCAGGGCCAGGACGGCCAGGAGTTGGAGATGTTCTCCCAGGGCTCCGGCGTGGTGCTGACCGAGGACGGATACATCATCACCAACAACCATGTGGTGGAAGGCGGCAGCGCCTATAAGGTGACCGTGGGCGGCAACACCTACGACGCCGAGCTGGTGGGCACCGATCCCTCCTCCGACGTGGCCGTGCTGAAGGCCAAGGACGCCAAGGGCCTTACCGTGATGGAGGTGGGCGATTCCGACAACCTCACCATCGGCGAGTGGGTCATGACCCTCGGCTCCCCCTTCGGCCTTGAGCAGTCGGTGGCCACGGGCATCGTGAGCGCCACGAGCCGTTCCCAGATCATGGATGCCCAGGAGTCCGTGCAGTCCGGCGGTCCCGGTGAGATTACCATCTACCCGAACATGATCCAGACCGACGCGGCCATCAACCCGGGCAACTCCGGCGGCGCGCTTGTGGACGCCGAGGGCAAGCTCATCGGCATCAACACGCTCATCACCTCCTATTCCGGCAACTACTCCGGCGTCGGTTTCGCCATTCCCGTGAACTACGCCATCAACCTGGCGCAGCAGATCATCGCCGGTGAGACGCCCACCCATGCGCAGCTCGGCGTGAGCCTGTCCAGCGTGAACGCCCAGTCTGCCAAGCGCTACGGCCTGTCGGTAGACACCGGCGCCTACGTGGCCGGCGTGGCCGAGGGCTCCGGTGCCGCGGCCGCGGGCATCGTGCCCGGCGACATCATCACCGCCTTCGACGGTCAGCCGGTGGAATCGGCCTCCGACCTCATGCTGGATGTGCGCACCAAGAACCCCGGCGATACGGTGACGCTTACGGTGAACTCCGGCGGCCAGAGCAAGGACGTGCAGGTGACGCTCGGCGATGATGCTGCCAGCCAGCAGCAGAAGGCCGAAACCCAGCAGGAGTCCATGGACGAGTTCCAGCAGGGCGGCCGCGGCGGCATGAGCCTCGAGGACATGTTGCGCCTGTACGACCAGCACCAGCAGAAGAACGCTGCGTAAAGCTGGCATCCCAGCCCTTCTTGAGCTCGCGTCTCTCTACCAGCCTCTGATGCAGCTCGGGTAAGACGCGGCCCCCTCCGCTAGCGGAGGGGGCCGTTTGTTTTGTCTGATTTGGCTTGCTGACGCTTTGGCAGGCATGCACATCGGGTAATATGTATCCGTTTAGATAGAACCTGCCGACGAAGGGATTGGCTCGATGGCGAACGAATACAAGTACGATCGCGTTCTGCTGAAGTTGTCCGGCGAGGCGCTGGCTGGCGATCTCGGTTACGGAATCGACCCGAAGGTCGTCGATGACCTGGCTGAGGAGATTGCCGAGATCGTGCATGACGGCGTGCAGCTGGCGGTGGTTATCGGCGGCGGCAACATTTTCCGCGGCTTGGCCGGCTCGGCCGAGGGCATGGACCGTGCTCAGGCCGACTACATCGGCATGCTGGCCACGGTGATGAACGCGCTCGCCCTGCAGGATGCCTTCGAGCGCCATGGCATCTTCTCTCGCGTGCAGAGCGCCATCAACATGCAGGAAGTATCCGAGCCCTACATCCGCCGCCGCGCCGTGCGCCACCTGGAGAAGGGCCGCGTGGTCATTCTGGCTGCCGGCACGGGCAACCCCTACTTCACCACCGACACCACGGCCGCCCTGCGTGCTTGCGAGTTGGACGTGGACTGCGTTATGAAGGCCACCAAGGTGGACGGCGTGTACGACGCCGATCCGAAGACGCACCCCGACGCGCATCGTTTCGACCGCATCAGCTACATGGACGTGCTCAGCCGCGGCCTGAACGTGATGGATGCCACGGCCACGTCGCTGTGCATGGACAACGACGTCCCCATGATCGTGTTCGATCTGACCAAGCCCGGCAACATCAAGGCGGCCCTGCAGGGCGAGCCGGTGGGCACGGTCGTCGAGTAGCGCTTGCGGAAGACCGGCGGCAGGCCGGCTTGTTGCTTGTATCCGAGGAGCCCGCGGGCTCTGTTCCTAAAGAGGGAGGAAACCCCAATGGCAGATATTGATGAGATTCTCATGGGCGCCGAGGAGCGCATGGAGAAGGCCGTATCGGCGCTGAAAGACAACTTCGCCGGCGTGCGCACCGGTCGCGCCAACGCCATGGTGCTCGACCGCATCAAGGTGGACTACTACGGCGTGCCCACCCCGGTGAACCAGATGGCCGGCGTGAAGACCCCCGAGGCGCACCTGCTGGTTATCGAGCCCTGGGACAAGGGCGTGCTGCGTGCTATCGAGCAGGCTATCCTGGAGAGCGATCTGGGCGTGACGCCGAACAACGACGGCAACGTCATCCGCCTGCCGTTCCCGAGCTTGACCGAGGAGCGCCGCCGCGATTTGGTGAAGCAGTGCAAGACGTTCGCCGAGGAGGCCCGCGTGGCCGTGCGCAACGCTCGCCGCGATGCGAACTCCGCTGTGGAGAAGGCCGTGAAGAACGACAATCTTCCCGAGGACGAGTCCAAGCGCGCTGAGGCCGAGGTCCAGAAGATGACCGACAAGTTCGTCGCCGAGATCGACGAGGTGCTAAAGAAGAAGGAAGCCGAGGTCATGGAGATCTAATTGGTTCCGCCGTTGCCAACGCAACGACGGGAACGCCGACGCTGCGGTTCCGACAGGCACCCGGCCTTGCGCTTCAGGGTGTGCCTTCGCGGCACGAAGGCCGCTCAGCCGCCCTTCAGCGCAATTCCAGGCACCTGTCGCAACCTCGCTGGCCTCCTTGGGCGAACCTGCGAGAAATGATATGGCTAAAAGTTTGGATTACATATTCCCGGATCCGCCGGAGGGGCTCGACCCCGCCGCGCTTGATCGCACGCGGGTGCCCGAGTCGGTGGCCGTCATCATGGACGGCAACGGTCGCTGGGCGAAGAAGCGCGCGCTCAATCGACTGCGCGGCCACAAGGCCGGCATCGAGGCGGTGCGCGAGACCATTCGCTGCGCATCCGATCTGGGTGTGCGGTACTTGACCATCTACTCCTTCTCCACCGAGAACTGGAAGCGGCCCGAAGACGAGGTCGTGGGGCTCATGGATCTGTTCGCCAAGACCATGCTGGCCGAGGTGGATGGGCTTCATGCCGAGGGTGTGCGCGTGCGCACCATCGGCGACCTGTCGCCGTTGCCCGCAGAGACGCGCGAGGCCTTCGACGCCGCCTGGGAGAAGACCCGCGACAACGAGGGAATGACCCTGGTGGTGGCCGTGAACTACGGCGGCCGCCAGGAGATCCTGCGCGCCTGCGCGGGCTGCATGCGCGAGGCGGCGCTTATGGCCGAGGAGACCGGCGAGGTGCTGGAGCCTACCGAGGAGATGTTCGAGCGCGGGCTGTACACTTGCGGTATGCCCGATCCCGATCTGGTTATTCGCACCTCGGGCGAGATGCGCGTGTCGAATTTCCTGCTGTGGCAGATCGCCTATAGCGAGTTCGTGGTAACCGACACGCTGTGGCCCGATTTCGATCGCTACGAGTTTCTGCGCTGCCTGCTGGAGTACCAGGGACGCAATCGCCGGTTTGGCGGGGTGGCCTAAATGCGCGGCGGCATCTCGGAAGACGAGAAGAAGAGCCGCGCCCGGGCGGCTCGCGAGCGCCTGCGCCAGAGCGCGCCGCGCCGCAAGCGCTCGGAAGGCTGCGAGGGCAATGAGACAGGCGAGCGCATTGGCTTCGGCCTTCTGTCCGAGGAGGACGAGGGGCGCGAGCTGCCGCCTTTGGTGTGTGATCCCGAGATGGCTCCTCCCGGGCCGCCCTGGCATTACGACCTGACCGACGAGGAGGCCCAGGCGCGCCAGGAGAAGCGCGAGGAGCGCCAGGAGAAGCGCGATCAGCTGAAGCAGAGGGCGCTCGACAAGACGCCCGAGAAGCTGCGCAACCCCTCCGACCTGCAGGTGCGCTTTCGCACCGGCGCGGTGTACACGGCGGTGACCATCGTGTGTGTGCTGGCGGGCAACGTACCTATGCTGCTCATGATCATGGCCGTGGCCGGCATCTGTGCGGGGGAGTTCTTCTACATGCTGCGCTCCGACGCGAAGCTGCCCAACGAGATGCTCGGCATCATCGCGGCGGTGCTGTATCCGCTGAGCGTGTACCTCGGCGGCCTCATCGGCGCCATGCTCGTGAGCCTGGCTCTCTTGCTGGCGCTGCTCGTGTGGTACGTGTTCTGGCTGAAGGCCCGTATCCCCGATGTGGGCGTGAGCTTCTTCGGGGCTGCGTATACGGGGCTTCTGCTGTGCGGCCTCATCGTTATCCGCGCGTCGCTGCCCGCTCCGTGGGGCGGTGTGGTGGTGCTCTTGCTGTTCCTCAGCGTGTGGGCCAACGACGCGTTCGCCTACCTGGTGGGCAGCAAAATCGGTCGCCATAAGCTGGCGCCGCGCACGAGCCCCAAGAAGAGCTGGGAGGGCTTCTTCGCCGGGTTGGTGGGCTCGGTGCTGTTCTGGTGTGCCATTTCCTTTGTGCCGGGGGTGACCATGACGCTTGTGCAGGCGATCGCCTTCGGCGTGGTCGCCGGCTGCATGGGCGTTTTGGGCGATCTGGCCGAGAGCCGCATCAAGCGCAACTCCGGATTCAAGGACTCGGGCACCATCATGCCCGGCCACGGCGGTCTGCTCGATCGGAGCGATTCGCTGTTTCTCACCTCCATTACCGCCGCCATCCTCATGGTGGCTGGCGGCTGCATTCCCTACACCCTCTTCTAGGGCGAGCGGGCGCGGCCCGCTTCCACCGAGCGGAAAGGTATTCTCATGGCTAAGCGTCGCATTGTCGTCTTGGGATCGACGGGATCTATCGGCACCCAGACCTTGGATGTGGTGCGCCGGCATGGCGACCAGCTGGAGATCGTGGGGCTGGCCGTGAACGGAAGCGTGGATGCGCTGCTGGCCCAGGCCCGGGAGTTCGGCGTGCGCCACTTGGCCGTGGGCGATGCCGCCCTTGCCGACGATCCCCGTTGCGATGAGGCCCGCTCGCTTGTATGCCACCTGCCGCAGGCGCCTGAAGACGCGGCTGCGTTCGGGAACAGGGAGGCGAGCGAGCCGACCTTTGGCGTGGGGCCCGAGGCCGTGGCCGCCTTGGCCCAGCTGCCCGAGGCCGACGTGGTGGTGAACGCGCTCGTGGGCGCGGCCGGCCTGCGAGCGAGCTACGATGCGCTGGCTGCCGGCAAGGTGCTGGCGCTTGCCAATAAGGAGTCGCTCGTGGTGGGTGGCGACCTCATCATGCCGCTGGCGGCTGAGGTCGATGCGCAACGTCGGGCTGCGGGCATGGCTCCGGCCACGGGGCCGGCGGGAGCGCTCATGCCCATCGATTCGGAGCATGGGGCCATCTACCAGTGCCTGCTGGGGGAGAATCCCCACGAAGTGGCGAAGCTGTGGGTGACCGCTTCGGGCGGCCCCTTCCGCGGCAGGACCCGCGACGAGCTGACGACTATCACGCCGGCTCAGGCCTTGGCCCATCCCACCTGGAACATGGGGGCGAAGATCTCCATCGACTCCTCCACGCTCATGAACAAGGGCCTGGAGGTGATCGAGGCGCACCACCTGTTCGCCATGCCCTACGACAAGGTCGAGGTGGTGGTGCAGCCCCAAAGCGCCATCCATTCCATGGTGGAGTTCGCCGATGGCTCGGTGAAGGCCCACTTGGGCACAACCGATATGCGCATCCCCATTCAATTCGCCCTCTCCTATCCCGATCGGTGGGAGGCTCCGGTGCCCCCGCTCGATTTCCGCACGCTGGGCACCTTGGAGTTCGCGGCGCCCGACACCGATACCTTCCGTTGCCTGGCGCTCGCCCGCCATGCGGGCGAGGTGGGGGGCACCTTGCCCGCAGTGATGAACGCCGCCAATGAAATTGCCGTGGCCTCCTTTCTCGCGGAGCGGATCGGATACTTGGACATTGCGGCCTGCGTCGAGGCTGCCATGGACGCCCACGAACGCGCGGGCGTCCAGGTGGTGGAGTCGCTCGAGCAGCTCGAGGCTATCGACGCGTGGGCCCGCCAGACTGCTCGCGCTTGGTGCGCAGGGCGCGTAGGCCGAGCATAGCGGCGAGGCTCGCCGCAGCCGCCCCGCCTAGGCCGAGGAGCAGGATGCCCAGCACGTCACCGGTTTGGGCGAGCGGGCGCACGAGCGAGGTGGTACGCTCGCGCTCGGCGGGGACGCTCGGTTCGACGTCCTCCTCCTCGGCCGGTTCGTCGTCGGGCTCGGGTGCCTCAGGCGTCTCGGGCTCCTCGTAGCTGCCGGTCGGCGGCAGCGGGAAGTCGGGATGGCCGTAGGTGACTGTCTGCCCCTCGTCTTCGATATCGGCATGGGCGGCTACTTCCACCTCGTTGTGGTACAGCGTTTCGAAGACGACGAGGCTTGCGCCCTCTAGATTCAGGCCGGGGATCGTGATCTCCATATCTACGGAGCCGCTTGGCTCTTCGGGCGTGAAGACGTGCTCGACCGAGACGGGTTGCCCTTCGACGGCGAACGGCTCGCCGGTGGCCTTGTCCATGAGCACAGCAACCATACGGTACTCGAAGCCGGGGGTCAGTCCCTGGTAGGTGACGGTGTCGATGATGGTTACCTCTTCCGCCGGCACACCCTCGTGGGTGCCGCTCACGCTGTCCTTGGCAAGCGTTTCGATGGCGATGGGGTTGACGGTGATCGTCTGCCGCAGATCGTTGATGTCGCGATGCGCGGCTTCCTCCACATCCCCGCGCCAGAGGGTCTCGAAGACAACCAGCTCGGTGGCTTCGGCAACCTCCGAAGCGTCGAAGGCAAGCGGTACGTTTACGTAGCCGTGGTCGTCTTCGGGGCTGAACTCCACCGTGTTGGCGACTGGTTCGCCCCGGGAGAGGAACGGCTCGCCGGTGGCCTTGTCCATGAGCACGGCGTCGAGTCGATAGGTCGCACCCGGCTCCAGACCCGAGTAGGTGACGCGGTCGATGATGGCCGTCTCACTGTCGGCGTTGATGTCCGCATCGTACCGGTTGCCCGAGACGCCGTCGTAGGCATCGGTGGCGATGACGGGCTTGCCGACAATGGAGTTGTTCAACGTACCCAGGTCGATGGTGATCTTGTCGTCGGTATCGCCAACGACGATCTCGTCGCGGATCATCTGGAAGATGGCGTTAGCTGGACAGCGCAGCTCTTCCAGCTCGTAGGTGTCGAAGGGCAGCGCGCCCATGCCGTCGTTTACCGCCACGGGCGTTCCGTCGGCATGCAGACCGAACCAGACGCCGGCGCTTGCATCGAGCGCATCGGTGTCGAGAGTAAGCGGCATGCGGAAGCTGCCGTCCTCGGCGCGGAACTGGGCATCGTTGCTGTTGGTGTTTGCCGAATGGGGGCGTGCGATCGTCGATTCCGTCGAGGCGAGACCGTTCTTGTCAGTGACGATGACGTGCCACTCGCCGGTGGTCTTGGAAGTGAGCTTGAAGGGGATGCCCGCCAGCTTGGAACCGCCGTCGACGCGCTTGAGGAACTTCATGTCCGACCGCATGACCTGGTCGGTGATGCGGTCGCCGCCTTCTTCGGCGTTAAAGGAGCTCACGGTCTCGCTCGTGCCTCCGTCGTCGCTGATGTGACGCACGTGTAGCGTCTCGTCCAGACGGTAGCCTTCGGGGGCCTTGACCTCCTGGATGGTGTAGGTGCCCAGCGGCATCGAGAGACGTCCGTCGCTCAGCTTGTAGAAATCGGGGCCGCTGACCTTGTAGGGCAGCTCCGTCTGCTTGCCGGATGCGTCGACATGCACGAAGCTCCCCTCGGCGTTTTCGAGCGAGAAGGCACCCGTATCATCGGTGCGTACCACCCAGCTGGCTCGAGGTGTGCGCTGGGCTACGGCATCGGCGGAGGCGCCCTCCACATCGTAGTAGTTGATGCGATAGTGCGCATCGCCCAAGGTAGCACCGCCTTGGGCTGCCGCATCGCCGGATTGGGCGTCCTTCTTTTGGAGGAGGATGTCGATGGGGTTCAGCCTGGCCGGATCGAAGACGGCATTGCCGCCCACGCGCGTCACCTTGCCCGCCGCGACGGTAACCGGGTAAATGGTCGGGTCGGTGCCGTAGCCCTTGAGGGGTCGCTTCGTCTCCTTCACCCAGTAGGAGCCGAGCGGCATCTGATCGAGGCGTCCGTAGCCGTCGCCGTTCTCGTCAAGTGCCGTGGTTAGGGTGTCGTAGAGCGCGGTGCAGCCAGCGTCCGTGTAGACGCCATAGGTGGCGCCTTCCAGGCGATAGCACGGGTTGCTCGCGGTAAGCGCGGGGTTGTTGGATAGCTTGAGTAAGTCGATGGAGCCGGTCTGCGGCTCATCGGCGAAGGTGATCACGTGGGGCTTCTCCTTGTCGGAGGACGAATCGATGGATACCGGCTCGATGGCGTTGCTCAGGTGATAGCCCTTCGGTGCGAACAGCTCGACGACGTGGTAGTTGCCGGCGTCGATGTCCTCGACCACGGCGCTCGAACCGTCCTCCTTCGTCGTGAAGACGAAGCTCGCATGCTCGCGGGCCCAGTTGCGGGCGTCGCGCCAGGTTTCCCATGCGCCTTCCTGAGCCTGGGTGAGCGCCGCCTGGGCCTCGCTTTTCTTGGCGAAAGCCGCGAAGACGGCGTTTTTGAAGGAGTAGCGATCGTTGCCCGCGGTCAGGGTCGGGTTGGTCGATTCCTTGGTCAGCTGGGCGGCGCCGGTGTCGGGGGGTGCCACGAGCAGATAGCCCACGACGTCCTGAAAGGTCTGGCCGGTAGTGGCGGACTTGGCATCGAATTTGTAGTAGAACTTGCACCAGCCCTCGTACTTCGACTGAGAACCGCGGTAGGTGCCCTTGTACACAATGTAGTTGTCACCGCTGTGGTTTGCCATAAGGGGGCCGCTGCCGTTGGTGACGCCGGCTGAGCCGCAGGTGGCATGGGCCAGCGCCTTGTTTGTCGGGGCCTCGCCCGGGCCGTAGCCGGGATCCTGGTAGGTGCCCCCGCGGGTGAGGTAGCGATCGCGGTAGGTGTCCCCGCTGCGCGAGATGGCGAAGTCGGTCTCATCGCCGAGCCGTGCGGCCAAAGTCTCGGCGAAGAATGCCTCCACATCGGCGTCGTAGGAGCTGTGCGAGGTCTTCAGCACGCTGTCCTTCCACTCGGTACCCGTGGAGGTGCCGTTCTTGTAGTCCTGATGGGTGCCGAAGAACGCGCCAAAGCCGTAGGAGCCCAGCATATCGCTGGGAAAGCCATAGGCATGCTGCTTGTTGCGCTGGTCGACGTCGAAGTTCTCGAGACGGGTGTACTCGTTGAGCTGGTAGCGCTTATCCGACTCCCCGGGGAACACTGCTGCGCGGAGGGCCTTCAGGGGGCCGTTGCCGCTACGGGCAGCTTCGCCCACCACGTCTTCCACATCGGAGCGGAAGGTGATATCCGCACCGTGGAAGTCGACGGTCAGGTCGCTTGTGTCGAGGTCGGCGGTCACGTAGTGCTCATAGGCGGGATGTACAGGGGAGAGCTCGAAGACGATGCCGAGGGTATCGAGGTTCTCCTGATAGCCGGCCGGCACGGTGACGATGCCCGTGGCGGCATCGTAGGAGCATTCCTCGGTGATGTCTCGCTGCTTGTTGCCGAACGTGGCGTAATGCTCGTAGACGGCAAACGACAGGCATTCGTCGAAGGAAAGCTGGTCGGGGTCGGTGTTGACCTTCACGTAGAGGGCATCGCCCCGCTCGACATAGCCGGCTTGGTAGGTGGCGAAGTCGATGGTCTCATAGGCTGCGTCCTTGAAATGAAGCGTGACCGCAACCGCGCCGCTTGTGGCCGGCGCTGCGACCGCCGGCGTCGGCTGCATGGTAAGGGGCAGAAGTCCGAAAGTGAGCAGAAACGCGATAATCATGCTCAGGAGGTGGCGGCCGGCTGCTGGCCGCGCGGGGGCTGGACGGTGGTCATCCACGAGAATCTCCTCTCTGCGCGGGCCAACAAGCCGCGCGGAACGGGTGCAAGGGGTCAGGTCTTTGGCTGCAGGCAGTGACGTCCAAGTCTCGCAGGGCTTTTCGCTATCAAAAGGGTTGGCGTATGGCAGCCAAAGCACCTGACGCTTGGTACCGTAGAGCCGCAGAACCGTGAAACGATATCGAGACCTTCCCGTTTTCCGCCGTCTGAGAACCGTCGGCGAACCGCCGAGAAACCGTCCCCGAACCGTCTGAGGCCCGCCATGCGACCGCCCCCGAACCGCAACAGCGCCCCGCCTCCGAGCGCCGAGGAAGTAGATGGGACGATTTTGTCTCAGCTAAAATATCCGAGCCTGTGAAGAGGCGGTCGTGACCTTGTAGTTATTTCGCGAGCGCGCGACTGCGGAAGATTCCCCTTGGGGCTTCCTCTCTATAATGGGCGACGAACGAAACGGCCCCGTGTACGGCGGCCTTCTCTTACCTGAAGCAAAGCAAAAGGAGCAAACGCAGTGGATATTCTCATCATGCTCGTCTGCGGCGTCATCACCATCGGCCTGCTCGTGTTCATCCACGAGGGCGGCCATTTTCTCGCCGCTCGCGCCTTCGGGGTGCGCGTGACCGAGTTCATGCTCGGCCTGCCCGGCCCCTCGGTGGGCTTCACCCGCGGCGAGACCCGCTTCGGCGTGACGGCGGTGCCGCTCGGCGGCTACGCGAAGGTGTGCGGCATGGAGGCCGGCCCCTTGCAGCCCCATCTTCAGGAGGTGCTCGCATCGCTGTACCGCCGCGGCACGGCGAGCATGGAGGACGTGGCCCGCGACTGCGGCATCTCTACTGATGCGGCCTACGAGGCCCTCGAGGAGCTCGTGGAATGGGGCAGCGTCATCGCCCCGCAGAAGTCCGACCAGTTCAACACCTACCGCGCCCCGCGCGTGGCCCCCACCAAGCGCCAGATGAAGCGGGCCGCGAAGGCGGGCAAGGGGGAGCTTCCCTCCTACGAGCTGGGCGAGGCGCGGCCGGTGGACGATCCGCGCGCCCTGTACGAGGCGGAGTACAAGCAGCAGTACCGCTCGCTGCCCTTCTGGAAACGCTCGGTCATCCTTCTGGCGGGCATCGCCGTGAACCTGCTGTTCGCCATGCTCGTGTTCGTGCTGGTGTTCTCGGTCATCGGCTTTCAGGTGGCCCACCCCGACACCGGCGAGATCGTGACCATCCACGCCTCGGTGCTCCAGGCGCTGCAGGCGGGCTTCTCCTACATCGGCATGGTGGTGCAGGCGGTCATCGGCCTGTTCAACCCGGCCACGGCGGCCCAGACGGTGTCGGATTCCACCTCCATCGTGGGCATCGCCGTCATGTCGAAGGACTATTTCCAGGCCGGTCTCATTGAGGCGCTCGAGTTCATGGCCATGATCTCGGTGTCGCTCGGTATCATGAACCTGCTGCCGATCCCGCCGCTCGACGGCGGTCGCTTCGTGGTAGAGCTCTTCCAGAAGGGCACCCGCAAGACGGTGTCGCAGAAGGCCATGAACTATATGTCCATGGCGGGCATGGCGCTGTTTCTCGGGTTCTTCGTCATCATGCTGAACCAGGACATCCAGCGCTTCGTCTTCGGCAACTGGGGGTAGGCGGCGCTCCGTCCTGGCGGGACGAGCGGGCGGCCCGACGGTGCGGGGGTGGCAAGGAGTCCCTCGAAGAGGCCGGCCGAGGTATACGGGCGAGGCTGGGGCGTTCAGCACCTGCGCCACTGCATGCGTCTTGCGCGAACGTTCCCCCACGATGAGAAATTCTACGCACTGCGTAGAGAATCGCGATGTCGTCCCTGCTCTATAATGGAACGACCCGTTTCGTTCTAAGGAACATCTATGACCAACGAATTGAAGCCCCGCGAGCGCACGGACGCTGCTGCAGATGCGTCGGCATCATCCCGCACCCCCGGCGTGCTCAAGCCCCACGAGCGCACGCGTTGCGTGATGGTGGGCAATGTGCCCGTGGGCGGCGGGGCTCCGGTGGCGGTGCAGAGCATGCTGAACGCCGCGCCCGACGACGTGGCGGCCAACCTCGCGCAGATAGAGGCGCTGGCAGAAGCCGGCTGTGAGATCGTGCGCATGGCCATCCCGCGCCGCAACTGCCTGGACGCCTTCGAGGCCGTGTGCGCCGCGTCACCTCTGCCTGTGGTGGCCGATATCCACTTCGACGCGCGCATCGCTATCGAGGCGGCCCGGCGCGGGGCGGCGAAGCTGCGCATCAATCCCGGCAATATCGGCGGCCTGGAGGCCACGCGCGCGGTGATCGCCGCGGCCCGTGCGGCGGGCATCCCCATTCGCATCGGGGTGAACGCCGGATCGCTCGATGATGCGCTCGCGGCTCGCGACGACCTCACGCTGCCCGAGAAGCTGGTAGCTTCGGCTGTCGAGTACGTGCGCTTCTTCGAAGACGAGTGCGACTTCCGCGACATCGTGGTATCGGCCAAGGCCCACGACGTGCAGACCACCATCGACACGTACCGCTTGCTGGCCTCTGCGTTGCCGCAGGTGCCGCTGCACATCGGCGTCACCGAGGCGGGCACGGCCTTCCAGGGCATCATCAAAAGCGCCTGCGGCCTGGGGGTTCTTCTGGAAGAGGGCATCGGCGACACCATGCGCATCTCGCTCACCGACGACCCGGTGGTGGAGGTGCGGGCCTGCTGGACGCTGCTGGGCTCGCTCGATCTGCGCCGCCGTGCCCCCGAGCTCATCAGCTGCCCTACCTGCGGCCGTTGCCAGGTGAACCTCATCGGCCTGGCGCGCGAGGTGGAAGAGCGCTTGGCGAACGTGCAAAAGCCCGTGAAGGTGGCCGTCATGGGATGCGTGGTGAACGGCCCGGGCGAGGCCGCCGATGCTGATATTGGGGTTGCTTGCGGCGCAGGGTCGGGCGTGGTTTTTTCCCATGGTAAAATCGTTCGAAAAGTTCCCGAGTCAGATATCGTGACCGCCCTTATGGAAGAGTTGGAGACCCTATGAACCAGATTCTGCACATGAGCAACCTGTACGCTCCCACCCTGAAGGAAGATCCGTCGGACGCCGACATCGCCAGCGCGCGCCTGCTTCTGCGCGCGGGCATGCTGCGCAAGACCGCCTCGGGCGTGTACACGTTCTTGCCACTGGGCTGGCGCGTGCTCCGCAAGATCGAGGATATCGTGCGCGAGGAGATGGACGCCGCCGGTGCCCAGGAGATTCTCATGCCGGCCCTGCAGCCGGCGAAGCTGTGGCACGAGAGCGGCCGCTGGGACGACTACGGCCCGGAGCTCATGCGTCTGACCGACCGCCACGACAACGAGTTCTGCCTCGGGCCCACCCATGAGGAGCTCATCGTGGACTTGGTGCGCAACGAGCTGCGCTCCTACAAGGAGCTGCCGGTGAACCTGTACCAGATTCAGACGAAGTACCGCGATGAGATTCGTCCTCGCTTCGGTCTTCTGCGCTCCCGCGAGTTCATCATGAAGGACGCCTACAGCTTCAACGCCTCTCAGGAATCGGTGCAGGAAACCTACGACGCCATGGGCGAGGCCTACAAGAAGATCTGCGACCGCTGTGGTTTGGAGTGGCGCGAGGTGGAGGCCGACGGCGGCCAGATCGGCGGCAGCGTGACCGCCGAGTTCATGGCCCTGGCGGAATCGGGCGAGGCCGAGCTGGTGTACTGCTCGTGCGGGTATGCGGCCGACGCCGAGGCCGGTGCCTGCCTGGCGCGCCCCACGGTGTACGAGGTGGAGGCCATGGAGAAGATCGCCACGCCCGGCGTGCACACCATCGCCGAGCTGGCCGCGTTCTTGGACATCCCCGAGTCCTCCACGGTGAAGGCCCTTTCGGGCAAGGACGCCGAGGGCAATCTCGTGTGCCTGTTCATCCCCGGCGATCACGAGCTGAACGAGCTGAAGATCGAGGGCGTGGTGCCCGGATTTGCGCTGCTGACCGATGAGGAGATGAAGGACTTCGGCCTGTGCAAGGGCTCCATGGGCCCGGTGGGGCTGCCCGAGAGCGCGCGTGTTATCGCGTGCGCGAGCCTGCAGGCGGTGCCTCAGTGGGTGGTCGGCGCCAACGAGGACGGCTTCCACTATGTGGGCGCCCGCCTCGGTGAGGACTTCTCGGTGGACGAGTGGGCTGACCTGTCTGCGGTCAAGCCAGGTGATGGCTGCCCCGAGTGCGGGCTGCCCCTCGATGGGGCCCGTGGCATCGAGGTGGCCCAGATCTTCCAGCTGGGCGACAAGTACTCCCGCGCCATGGGCGCCACGTTCATGGACGAGGAGGGCAACGAGGTTCCCTTCTTCATGGGCTGCTACGGCGTGGGCATTTCCCGCACCCTGGCCGCCATCGTGGAGCAGCACAACGACGAGCACGGTATTATGTGGCCTCCGTCGGTGGCTCCGGCCCAGGTGTGCGTGGTGCCGCTGACCGTGGGCGACGACGAGGTACAGCCTATGGCCGAGAAGATCGCGCGAGATTTGGCCGAGATCGGCTTCGAGGTGGTCGTCGACGACCGCGACGAGCGCGCCGGTGTGAAGTTCAATGACGCCGACCTCATCGGCTGGCCCGTGCAGATTGTCGTGGGCAAGCGCGGCCTGAAGGAGAACAAGGTGGAGGTGAAGCTGCGCCGCACCGGTGAGAAGAAGGACGTGTCGCTGGATACGTTGGCCGAACTCATGGGCTTCGCCCGCCGCTCTATGCGCAACAACACGCGCGCCGGCGCTGGCTACGGCAGCTTCGACGCCATCTTCGGCTAGGAGCGAGGCTTTCCTCTCAGAATGGGGCCCCGGAAGGCGGTCTGTGCCTTCCGGGGCCTTTCTTGTTTTGCGCCGAATGGATGCGAAGTCTCTGCGCGTCAAATAGTGGCAAAGCACCAGTTCAGAACCCCTGTCAAAGACTTTTGGCAGGGGTTTTTCATTGGATGGGGGGCCATGTCAAAGAGTTTTGGTGGTAGGGTGGCACCCGTCATGTCACTCTGATTGCGAAAGGACGGAACAGTGGAGCTGAAGGAATCGTTGAAGGAGCATCGGGCCCGCCTCGGTTTGTCTCAGGAAGAATTGGCGGAGCGCATTTTCGTGTCGCGCCAGACCATATCGAACTGGGAGACCGACCGCACCTATCCCGATGTGCAGAGCCTTCTGTTGCTAAGCGAGCTGTTCGAGACGTCCATCGACGAACTCGTGAAAGGAGACGTGGCAACTATGGAGAAGACCATCAAGGAAACCTGGAAGACGATGCAGAATTGGGCGCTGGCGGCCTGGGGCTTGGTAGCCGTAGGATTCATCTGCCTGATCGTGGGATTCCTGCTGCCGACGGGCCCCTCGTCGCTGGCGGCCAACTGCACCGAGGGTGAGGTGCTGGGTATCGTGCTGTTCGTGGCCTTCTGGGTCATGGGCCTTATCGTTATCAACAAGGTAGAGGTCATGAAGAAACAGAACGACCTGGTGACTTACCGGGAGATTGTCGCTTTTTCCAAGGGCGAGGACATAGAGGCTGACGAGCAGGCGTTCAGCCGCCGTCACCCGGCGCTTTCCAACGGCCTGAAGCTGTCGGTGAGTGCGATTTCAGGCTTCGTGGTGATGTATGTGGTGATGAAGATATTTGTGGGCTAGGTGGTTGCCGGGCGCCTGTTGCGGTGCGGCGAGGCGGCCGAGGCCCGTTGCCGGCGCAGAGCCGCGCGCCGCTGCCTGCGGCTCGGCCAAGGGGCACCGCGCCTTTCTTGGGCGCATCTGCGGCCCCGTGTCGCCGCCCGCGACGCGGCTGGGGCGAACGGCCAGTGAATATGACCGAGGCAATCATCTTCTGACGGGGCGGTAACGCTGTCGGCCTTTGGGGTGCGGGGCCTGCGGAGGATCGTATAGTGGAAGGTGCGAAACCGCCACCGAGATAAGGGAGGCCCGATCATGACAACGATTGCCGACGGACTGAAGGATGTGTTCCTAGCCGGTGTGGGCGCCATGGCCCTGGGAGCCGAAAAGACCCAGGAGCTGGTAGAGCAGCTCATCGCCAAGGGCGAGATCACCGTGGAGCAGGGCAAGGAGATCAACTCCGAGGTGCTGAAGCGGGCTCAGGCGAAAGCGCAGCAGGCGGGCCGGCAGGCCCACGAGGCCGCTAGCGAGGCCCAGCGCCAGGCGAAGGCCGCGGCCAGCCAGGCCGAAGAGCGTGCGAAGACCGCCGCTTCCCTGGCGAAGGAGGACGCCGAGTCCGCCGTGTCCTGGGGCCGCTCTCAGGCCGAGATGGCCGCCGACGCTGCCAAAAAGGCCGCCGGGGCCGCCCAGCAAGATGCCGCCAGCTTCGCCGAAGCCCTGAAGCACGACGTGCTGGAAGCCCAGATGGCCATGATGACCCCCGAGCAGCGCGCCGAGTTCGCCAAGAAAGCCGCTGAGATCGCCGCCCGCGACAGCGCCGATGCGGCCGAGTAGACGCGGGGTCTGCAAGACGAGAGCGCGGGGCCCAAAGCGACACTCGTGTCGCGACAGCCAGTAGCTTGGGGCAGAATGGGCCCTGAACTAAAATGGCTTTGTTCTACCCTTGTGCCATCAGCCTGCGTATGCCGGCGATACTCGAAACGCTGTCGAGCATGTCCAGCATGGCCGGAGCCTGGTAGAAATCGCCGCGGCGGGCGTTGCCCAAGGGCCGCAAAATGCCGTATTCGCAGGCGCGGTTTATGAGAGTGGTGGCCGCACGCTGGGTGATGCCCAGGTGTGAGGCCACGTAGGCGGAATCTACCACGGGCTGCTCCACAAGCAGCGTCGGAAGCTCGTGAATTTTCGCTCCGGAGCGCTCCGTGATGCGGCCGTGCCAGTCGTTGATAATGCCCTGGGCAAGAGCAGAGGTTTTCTGCGCGATGGCCATGGCCAGATTGAGGGCGTCGGTCAGCTGCTCGATGATGGGAAGTGGGTTGCCTTGCTGGTATTGGGCGAGCGAGTCCATGTAATTGTCGATGTCATGCAGAAGGCCAGCGGAAACGGGCACCGTGCTTTGGACCAGTACGCCGTCATTGCGAAGCATGCGGTGCAGCAGCGTTCGCCCCGTTCGTCCGTTGCCGTCGATGAAAGGGTGTATGGTTTCGAATTGCGCATGGGCAATGGCGGCTTTTGCCAGGGGGTCTATGGCACCCTGCTGAGAAAAGCAGCAGAGATCTGCCAGGCAATCGGGCACTCGCTCGGCTATGGGCGGCACGAAGAGCGCCCCATGGGGGCTATAGGCAGTACCACCCACCCACACTTGCTCCTGGCGAAGCTGCCCTGCGAAGTCGGCACCGCTTTGCCCGAGAAGGGCGCGATGGATGTCACGCACGCTTTCGGGTGTGAGGGGGCCGCTCAGGCTGAGGGCGCAGAGCATAGCCGCGATGTTGCCAGCGATGATCTGGGCGTTTTTCGGCGCTGAGGGGGAAAGCTCGGCCAAGGCAATGTTGCGTGCGCTTGAGGTGAGGTTTTCTATCTGCGAACTGGCTGCCGACTCGCTTCGCAGAAGGAGGCTGGGCATGTTGAAGGGGAGCGCCGCCTGCCGCTCGTCGAAGCGAGTGAGAAGGCTGCGGGTTTCGCTGAGCTGCTCGATAAGCTCACTCGGAAGGGTGAGCGTTCGCTCGCTAAGGAGGGCGGGGATAGCCGCCCGATAGGTTGCAGTGATCTTGCGGCGCTTTGCCTTGGGAATGAAAACGGTGTCATCGTCGCTGAGGTGCCAAGGAGCCTCTTCGCTTGATACAGCGGGCCAACCGTTCATAGATTCCCCTTCCGTTCTTCCGTAGTTTCACTTCCTCAAATTAGCATTAGCAGAAGTGAAACTGCATTCACTTCCGCTAATTTTCCATAACGGAAGTGAGTTGCGAAGAGCGGGGATGCTGCGGTTTTGCTGTGAGGTGAGCGGTCTCCGGATGGCCCTGCTGCCGGGGTGCCCTCCTCGCAGTCGGGAGCGCCTCTTCGGCATTCGCGGCCCGTCCCGTGACGCTTTGGCGCGGTTGGCGGGGTGGGCGCGGGTGCGGGGCCGGGCGCGTGGTACACTGCTGCGAACGAACGAAAGGCCCCCGAGCGGCCGTCCGGGTGCCGGCGCACGGTGCGGCGGAGGGCGGCGGCCCCAACCAACGAAAGCGAATCCATGGCTGATTTCATTGAAGGCAAGCGTCCGGTTATCGAGGCGCTGCGCACCCACGTGCCCCTGAAGTACATCCTCATGGCCGACAACCTGAGTCAGGGCGACAGCATCGTGCGCGATATCCAGCGCAAGGCGAAGAATCGCAACGTGCCCATTAAGAAGGTGTCGAAGAAGAAGCTCGACGAGATTTCCGAGCGCGGCAGCCACCAGGGCGTTATGGCCGAGGCCGAGCCCTTCGGCTATGTGAACGTGACCACCATTCTGGAGGCGGCGGCGAAGTCGGCCGAGGAGCATGACGGGCGGGCGCTCATCGTGGTGCTCGACCACATCACCGACGCCGGAAACCTGGGGGCCATCGCGCGCTCGGCCGAGTCGGTGGGCGCTGCGGGCATCATCATTCCGAACAAGCGGGCGGCCCGGGTGACGGCGGCCACCTACAAGAGCTCGGCCGGGGCCATCTCGCACATTCCCGTAAGCCAGGTGGCGAACATCACGAGCACCCTGGATCGCCTGAAGGAAGAGGGCTTCTGGGTGGCCGCTGCCACCGAGCACGCGAGCGACTATATTTGGAATACGAACCTGAAGGGCAAGATCGTGCTCGTGATGGGCAACGAGGGCGAGGGCGTGTCGCGCCTGGTGCTGGAAAGCTGCGACTTCGGTGTGAAGCTGCCCCAGGTGGGCGAGATCTCCAGCCTGAACGTGGCCCAAGCCTCCACCGCCTGCATGTACGAGTGGCTTAGGCAAAATTGGGCCTAGCTTGCGGGTGGGAATGTGGCGAAGCAACGGAAGAAACTGCTGATCGTCGATGGGTACAACGTGCTGCGGTCGGGCAGTCGGTACCGGTGGCAGCCGCGGGCCGATGAGGACTACACCGACGACTTCTTCAACACGGCGCGCGAGCGGCTCATCAACGACGTGGTGAACTTCGCCGGGCGCGATATGGGCGCCGTCATCGTGTTCGATGCGGGCGACAACGAGCTTTCCCAGGGCAGCCGCACCAAGGTGGGCGGCGTGGACGTGGTCTTCTCGCCGGCGGGGCAGTCGGCCGACAAGGTGATTGAGAAACTGGCCTACGACGCCGGCAAGCGCGGTGTGGAGACCATGGTGGTCACGAGCGATGCCGCCATCCAGGACACGGTGTTCGGTGGCGGCGTGGATCGCATGAGCGCCGAGGGGTTCTCCCATGAGATGGGCGAGTATTACGAGGACGCGCGGCTCGACGACACCCCGAAGGTGGCCCCCAAGCGCACCGTGGCCGACCGCATTCCCGCCGACACCTTGGCGAAGCTGAAGGCCCTGCGCGACAAGAAGTAGGTGGCGGCCGGCCAGCATCGTGGTGCTCGGCGGTGGGCCTTGTCGGCAGTATTCGTGCAAGAGAGGGCGGTGTTTTCCCAGATCAGACATTCCGCAACCAATAATTGCGGGAAATGACAACGCGAATTGGTCGCGCGGGCGGCGGCGTTTCGGTAGGCTCTCGAAGGCAGTCGAGGAAGGCAAACGCAGAAGAAAGGGACCACATCATGAACGTTGAGATTGCCGAGCGCCTGGCCGCGCGCCGTAAGCAGGCGGGGCTGTCCCAGGAGGCCCTGGCGGAGAAGCTGGGCGTGTCGCGCCAGGCCGTCTCCAAGTGGGAGCGGTCGGAGTCGTCGCCCGACACCGACAACCTCATTGCCTTGGCGAAGCTGTACGGGGTATCGCTGGACGAGCTGCTGTACGTGGACGACGCCATTGCCGACGATGTGGCCTTCGAGGCGGCCGACCGGTCCGCGGGCCGCCAGGGCGCGGCGGGCATGGCGGCTGGCGGGAGCGCGGCGGGCGCGGTGCTGACGACCGCCGATGCCGCTGGCGGCGCAGGCGAATCTGCGGCCGACGTCCGCGACAATACGTTGTTCGGCCCCGACGGAATCAACTTCGAGAAGGAAGGCCGAGGGCATGTGCACGTGGGACCCGACGGCATCCGCGTGAACGACGGCAAAGATCACGTGCTGGTGAGCTGGGCCGACGGCGTGCACGTACGCGACCGCTACGGCCAGGAAGTGCACGTAGGCTGGGATGGCGTGCGCGTGAACACCACCGAGCCCGGGGCCGCCGACCACATCTTCGAGCGCGCCTCCTTCGATGACATCGATTCCGACTTCGCCAAGCGGTGGATGAAGTTTCCCTTCTGGGGCATCGTGCTGGCAGCTTACCTGCTGCTCGGCCTCGTAAGCGGCGCGTGGTGGCAGGGGCTGTTCCTGCTGTTCCTCATTCCTGTGTACTACATCGTGGGCGCGGCCATCGTGTCGCGTCGCGTGGCGCCCATGCTCTGCGGCCTGTACCCCGTCGGCGTCACGGCGTGGTTCTTCTGGATGGCCTTCGTGGTGGGCCAGTGGCATCCCGCGTGGGTCATCTTCTTCACTATCCCGCTCGTGGAAATGATCATCGTGAAAACCTCCGAGCGTTGGCACCGCCGGCATGATGCGGGCGAGGTTATCGTCGAGGAGCTGTCTTAGACGCGTGCCGTGCCGACGGCTCGAAGAGACGACGTTGCGCCGAAGCCGACCGTCGCCCTTCCTAAACGGGCCGCTGTTGCTCCGAGCGAGTCTCCGCTGCCTCGAACGGGTTGCTGTCCCGCAGTCGGACGCCGCCGCCTTCCCTCAGCGCTTGGGCACCCCCGGTTCCTCGGAACACGGGGGCTTTTCTTTGGTATGCTGGTATCGTTGAGAAAGTGACTGGCATTTTCCCAGGTGGCATACGGGGCAACCGTTGGTTGTCGCGGCAATTTCCCGCAGGATTTCGAAATTGACCACAAAGGGTGCTGGTGCAACTTCCGGGGAAACCATAGGGTGAAAGGCGAGCAGTGACCACACGCAGGACACGAAAGGGAACCATGATGAACGTGGAGATTGCCCAGCGCCTTGCCGAGTTGCGCCGTGAGCGCGGCTTTTCCCAGGAGAGCTTGGCCGAGCAGTTGGGGCTGTCGCGCCAGGCCGTTTCCAAATGGGAACGGGCCGAGTCGGCGCCCGATATGGGGAACCTCATTGCCTTGGCCGATTTGTACGGCGTGACGCTCGACGAGCTGTTGCGCGTGAGCCCCGAAGTTGAGGAAGACGTGCGCTACGAGTCGCAGGAGCGCGCCGAATCGGCCGAGAGCCAGGCGACGGAAGCGGCCGAAGCGGCTCGCGCGGCGGCCGAGCGCGCCGAGACGGCAGCCGTGGCGGCCTCGGCGGCTGCCGAGAGCGATGGCGCCCAGAAGGTGGTCGTGGAGGTGAGCGCCCCGGCGCCGGGGGTCGGAGCGAGCGCGGGCGCCCGCGGAGTCGGTGCAGCCATGGGCGCTGGCTCGATGGCCGGCGGTGTGCCCGGGGTTGCCGGTGCGCCTGCTGCGCCGCCTTATCCGCAGGCCGCTTCCCCCGGCGGACCGTCGGTGCCGGGCGGCATGCCGGGCGGGGCGATGCCCGGCTACGGCGCTCCGCAGGCTCCCGTGCCGCCAGTGGGGGCAGCACCCTTCGGGGGCTCAGCCCCAATTCCCCCGGCGGCTGCGGTACCCATTGCGCCGCCCGCGCCGCCCCAACCGAAAGACCCGCTGCGCAGCTTCCCCTACCCGCTGCTGTGCGCTGTGCTCTTCTTGCTGGCCGGTTTCTGCTTCGGATGGTGGCATCCGGGCTGGATTATCTTCCTTACCATTCCGTTCTACTACTGGATTGTGGGCACGCTGGAATCCGACCCCGCCTACCGCGAATGGGTCGTCGAGCGTGGGCGCGCGGCGCAGGATGCGGCCCGTGAAGACGCTTCGTCTGAGGGAGGTGCCCGATGAAGCTGGCAACGAGCACCTGGGTGAAGATCGCGCTCATCGGGCTTCTGTGCCTGGGCGTGTGCGGATGGCTCGGCGGCTGCGGACGGGGTGTGTGGTTCGCGAGCTCGCCGCTGTGGCCCGGCGGCGTGCTGGGTTGTGCTGGTATCAACGCCGTAGATGGCGCGCTGTCCGGCCTGGCCCAGCCTGGCAACTACGAAACCACCACCGAGGGAACCCGCTTCGAGGCGGATGCCTCCGAGGTGAGCGCCATCGAGGTGAATTGGCTGGCCGGCTCGGGGCAGGTGCGGGTGGCGCCCGATAGCGAGACGGGCGGCAAGGTGATCGTGGAGGAGACGGTGCGCGGTGGCTCGTGCCCCGTGATGGTGTGCGAGGTTGAAGACGGTACCCTGTCCGTTTCCTACATGGAGGGCCATGGCGGCCTGTCCGGGTGCTCGCAGAGCTGGTTCGGCCAGAAGGACCTGACGGTCACGGTGCCCGCGTCCCTTGGCGAGAAGCTGGAGCTGTTCGGCTTGGAGGCGGCTTCGGGCCGCTATACCGTGGAGAATCTCAACTGTGGTGAGCTGGAGCTGGGCGTGGCCTCGGGCGAGGTGGATATGACGGGGCTTGCGGCCAAGCGCGCGGAGCTCAGCGTGGCGAGCGGTCGGGTGCACGTCCAGGGTGCCATCACCGAGAACATCGGCCTCGACCAGGCATCGGGCGACGTGAGTCTCTCGCTGCCCGACGCGGCGCCTGCGGAGGTGACGGGCAGCATGGCCTCGGGCTCGCTGACGTTGGAGCTGCCCGCCGACACGCAGCTGGCGGCCGAGGTCGACAAGACGAGCGGCAACTTCAACAACAACCTGGGCGATGGAGTGGCTGGCGCACCGGGTACTGGCGGCGAGGCTGGGGCGCCGACGTGTTCCCTCGACTTCGACATCTTAAGCGGCAGCTTTACCGTTAATCCGGTGGAGTAACGCAGCGCGGGGCGCGCTTCCCTCCCGAAGCGCGCCCCGCTTGTTGATGGGCGGCAGATGCGGCACCCGCCACATGTTTTGCGATGCAGCTTAGCGCTGGCCGAAGAGGTCGTCCAGGTTCAGGCCGCGGCCGTCCTGGCCGTAGGGGTCGCCGTAACCGTAGCCGTTGCCGCCGTCCTGGCCGTAGCCGTAGCCGTCGCCCTGCTCGGGCATCGACTGCTCCAGCTGCTTCTTGGCCTCGGCCGCGGCCTTCTGGCTGGCGGCGTCATCGCCGAGGGTCACCTGGACCTCCTGCTCCTGGCCGTTGCGGTTCACGGTCAGCGTCACGGTGTCGCCCGGCTTCTCGCCGCGCACGGCCAGCATAAGGTCGCTCGCGCCTTCCACCTTCTCGCCGTTGAGGGCCGTGATGATGTCGCCTTCGGCCAGGCCCGCGGCCTCGGCACCGGAGCCCTGGGCCACGCTGGCCACGTAGGCGCCGCTCTCGGCGGGCAGGTTGTAGCTGCCGGCCATCTGGTCGTTCACCGTGGACAGGCTCACGCCGAGCTGGGCGTGGGTCGGGGTCTCGCCGGCGATGATCTGGTTCGCGAGATTCACCGCGTAATTTGCGGGAATGGCGAAGCCCACGCCGGAGTAGTTGCCGGAATAGGAGGTGATCAGCGTGTTGATGCCGATGAGCTTGCCGTCGGCGTCCACCATGGCGCCGCCGGAGTTGCCCGGGTTGATGGCGGCGTCGGTCTGGATCATGTTCGGGTAGATGGTAGCCTCGCCCGATCCGCCGGCCTGGGCTGACTCGCTTGCGTCCATGATCTGGGAACGGCTCGTGGCCGACACGATGCCCGTGGCCACGGACTGCTCCAGGCCGAAGGGAGCGCCCAGGGTCATAACCCACTGGCCCACGGTAAGGTCGTCGGAATTGCCGATCTCCATGGGGGTGAGGCCATTGGCGTCCTTGGCCTTCAGCACGGCCACGTCGGAGGACGGGTCGGTGCCCACCAGCTCGGCATCGTAGGTGTTGCCCTCGATGGTCACCTTGAAGGCCTGGCCGCCGTCTACCACGTGGTTGTTGGTAATGAGGTAGCCGTCCTGGGTCATGACGACGCCGGAACCGGTGCCCATGGCCTGGAGCTGGCCGCCCGCATCGGCGTAGGTTTCCACGAACACCACCGACGGCAGGCACTTGGCCGCCACGGCCTCGGCGAGGGTCTCGCCATTCTGGGGCGTGAGGGCCGCCTGGCTCATGGGGGCGGGCTCGTTTGCGGCTTCAGCGGTGGAGGGGTTGATGACGGCGCCGTTGATGCCGAGGGCCAGCATGCAGGCCATGGCCGCACCGGCAAAGCCCGTGAGGAAGGTGCGGCTGCGCTTCGACTGGGCGCCGGGCACGGTCTCGGCCACCGACGCGGCCACCGAGCGGTCGATGTCGAAGGCGGCGCGAGCGTGGTTGCCGCGAGGAGAGGGATTCGTGTTGAAGTTCGTCATGATGGCTCCTTTTGGAAGGGGTCTGTCTTTTGCTGGAGCGCAGACTATCACGGCGAAACACGGACGATCGGCTGCGGCAACCCCTCGTCATGCTCCCGACACGCAGATACATCAGCGGGAGTAGTCCGTAAGGATGAGGGGGCTGCCCTTCCCCGGTGAGCACGGATCACTGTTCCGAAAGAGGGACACCTGATAGAGCAAGGAACTGGGATGTTCTTACCGGGTAAGAGCGTCCCGGTGCGCCCGATGGCGGTCGAGTGCGATGCGGCCGCCACTTTTGCGTCGCTGCCATCCTGGGGCGGCGGCGACGCTGGCAATTCAGTACTTGTCCACGAGGTCGATGAGCTCCTGCTTGGAATGGATGCAGGTTTTCTCGAAGATGCGGCGGGTGTGGGTGCGGATGGTGGATTCCGATACGAACAGCGCCTCGGCGATAACCTTGGCGGAGCGGCCGCGGGCCAGGTAGGGGAGCACTTCGGCTTCCCGGCGCGTCAGGCCGTAATCCTCGGCGATGAGGGCGAAGACGGCCTCATCGGGGGTATCGTCGACTGAGGGCTCCTTTTCGGCGCCTGCAGCGTCGGCCGTGGCATTTGCCATGGCAGCTTCGGCATTTGCCGAGGCGATTTCGGCGCCTTCGGCTGAGAAAGTGCCATCGGTGCCGTTCTCGTTCGCGGTCGGTTTGCTGCCGAGGTTCACGCAACCGTAGACGATGGCGGGGCCGGTCAAGGAGGGGGCAGGCTCCGCGTCGTCGTCATCCTCGGGAACCTCGAAGGACGGGTGCTTGGCGCTGTGCCAGAGGAACCACAAGAGCATGACCAGGAGATACACAGCCGCAATGCAGACGCCCACGATGGCACCGCTGGCTACCTCGGGTACGAGCATGACCAAATAACCGATGCCAATGCCTATGAGCCGCGCCAGAATGGAGAGGGCGCGCACGAGGCCGCCCACCACGAAGCCAGATACAGCGAAGTCGTAGGCTGTAGCCGCCACCATGTACCAGATGATGACGTCGAAGACGCCGTAGATGGCGCTCATGATGGCGTTCAGGATCACCGGATGCACGGTCCAGAAGAAGGGAACGACGGCGAAGAGCACGATAGAGATGGGAATGAGCAGCTGGTAGGTCCAGGACAGGTTGATGTGACGTCGCGAGGCGATGACGAAGATGAACAGACCGAGGGCCGCGACCAAGTTCAGCACCAGGGGAAAGCCGTGGGCATCGGTGGCTGAATCCACGCTGAGCACGGCGGTTTCCCACATGAACCCGAACAGGCAGGAAAATACGAGGGTGGCGATGATGAGCGGCACCAGGGACGTGAGGGCGGTCAGGTAGCGTCTGCCTTCTGCCTGGGGCTCGGGCTCGCAGGCATCATCGGCACGGCAGCGCGTAAGGCAGAGCAGCGAGATGACGGGCAGAGGCGCCATGAGCAGCACGGGCGGAACGGCGGCCAGCGATGCCGCCAGGCTGATTCCCAGGAAGAGGACGGTGGTGAGGAAGAACGCCCCGGGCGCGTAGAGCACGGTGCGCGAAGGATGCATGCGCCCGAGCACGTCGGCCCAGCTTCCCCAGAAGTAGCCGTAGCCCACCCCGGCAAGGGCCGAGCCGGCCACGAGGGCGGCCACGAGACCGCCGCCTTCGAAACGGGCGCCTGCTAAATGGATGAGGGCGATACCGGCGATGATGGCGCTGCAGAATAGCCACGGGGAGAACTTCGCCAGGTTCTCCGGTGTGCGTTCCACGAGGGCCGAGATACTGAACAAAGTGGTCATGTTCGCGAGGAACGAGACAACTACCACCAAGGTGTTGAATTCCGGTGTGTCGGCGTTGCCAGTCAGCAAAATGGCGCTGCGGAAGGTGAGCATGCTGCACGCCCAGAAGAAGGCAAGGCCGAGATAGCGCAGCCGCAGAGAACGCGGGGATGACACATCGCCCGTGCGGGAGAACTCAATCATCGTTGCCATTGGCCCTCCCCCTCCTCATACCATGCTCTATCTGGGCATTTGCTGGCGTGTCATCTATTATGACCGACTTGCTTTCAGGCAAATCATCAGAAACTGATGATATAGAGCGAGGCCGACGATTCTAGCATGGGTCGCCATCGAGAGGAGGTGCGATCATGCAGAAGCGGGCAAATTACGTGAGGGCCTTGGGAGCGTTGTTCGCGCTCTGGGGTGCCGATTATCCCGCGGCCTATGAAGGAGCTCAAGCGGCGGCGGTCGATGGCCTTGCCGCTCCCGCGCCCCCCTCGGCGGCAGTGCGCCGCCGTCTTGAGGACGAGGTACTCACCTTGGGGGCCCTGGCCGCAACCCTTCCCGTGGAATCTCTCTATAAGCCGTGGGCCTCTATGTCGGGAGGTGACGGGGGCGGCCCGGCGCAGTTCGGTGCCGCGCGGAACCTGCTGCTCGGAGATAGCGCCCAGCATATGCGCGCGCTCTACGGTGGGCTGGAGTTGGAGGTTCCTCCCGCCTACGAGGCCATGCCCGACCATGTGGTCCTGCTGACCGAAGTAGCGTGCCTGTACGCAGAGGCGGGCAATGGCGAAGCGGTGCGCGCTCTGCTGGCCGACCACCTCGATTGGCTCAGCGCTTACGAGGAGGCCCTGGCAACCCGACTTGCGGCCCTCGGGGCGCGCCCGTTGCCCGTGGCACAGCACCACGATGAGTTGACGGCTGCCCTGGCCCACGGCCGCGAACTGGCGGGGGCCCTGACCCGGGCGATTCACAATCTTTCCCAGAGCCTTCGGTAAAACGCCGAAGGGCTTCAGAGACAAGGAGAACGCAGACATGCAAGAGAAGGAGGCTTTAATGCGCTGCAATCCCACCAGGCGGACCTTTCTGAAGGGCACCGCCGCCACCGCCGCGCTGGCTGCCGTGGGCACCTGCTCGGTGGCCGCGTGGCAGGCCGAGCGGGCCGAGGCTGCCGGGGCGAAGACCCAGGGGGCGTCGCTGTGCAACGGCTGCTCAAGCAAGTGCGGTCTGGTCGCCACTACCCTCGATGGGCGCCTGTGGACCGTGGAGGGCATGGAAGAGCATCCCTATTCCAAGGGAACGCTGTGCGGTCGCGGTCACGGTACGGCCCAGTGGGCCTATTCCGATGGTCGCCTGACCCAGCCCATGAAGCGGGCCGAAGACGGCAGCTTCGCCCCCATCAGCTGGGACGATGCCTTTGCCGAGATCGGGGCCAAGGTGCAGGAGATTCTGGCTGAGGCGGGACCTGAGGCCCTGGCCATCGTTCAGGATCCCCGTCCCTCGGGCAAGTACTACAGCAAGCGCTTCATGAATGCGCTCGGTTCGGCCAATGTGTACACCCACGCCGCTGCCTGCAACCTGTCTAAGGAAAGTGGCATCCAGGAGGCCACGGGCGCATCGAACTATTCTGTGGATTTCCCGAACACCAAGATGGTGGTCTTCATCGGTCGCAGCTACGGCGACGGCATCCGCCCCTCGTCGGTGAAGAGCCTGGCCGGGGCTGCCGACAAGGGCGCTCGCGTGGTCATCGTGGATCCGCGCTTGAACAACACCGGCATCTTCGCCACCGATTGGGTGCCCATCAAGCCTGGCACCGACATCGCCCTTCTGCTGGGCATTGCCAACGTGCTGGTGACGAACGATTTGTATGACCACGAGTTCATCGAGCAGTTCACTGTGGGCTTCCCGGAGTTCGCGGCCCAGGTGGCCGAGTACACGCCGGCATGGGCCGAGGGCATTTGCGACGTGCCGGCCGACACCATTGTGGAGCTGGCCGAGGCCCTGGCTGCCGCAGCGCCCGCCTGCGCCATCGAGCCCTCCTGGCGCGCGGCCTTCGGGTGCGCCTACCAGAACTCCTTCGAGACGGCCCGCGCGGTATGCGCCGTGAATGCGCTTCTGGGCTGCTGGGGCCAGAAGGGCGGCGCGCTCATCACCTCCTCGCCCAAGGCCGGCGATGTTGATCCGGCGAAGTTCCCCGAGGTGCCCAAGCCCGCGGCCAAGCGCGTGGGCGACGCCGAGTTCCCCCTTGCGCTGTCCGGCACCGGCACCAACCTGGCCGTGCTGAACGGCTGCAACGACGGCACCGTGCAGGGCGTGTTCTTCTACAACTCCAACGCGGTACAGGGCTATGCCCAGCCGGCGAAGTGGCGCGAGGCTCTGGCCAAGGCCAAGCTGGTGGTGACTATCGACGTGCAGATGAGCGAGACGGCCCTCGCCTCCGATTACGTGCTGCCCGAGTGCACCGTGCTTGAGCGCATGGAGCTGCCCGAGTTCATTGGCGGCAAGAAGCACTATGTGGCGCTGCGCACGCCGGTGATCGATCGCGTGCACCCCGAGACCAAGTCCTGCGACGAGATCTTCGTCGGTCTGGCCGAGGCCTGTGGCGTGGGGCAGTACTTCCCCTTCACCATAGAGGAGCTGGCCGATGCCCAGCTGGCCACGGTGGGCACCTCCCTTGATGCGGTGCGCGAGGCCGGCATCGTGGAGTTGGCCGATCCGGGCTTCGAGTTCGGCACGCCCACGTTCAAAACTCCCACGGAGAAGTTCCAGTTCACCTCGGCGAAGGTGGCCGAAGCGGGCTTGAACCCGGTTATCGGCTATGTGCCGCGGCTGGTGGAGCCGGCGGCGGGGGAGTTCTCCCTTATCGGTGGCAAG
>Ga0209064_1001237_pt1 | contig 42863 bp, 40 predicted proteins | sample Inofromicrocosms_FD_187498 | JGI IMG/M metagenome (GOLD analysis project Ga0209064, IMG submission 187498) | Mouse cecum microbial communities from Vienna, Austria - Inoculum for glucosamine and mucus D2O microcosms (SPAdes) (version 2) | ecosystem: Host-associated > Mammals > Digestive system >...
GCTGAAGATAAAAGGAGTTCTACCAGGGAAGCGTTTCTCGCCTTGGGATACGATGAAACGGGGCTATGCGGTACTCAAGTCTGGCCTATGGAATACCCTACCATTTCCCCGTAATACGTGAAGAGCCAAAACAACAAAGTTATTGACGGTTATTTGTTAGGGAAAATAACTAGTATTTGTATGAAAATCTTTCATCCAATTTACATGGTTCAATACGCAAGAACGGATCGGAAGAAGCAATGAGTTTGCCGAGTACAGAAAACTTATAGGCCAGATAGTTAGCGTGTTCTTTTTCGGTTTTACATCCTTCTTGTTTGGCTGCCACTGCCTCAAACCATTCTTTATCAAAAATTTCCGGAGAGAGTGTGTAGGCAAAACATCTGTCTCTATATCCGATTTCGAAATACATTGAACCGCCCGCAGGGGAAGGAGGAGCATCTTTCGGAGCTTTATCAAGGTCAAGAATGTATCTTCCTCTCGTAACAGCCCTAGTCACTAACTCAAAACCGTCCACAACGTCGGAACCTGGGAAAGAAGAAAGTATATAAATCTGATGTCTCATCGGCGGTTCACGGGGAGAGAGATCTTTGAACGCTCTGCCTAATAACTTCATGGTTACGCCGCTCGCAATCAAACCGCGCGGACCTGAATATCTCATTAAATCTTCAAGCTGAAAAACCAAGGTTCCTTCCGGCTCTCTGACCTCGACAAAATTTTTCATTTGAAAATACATTTACTTCTCCTTCGCAACCGGCAGCACGATTTCTTCTACCGGGACGGTTTTCTTGATAAAACCGTAATCTTTTAAAAACTTCTGAGTTTTTTCCAGCTGTGCAATATCATCCGGATTTAAACGAGAATAATAATGGTATGCAGAAGCTAATTTGCTTCCCAACTCTTCCGGTATACCCAACTCAGAAACACCGATTTTAACGGCTTCCTGTTTATTCTCATTAATCCATTGAACCGCTTTATCCTGAGCATTAGCGATTTTTTCCAGCGCTTCGGGATATTTGTCAGCAAAATCTTTGCTTACGGCCATCACGAGATTAACGCCGGTAAAGTCTTTAGCGTTAGCAATTTCTTTAGCGCCTGCTTTCTTGGCTTTTTCCAGCAAAGCTCCTCCCAAGAGAGCACAGTCAACTCTGCTCGTGAGTAAAGCGGTTAATGCCGCCTGCTGACTCATTCCAACGAAATGCACACTGCGTTCAGGAACCTTTTCTTTATTGAGGTAGTCCGCCAAAAGTTGGTGCAAGGCAGTACCTTTAGGACCGGCTACAGTAACCTCAGTTCCTTCCCCCGGCTTCTTTCCAGACAGACTGACTAAGCCGAACAACTCTGAAGGTCTTCCAACGCCTGCAATCACTTTTATTTGGTTGTCATTAGCATTTGCCAAAACCAGCGAAGAGAAATTCATCACTGAAGCTACCTGGGCCGAATTGCTGGCTAATGCCTGACCCTGTTTCCCGCCCTGTGTGAGGAGAATCCAGTTAATTTTGACATTATCTTTGGAGAGCTCTTTTTCTAAAAGATTATGTTTTCTCATCACGATATTCTGCAGGTTAAACGGCGCTTTAACATAGAGAATATCAATCGTTTCAGGCAGTTCTGCATTTGCCGCTGTCATCAAAAAGCTACATAAAGAAAAAGCCACTATGAACTTAAGCATTTTGATTCTTCCTTTTTATCATTGCAAGTATTCTATCTAATCAGAAAATCTTTCGAAGGTATTAGGAAGCATTGAAATTTGTAATCTCCTCTGCAGAAACGACTTAAAAGGGACACAGCACATTCATCTCTCAGGAAACAGCAGAGAAAGTGGCGATACGAAAATCAAAAAATAGATTGCTTTCCGATCCGCCTATTGAAAAGTCTAAGTATGCAAGCAAGCTCTTCTTATTAAAAAGAAATCCCCCAGTAGTTAGCTGGAGGATCTTTGTCTCAGATGACCGAGAAATTATTGAGCTTTTGCTAAAGCAGCGTTAACGGCAGCAATAATACCCTTGGAAGAGTTTGTAGCGCCAGCGATTGTTTCGAGGCCCTTTGTACCGTCATTCTTAACGATTTCAGGGATCAGGTTATCAATCGGGGCCTGAATAATCATGTCTGTTTCTGTGTGCTTCAAGACTTTAACGTCAGCAACTTTACCGCCTTTAACCGTAACAGCAACGGTAATTTTGCCGTGGTTGCCTTCACCTTCGCCTTCGAAAGTGCCATCTTTGTATGCTGCCTGAGCAGCAGTCATAAGAGCAACGCTAGCTAACAAAAGTACTAATTTTTTCATCGGAAAATCTCCATACTTGAAATAAATTTTGTTTAGAGCATCAATACTCTAACCGCAATAATTTTATCTATTTTTTGAGGAGATACCATTTTTCAAACTACAAGTTGAACTGAAAAGAAAAAAGATGTGTTCTCAATTGTATTTTTATGGAACTACATTTTTCAGCATATCTTCCACCATGGCATCGAGCAGATATCTCGGCTTCCAACCCCACTCTGTCTCCGCACAGCTCTGATCCATGAAATCAGGCCAGCTCTCTGCAATTCCTTGACGAAGAGGATCAATTTGGTATTCGATTTGGAAGTCGGGTATATGTCTTCTTATTGCTTCGGCTATTTCTTTCGGAGTAAAACTCATGGCCGTGACATTGAAGCTGTTTCGATGAACTAACTTTGCAGAATCCGCCTCCATAATCTCTATTGCGGCCCGTATGGCATCCGGCATATACATGAAGTCCATTTTTGTGTCTGGTCCAATCGGACAAACAAACTTTTCCCCTTCGACAGCTGAATAGAAAATATCAACCGCATAGTCGGTTGTACCCCCTCCGGGAGGAGTTGTGTAAGAGATTAGGCCCGGGAACCTAACGCTTCTGGTATCAACACCGAATCTTTTGAAGTAATAGTCTGAAAGCAACTCTCCGGTTACCTTGCTTACGCCATAAATCGTCGTCGGCCTCATGACGCAGTCCTGAGGCGTGTTGACCTTTGGAGAGCTCGGCCCGAAAGCACCGATAGAACTTGGCGTAAATACCGCACAGTTGTATTTTCGAGCAACTTCAAGAACATTAAGCAAACCGTCAATGCCAACGTGCCAGGCGTTTACCGGATCCTTTTCTGCGGTTGCTGAAAGAACGGCTGCTAGATTGTAGATAGTGTCAATTTGATATGTCTCGACAATCTTCTCGAGCGCATCTCGATCAAGAATATCAATTTCTACGGAAGGTCCGGTCTTTTGTAAATATTCCGGCACTGATCTTCGTTTTGTGTAGCCGGCATAGACAGTACCGGACTTACCTAAATGTTCTCTCAATGCGGCCGTTAATTCTGTTCCTATTTGACCGGTTGAACCGATTATTAATACATTTCTCATGGGTTAGGTTTCTAAAAGAATCTGTAAATAAGGGAGCCCATTAATAGGACAAGGACAACATACAAAATATTTCGTACGAACTTACTTCCGATTTTAATCGCATAGTAGGCCCCTACTCTGTTTCCAATCATGCTGGAAATTGCGCATGGAATTGCAATGGAATAAATAACGGAGCCACCGGCTGCAAAAGCCAGGTATGCACCGAAGTTAGCCGCCAAATTAAAAACTTTAGCCGTCCCCGAAGCCTGCACCATCCCCATCTTTAAAAAAACATGGAGTGCAATTAAAAAGAATGTACCTGCACCGGGACCGAAAAATCCTTCATAAAGGCCGACGATTGTCCCGATTAAGCAAACTCGAAGCCAGAAACCTTTTTTAGGCATTTCTCCTTCATCAAGTTTGAAGCCGCCGGAAAAGATAGTCAGCAAAATTGCCAAAGGCAGCATGATGACAATAACTTTTCCCATCATTTCATCAGGAACGAGCAACGCGAGCTTACCACCCGTTATCGACCCTATCATAGATGTGAGGATGCCGGCCGGAACAACTCTTATTAGGATTAAGTTGCCACGCCAAAAAGTCCAAATAGCGGCTAAAGAACCGATACTTGTTGCAAGTTTTCCGGTACCGAGAGCCATGTGCGGAGGAACTCCGCACAGTAAGAGAGATGGAACGGTGACAAAACCTGCGCCGCCCGCAATTGAGTCTATAAAGCCGGCCACAAAAAAGGCCAAAACACAAATAACTATGACAGTGAAAGAGACTTCCATCCTTTTCTCCTTTGTGTCTTTTATTTTTGTGGATTGTAATACTAATGTAATAAAAGAAATCTTTTGTTGCTTATTTCAGGAGAAAAAATTTTATCGTCACTCTCGTTATAGACCTAGGCGGCCAAGAGAATTAGGACTATGGCGTTACGGCAAAGAAATAAATACAAGCAGTTATCAAGATACCGATGATGATTGCCAAAATCCAATTTAAGAAATTAGGTTTCGGACGCGTACTGAATTTCTCTAACTCCTGAGAACACTTAGGGCAAAACGTTGCACTCACCTTCCCGTTCACTACTTTAGCTTTAGGAATGATCCGTTCACCGCAATGAGGACACTTAACTTTCAAATCAACTGACGTCGGGTCCGCAGAAACATTCTGTTGACGATGGTAAAGCTTGATGTTGTAAGGCTTATCTTCAATTAAAGTAAATTCAACAATATCTTTTAGGACAGGAGAATAGCCGGTACTTAATTGGTCGCTGGAGAAAGTAAAAATATTATTTTTCCCACAGTTAATCTCTCCCATGTTGCCATTGTCTATAACTTCAGTGACAACGCCTTTGAGTGTTACTTCGTTATCCATATTCTTTCTTCCTTTATTATTTGCCGCTCAGGCATGCTCCTCTTCTTCAGGCTGAATAGTCACGTGAGTAATTCCAAATTTAGCTTCCAGTTGATTCCTTGCGATGCTCAGAATCTCCGGCCATTTCTGGAAATCAGAAATGGTTACGTGAGCGGAAAGAGCTATTTCGTTTCCATCCATATTCCACACATGAAGATCATGCACAGACTTCACGCCAGGTACCTCTTCCAGCGTTGTTCCGACTTCCTCGTAAGAAATGTCCTCCGGGACACCGTCAAGCAAGAGTCGGAGAGACTTTTTGATGATGGAGTATGAAGAGTTCAGAATCAAGCAGCTCACGAACATGGAAAGGATCGGGTCAGCTTGAATAGGACCGCCGAAATAAATGATTAAGCCGGCCAGAATAGCGGCAATTGAACCTAACAGGTCGCCCATTACATGCAGCAGAGCCGCTCGTGTATTTAAATTCTTAGAATCGTGAGAAAGAATCCAAGCAACCAAAATATTAACAAGCAAACCGATGGAGGCCACGATAAAGACGCTGCCGCCTTCAACGGGCTGCGGATTTGCCAATCGTTCGACTGCTTCATAAAAAATCCAACCGACCACGAAGAACATCACGATGCCGTTAATTAACGCCGCGACAACTTCCATTTTGGCGTACCCATAGGAGTATTTAACACTTGCTGCCTTTTGAGCCATGACACTAGCAGCAAAAGCAAACAGCAAAGAAGCCGAGTCAGTCACCATATGACCGGCATCGGACAACAGAGCCAAAGAATTGGCCAAGTAGCCGCCGATGATTTCCACCACGGCAAAACCCAAGGTCAAAGCGGATGCAAAGGCAAGGAGCTTTTTAGAAGATGATGTGTTTTTATGTATATAAGCTGAATCCCCTTTTTTATGGGACAACAACTCTGTATTTTTTAATGTATCGCTCATAATTCAGCCAGCAACTATGTTTTTTCCTCTATTCAACAATGTTAGGAAGAAAGCGTAATCTTACGGCGAATTACGAGTACAAAATGGTCAATGATCAGAAATTTCGTGTACTACCGGAAACGGCAAATCGGCGAGAGTCATCCCGAAACCCTCCAGTAATTGATGAAGCAACGACAATTCTTCAGCCTTAGTCAGCTTATTTTTCTTGGATTCAAGAAATTTTTCCACGACCTTAACCAGAACTTCTTTACTTTCATGCGAAGAGAGACGGCGAATAAGATCTTCTGTGCATTCGCAGCATCTTTTGAGAAGTCCTACACCCAAAATACTGATTAAGGTTTCTTCGAAACAGTCTTTGTTATAGCTAAAGGCTTTCTTTCTGCCGATAAACGGCATCACTAAGAAGAAAGTTCCAATGCCTAAGCTGCACGGAACAACGGTTCTTCCCAACAAAGAATTCGGAATATCTAAAAGGGCCAACAAGACGCCTGCCAAAATAAAGCCGCCGCCGATTAACCACATCATCAGAGCATCTGAAAGGAACTCCATTCTTCCCCAGCTGCTGACATAGGCTTGAATTCTATCTATCTGATTTGCGACATGAAGAGCCTGGGCGTGCGTATAACCGGCTTCACGCTCAATCATTCCGATATGAATGGAATCCAAATAATCCCATTCTTTTCTAGTTACTCTATCCGGAGACTTTATAAGCTTTAAAAGCAAATGGGCGAACTTAAGACCTTCGTCCGTCTCTTCCTGGACGTAATGCTGCTCTGTCATGACCAAAATATTTTTCTAAAAGTAAGAGAATTTTAGCAAGTAAGAAACACCGAAAAAAATTCAAGACATAGAACTCCTTTTGGGTGCGTATTTGCAATAGAAAATCATCCGTAATTTAACAAATGCATACCTTTTTTTAGATAACTATTCTTAGGGTTTACTTTACTTTTTTTCGGGTTTGTTCTAGTATTTCGTTCGAGGGATTTATTTATCCCTCACTCCTTGGGATTTGAGGTTACCAAGCTGAGAATTTTCTTTCCGGACTGCTCAAACAGTCTGAAGTAAATTCCACTTGGATTTGAGGATTGAGTTCCCGTTAACTCTGTGGAACATATGCCGCTCGACACTTTATGTGCGGGTGGCTCTTTTTTTCGTTTTTCTTCGTTTTTCGAGGTCGTATTTCTGGACTTTTTCCGATAAAAAACTCGCCTTGTTCAGCAACGCATTGACGGAAAAAGAGAAAAAATTTAGGCGCTCCAGAACCTTAAAATTCCCAAAACGCCTCAAGAATTAACCTTCCTCCAGGAGGAAAGGAAGGATCCTAAATTTTTTAATTGTTTCGTTGCTTTTCTGGACAAAGTGCCGGTGTTCCATACATAGGAAGGACCGGCGGAAAGGAAATAATATCGTCATCAGACATTTGCATCAGTGCCTCCGGACCATCCTCAGCACTGTGATAAGCGTAATTCAGCTTTGCATAGACGTTAATGATGCCCTCATCCAAAATCTCTTTGACTTCCTCAGGACTGTCTTCAATTTCGGCAATCAAATCTTGCAGGGCCTCAAGGGCGTCCGTTAAGGTTGCTACGCTCCATTCTGCATCGTACTTTTGTTCATCGCTCATGACTATTTCCAGTTAAGAGAAGAATTATCGAATTACATCATTTTAATTCTCTTCGCCGGACAAAGTCGGTGCATCCGCATTGCCAGGCTGAAGGACTCGTTGGTAAACCAACGTATCTAGCCAGCGGCCTAATTTCCAACCGACTGATTTCAATTCTCCGACTCTCTCAAATTTGCAATTCTCATGAAGAGCGATTGCAGCTTTGTTTTCTTTATCGCCGATATAAGCAATCATCTGACGATAGCCCTTGCTTTCACACTCTGCGATCAGTGCCGTAAGGAGCTGCGTTCCTACTCCATCGCCTTGAGCTTCCGGATGGACAAAAACGAAGTCACGGACAGTATTAACATATCCCTGCTCCGGACTAAACGGTAAAACATAAGCAAATCCTACAACCTCTCCGGACACTTCAGCTACAAAACAAGGGCAATGATGCTCTTCAGCATATTCTCTTGTTCTTTCGATATCCTTAGAAGAGGGTAACTGCAAATCTAAGCTGCCCGTTCCCATCACCACAATCTGACTATAGAGACACAGCATCGGCTCTATATCGTCTTTGCTTGCATTTCTGATTGATACTTCTAGACTCACTTTCTCCTCCTGTAATGCAAGACATTCTAAGAAGAATTTGTTACAAAAAACAGATCCTCACACCTGAATAGGTACCGATAATGCGTTGGAACCAACCGATTTTTGAATCTTTCTCTGTTTTAGAAATTCGTCAATGTCTTTTAACCAACAGAGCTCTACAAGTAAAGTTAACTTTTTCCAAATTCAAAAAAGTTCCGTTCTCTTTTCTTTTGACTTTCTTTCTCTCCTACAATTTTGAGCACAGACTAAAAGAGGAAAGATATGGCGGGTTCAAGTATCGGTAAATTGTTGGTAGTCACAAATTTCGGAGAGTCTCATGGTCCGGCTATCGGTGCCGTTATTGACGGGGTTCCTCCCGGGATGAAGCTGGATGTCAACGATATCCAAGTAGAACTTGACAGAAGAAAACCCGGGACTTCCCGGCACGTTACTCAACGAAAAGAAAGCGATACGGTTGAAATCCTTTCCGGCGTCTACAACGGTGTAACAACCGGCACTCCAATCGGCCTTCTTATTCGAAATGAAGACCAAAAGAGCAAAGACTATTCCGAAATTGCAAATCTTTACCGTCCGGCTCATGCCGATTGGACATACGCTCAAAAATACGGAATCCGCGATCCGCGCGGAGGCGGCCGAAGTTCTGCAAGGCTGACTGCCCCGACAGTGGCGGCCGGTGCAATCGCAAAGAAATGGCTGAAGGAACAGTTCAATATCAATATCCAAGCTTGCTTGGTTCAATTAGGAAATCTTGAACTGCCCATTAATGATTGGGATGAAGTCGATCAAAATAGCTTCTTCTGTGCCGATAAAGAAATTATTCCCCAATTAGAAAGTTTCATGGATAGTCTCAGGAAATCCGGAGACTCTGCCGGCGGAAGAGTTTTTGTTAAAGCTGAAAACGTTCCCGTTGGAATCGGTCAGCCTATTTATGACCGACTGGATGCAGAATTGGCATTCGCCTTTATGGGACTCAATGCCGTTAAAGGAGTTGAAATCGGAGAAGGCATCAAAGCGGCGAGATTAAAAGGCAGCCAAAACGCCGATCAAATGGACTCTAAGGCTAAGGATCATTTTTTGAGCAATCATTCCGGCGGCATCTTAGGAGGGATTTCTACCGGCCAAACGGTTTATGCAACCGTTTCCATCAAACCTACCCCTTCCATCCGCTTGCCCTTAGCAACGTTGAATTCTCAGATGCAAGATACAACGGTGAGTACAAAAGGCAGACATGACCCTTGTGTCTCGATTAGAGCCGTTCCGGTACTTGAGGCTCTTATGGCCCTTGTTCTCATGGACCTGATTCTTCAAAACCACGCTCAGACCGGATGGTAAAAGCCAAAGTTTGACCTCTGCTGAATCAACAGTCAGAGGTCTTTTCCAGCAAAATTACTTAGAACAGCCGCATCCGCAGTCAGTTGCAGCTTCGACTTCTGCGTCCATCAATGCTTCGGTTTCCAGCTGTTCTTTTTCTTCTTTTGCTTCTTTCTTGGATTTGGTAGAACAACAGCAACCGCAGTCGGTAGCTGCCTCAACTTCTGCATCCATGAGTGCTTCGGTTTCTACTTGTTCCTTTAACTCTTCTTTCTTGCTCATCGGAAAATCTCCTACACAGTTAGATTATCTATATTGATTGTGCAGGAGAAAGTTCGGATCATTGGACAAAATGCACAAAAATGAGACCTTGAAGGACTATTCAACGTCTTTGACTCGCAAATCAGAAAGCCTATAGCCGCACACAAAAAGCATGAATAAATACGCAACACCGGCAACGGCAATCAGTCCGCAGAGGATGGTCATTTTCATGGCCCAGCTCATTTGCAGATGTGCCCAATCAATCTGCATCTGGGCAGCAAAAAGAATCGCGCACAACACAACTGAGGAAACAAATACCGACATAAACAGCTTCCTCCAGCCCTCAACTGGGGTAAAAATCTTTCGTTTTCTCAGAATGCAAAGGAGAATTGTGCTGTTAAAACAAGCACCGAGCCCTACTGACAAGGCCAATCCGGCATGAGCAAATAAAGGAACATTAATAAGATTAAAAAGCTGAGTGACAATCAAAGCTGCGCAAGCCACTTTCACCGGGGTCTTAATGTCTTTTTGAGCATAAAAACCCGGGGCAAGAATCTTAATCCCAATCAAACCTATAAGTCCGATGGAATAGCCCAGGACTGCATTTGAAGTTTGGACAACATCGTTCGGCCCGAACAATTTGCTTTGAAAAAGAACGGATACCAAAGCATCCGAAAGAAAAGCCAACCCTAAAGCCGCAGGAATGGCAAAAGCAATAATCAGCTTGAGTCCCCAGTTGAGCAACGCGTTATATTTATCCATCGAGCCCTTTGCAAAAGCAGCCGAAAGACTTGGAAGCAGAACCGTACCGAGAGCCACACCAAGCAAAGCAGTTGGGAACTCCATCAAACGGTCGGCATAAGTCAGCCAAGTAACCGAACCTTCCGCTAGGAAAGAAGCGATATTGGTATTGATAAGGATAGAAATATGTGCAACGCCGACCGCAAACAAAGCCGGAACCATAAGTTTTAGGACTCTCCTTACGGTCGGATCCTTAAGAGCAGTAAGCGGAGAAACAGGCTTCGGCAGCAACCCTCTCTTCCACAACGCAGGGATTTGAACAGCCAGCTGCAGAAAGCCGCCTGCCATGACGCCGATTGCCAAAGCAAAGATCGGCCTTTCCATATGCGGCGCTAAAAACAAAGTAGCGCAAATCAAAGACAGATTCAAAAGAATTGGAACAGCCGCCGGAATCGCAAATTCTTTCCATGTATTCAAAATGGATGAACTAAGGGCAACCATTGACATAAAAAAAATGTACGGGAACATAATTCTTGTCAACTGGCTTGCTGTAGTGAATGTCAGCGGTTCTTCATACAAGCCTGAGGCAATAATCCAAACAAGAATCGGCGCACATAGAGAGCCTAAAACGCTGATAAGAAGAACGACACTGGCCAATAAGCTTGCAACTCTGTCAATAAACGTCTTAGCTTCATCTTGTGTCTTAGTAGACTTTGCATCGGCAAGCATTGGTACAAAAGCTTGCTGAAAAGCACCTTCCGCAAAAAGACGGCGTAATAAATTCGGAAGTCGAAATGCCACGTAGTAGGCGTCCGTATCTCCGTTTACGCCGAAAAATCGTGCAATTAAAATATCTCTGATAAGACCTGTGATTCTTGAGATAAGAGTCATGCCCGAAATCACTGCTGCACTTCTAAAAATACTCACTTCTACCTCTTAATCTCTTTTTGCGTATAGGAAAACTAAAAACAGGTGCCGAGACGTCCTCAGCTTTTAAAGCACAACATTCTAATCGTGTGAAATGCAGACTTCGGGATTTATCCGCAAATCCGTCCTAAAAATAACAGTTTGCGTGCAAATTTGTCCGCTCTCTTAAGTAAATGAAAAAGTTTTTAGGAACTAGAACAACATATTGTTTTCAAAACTAATCTTTTTCGGCAACAAACAATTCGGGTTTGTTCTTAGCGGAACGATTTTTCGTAAAATCTCGCCCTGAAATATTCTAAAAGATACATTTTTACAATACTTTCACATAGTCCATTAATTTTAATTTTGTTGTATACTTTCGGACTTGTTTGATGACGGCTGCCTCGGAACTGTCGTCTAGTATTAATTTTATTTAACAACCGGCCTAGCCCTAATATTGCAGTGGCAACCGGTGATTTTTTGTACAAGCCACTCGCATAGGCAAGGAATTTAAACAATGGCAAATACTAAACAAGCTCGCAAGCGCGCTATTCAGTCAGTTGCTCGCAACAAGCACCTCTCTGCTCAGCGTTCTCGCTATCGTACAGCAATCAAATCCGTCCGCAAAGCTATCGCTACTGGCGATAAGGCTGCTGCTCAGCAGGCTTACACTGCTGCTCAGTCCGTTATTGACTCCATGGCTGATAAGAAAGTTCTTCACAAGAACGCAGCTGCTCGTCATAAGAGCCGTTTGACCGCATTTATCAAGGCAATGGCCTAATAATTCGGACGAATTCGTTAAGGGGACCTACGCGGTCCCTTTTTTCATGCGTGTTTGCCACAAATGCCATGAAATAAATTCTTTCCTTATTCATTCTTCTTTACATTAAATCTATAATTCGAGAATTAACCTCTAATTTGAGGATTTTTTATAACATCTTTGTAAGGATAGGTTTGCCAATGTCAAATCTGATGAATACCTACGGCCGTCTCCCTGTCGAATTTGATCATGGACAAGGTGTTTGGCTTTGGGATAAAGAAGGTAATAAATACTTAGATGCGCTCGCCGGTATCGCTGTTAATGCTGTCGGACATGCCCATCCTCGCCTTGTAAAGGCCATCAGTGATCAAGCATCGAAGTTAATTCACTGCTCTAATTATTTCCAAATCAGCCTTCAAGAACAGGTAGCAGCCAAGCTGCTCGAACATTCCGGATTAGACGCTGTTTTCTTCTGCAACAGCGGCCTCGAAGCCAACGAATGTGCCTTTAAGATTGCTCGAAAATACGGTCATCAGAAAGGAATCAAGGTTCCTACCATCGTCGTTCTCAAAAAAGCATTCCACGGACGTTCAATCTCTACTTTGTCTGCGACCGGCAATCCCGGCGTTCGTAAAGATTTCGATCCCTTCATGGAAGGCATCATTCAAATTGATGAAAATGATTTAGACGGACTGCGTAAACTGGCCAAGACCAATAAAGATATCGTTGCTTTGATGTTTGAGCCGATTCAAGGTGAAGGCGGTGTCAATCCGATTGATCTGTCTGCCATGAAAGAATACCGCCGAATCTGCGACGAAAATGATTGGCTTTTAATGGTTGATGAAATCCAATGCGGGCTCGGACGTTCCGGCAAATGGTTTGCTCATCAATGGGCAGAAATTAAACCTGACGTCATGACCTTGGCTAAAGGACTTGCCGGCGGCGTTCCTGTTGGTGCCGTGGTTGTTGGCAACAAAGCCAATATCTTCACGCCAGGCAACCATGGTTCTACTTTCGGTGGCAATCCTCTGGCGATGCGTGCGGCATTGGAAACCTTGAGCATTATCGAAGATGAAAATCTTGTTGAAAATGCCTACAACGTTGGTAAGAAGCTTAAGAAAGATCTTTCTAAGTCTTTAAACGGCTTCTCCGGCGTTCTGGAAATCAGAGGAAAAGGCTTAATGCTCGGTGTAGTACTCGACCGTGATGCACATGATTTGCTGGAACCAGCTCTTAAAGCAGGTTTGACGTTCAGCGTCACAGCCGGCAATGTAATCCGACTTGTTCCTCCGTTAATCCTTACGGAAACTGAAGCTGAAGAAATCGTTAAGCGCCTTACTCCGCTGATTCGTGCTTTCTTAGCCCAGCCTAAAGTCTAAGGCTCTGCGCCTGATGTCAAGAAGCGAACTCCGATGAGTTCGCTTTTTGTTGGCGGAAAGAAAAGTCAGAACTAGACTATAACGACTTCCGGCTCAAGCTTTACGTTAAAGCAGTTTTTGACACGGACACGAATATCTTGCGCCATCCCTACAACGTCTTCGCCGAAGGCACTGCCGTAATTAACAATAATCAAAGGCTGTTTTTCATAGACGCCGACATCGCCCATTCTTAAGCCTTTTAATCCCGCATTATCGATAAGCCAAGCTGCCGACACTTTATAGCGTCCTCCGGCCATCGGATAAGCGACCACTGACGGATTCTTTTCCTGCAGGGCGTGAAATTCTTCACGGCTTAATACCGGATTCTTGAAGAAACTGCCTGCACTTCCAAGTTTATGAGGAGATGGAAGTTTTCTCTTTCTGATAGCAATCACGGAGTTGTAGATATCCGTTGGATGAAGCTCGGGTGCGTGATTGGACTGCAGATGCTCTCTCAGGTCCTTATAGCTAATCACCGGTTCCCATTTCTTAGGCAGCTTGAAAGTCACAGAGGTAATAAAAGCATTCTTCATTTCCGGCTTCTTGAACACCGAGGTTCTATAGCCGAAATCGCACTCTTCATTCCTAAGGACTTTGCGTTCTTTGGTCTTCAGATCAAAGTACTCAACGCAATGAATTCTCTCGGCCACTTCCATACCGTAAGCACCGATATTCTGAATCGGGGCACCGCCTACCGTTCCCGGAATCAAAGTAAGGTTTTCTAAACCGGGCTTTTTCGCATCCAATGTTCTTAGAATAAAACTGTGCCAATCTTCACCGGAAGCTGCTGTTACGTAGTAGAACTCCTCATCCTCACCGGCTGCTTCAACCCCATAAAGATGGTTGCGGAGAATAATTCCATCGAAATCCTGACTGAACAAAATATCAGAACCGCCCCCGAGAATTAAGAATCTTTTCTCCGGATGTTGGGCAAGAAAGTCTGCCGCTGAGTCTAAATCCTCAGCAGTTTCAATATCCGCGAATTCTTTGGCTTTCGCAGTTATCCTAAAGGTATTTAACTTCGTGAGGTCAACGTCATTCTTAACGGAAAAGCTCATAAAGATGCTCCGATTCTTATGCTTTTAATCTATTTAGTATTTTCTCTCTAATACTGTCGTTATCCAAGCCGCATTCCTTAAACAAGGAAGAATTGTCTCCTTGTTCCACAAACTTGTCGGGAATGCCGACTTGCAAAACTGGGACTGCGCCACCAAATTCTGCAATGGCTTCCAGACAAGCAGAACCTGCTCCGCCTTGAATAACATTTTCTTCAGCGGTCACAATTAAATCATGATTTTCGGCCGCTTCTTTAATAATTTCTTTATCTAAAGGTTTCACAAACCTCATGTCGACAAGAGTTGCATCAAGTTCTTCTGCCAGCGGAAGCAATTGATAAACCATGGAGCCGAAAGCCAAAATGGCCACACGTTTTTCTTTTTCCGCCCCTGATTGTCTCATCACTCTTGCTTCACCAAGCGGCAGCTCCTGCATCTCTTCGACAATCTCAACGCCCGGTCCCTTCCCTCTCGGATAGCGGACAACAGCCGGACCATTGTATTTATACCCGGTATAAAGCATCCGGCGCGCTTCATTCTCATCACTTGGTGCCATGATGACCAAATTCGGAATGCAGCGCAGGAAAGAAAGATCGAAGGCGCCGTGGTGGGTTGCACCGTCAGCCCCTACAATGCCGCCTCTGTCAAGCGGAAAGAGAACCGGCAGATTCTGCAGAGCCACGTCATGAACGATCTGGTCGAAGGCTCTCTGAGAAAAAGTTGAGTAGATCGCACAGACAGGCTTCATTCCGTCAATTGCCAAGCCGGCGGCAAATGTCACGGCATGCTGTTCAGCAATGGCAACATCAAAAAATCTATCCGGGAACTTCTTAGCAAAATTAGTAAGCCCGGACCCGGATTCCATTGCCGGTGTAATCCCAACAACCTTCTTATCTTTGGCTCCTATCTCGCAAAGCCAATCACTAAAAACTTCCGTGTAAGTCTTTGCATGGGCTTTAGCTTGAATTCCTACCTTCACATCAAACGGTGAGATGCCGTGGTACTGTGTCGGGTCATGAGCAGCCGGCTCATAACCGTGCCCCTTCTCAGTGACAATATGAAGAACCAGTGGCCCTGGTAACTCTTTCATGTTCTTGAGCAAAGGAATCAAAGCTTTCAAATCATGTCCGTCGATAGGACCATGATAATTAAGGCCAAACTCTTCAAAGAGCGTGGATGCCGGGGCTACGATGCCCTTACTGTATTCTTCCGCCTTTCTTGTCAAATCATAAAGTCGCGGAATCGGACGAACCAAAGCCTTTACTGATTCACGAGCTTGTGCATAAAAGCGTCCGCTCATCAAACTGAAGAAATGCTTGCTCAATGCTCCTACGGGAGGAGAAATAGAACAATCATTATCATTTAGGATAACCAAAAGGCGAATGTCTTTCATGTCCCCTGCACAGTTCATGGCTTCAAATACCATGCCTGCGGTCATTGCTCCGTCGCCGATAACTGCCACGTGATGCCGGTCTCTGAGTCCTCTTTCACGTGCGGAGACTGCCATACCTAAGGCGGCGGAGATGGAAGTTGAAGAGTGACCTGTTCCGAATGCATCGAATTCACTCTCGGTAATCTTCGGGAACCCGGATAAACCTTGGTATTGGCGGAGATGAGCCATCTGTTCTCTTCTGCCGGTAAGAATCTTATGGGCATATGCCTGATGGCCGACGTCCCAAATCAACTTGTCTTCAGGAGTGTCAAAAACATAGTGAATTGCAATGGCTAATTCGACACAGCCTAAAGAGGAAGACAGATGCCCTCCGGTTTTTGAGACTGAATCAATAATAAAGGCCCGAAGCTCTTTTGCTAAGACCTCAAGCTCCGGAATACTGAGTTTTTTTAGATCTCCGGGAGAATTAACGGTTTCAAGCAACTCATACATAGTTAGTGATCCCGGGAATAAATAAAGTCGGCAATTTCTCTGAGACGGAGTGTTTTATTTCCGCCGACGATATTTTCAATTTTTTGCACTGACGCTAGGGCCAGCTCATATTGTTCTTTTGCTAACTCACGAGATTTATCTAATCCTAAAATAGAAACGTAAGTCGGCTTGTTTTCTAATGCATCTTTACCGGCCGTTTTACCAAGCTTCTCTGCGCTTGAGACAACGTCCAAAATGTCATCGACAATCTGAAAAAGCAAACCTACGGCATTACCGTAGGATGAAAGTGCTTCAATCAATTCCTCGCTGGACGATTCTTCTTTCGCACACCAAATGCCCGACATAACGGCAGCATGAAGAAGAGTCCCTGTCTTCAAGGCATGCATATGCCGGAGCTCTTCCAAAGTCATCTTTTTACCGACCATAGATAAATCGATGGCTTGTCCGCCGCACATACCGCGGCTCGAAGCGGCGTCTGCAAGTAAAGAAATAAGAACAAGCTTTTGGTGAGGATTAAGAGTAGTCTCGGAAATATAAATGAAGGCTTCCGGCTGAAGCGCGTCTCCGGCAAGCATTGCCATCGCCTCTCCGTATTTTGCGTGAGTTGTGGGCTTTCCGTGACGCAGCATATCATTATCCATACACGGGAGGTCATCGTGGATCAATGAATATGAATGAACACACTCGATGGCAAGTGCCACTCTGTCGGCGTTGTGCTCATCAACTCCAAATAGTTCGCTCACTGCGTATACCAGGAGAGGACGGACTCTTTTTCCGCCTCCTATAACGGAATAACGCATGGCTTCATGCAGGATTTTGGGTTCAAGATCTGTTGGAGGCAAAAGCTCTCCTGCAGCTACCTCCACTCTTTGCTGGCAACCTTTGACCCACTCATTAAAACTTTTACTCATATTTCTTTTTATTGTTAACTAAAAAGGCACATCGTCTTTTAAGTCTGAAGAAGTGATTGCAGTCAGTTCGGAATCCAGCTTCTGAATTTTTTTCTGAGCCTCATCCAAAAGTTTTTGACAATGAGAACCTAATTCGATACCTCTCTGATATGTCGCCACAGACTCTTCCAGAGTAAGACCACCTTGGCTCATTTTACTGGAAAGCTGTTCCAATTCAGCCAAAGCCTCTTCGTAGGACATTTGAGAAATTTCCTTTGTTTTATCTTGTGCCATTTTCTTGCTTTTCTCAGAAAGTAGTACTTTACCTAACTTTATCCTATTTACAAAGGATTTTATTTGTTAACGGTCTAGAAAGTGTATGGAATTCAGATCTGAAAGATATTCAAACTAATTCTTTCGCCTCATAAAATACTAAGGTTTCGTTCCATGTCTTCCTACCAAACATTAAAATCTCGGCAATAACCGGAGAGATTATGATTTATACCACTTTGATGAATGTTCAGGAACTCCACTCAATCCTTGTTAATCAAAAGATTACAGGAAAAAAAGCGCCTCTTTGTGTTCTTGACTGCCGCTGCAGCATTGAAAACCCCGACGTCGGCATTGAGCTTTATAAAGAAGGCCATATCCCGGGAGCGGTTCTATGCGATTTTGATAGAGTTGTTACAGGCAAAGTCTGTCAGGGAAGCGGCCGACACCCAATGCCAGATCGAGAAATCTTTATCAAGAACATGGAATCCCTCGGCGTAAGTTCCGATAAACAGATTGTCCTTTACGATCAAGGAGGACTTGGATTCGCAACTAGGTTATGGTTCCAGCTTCGCTGGATCGGTCTGGAAAAAGTCGCTGTCCTCGACGGCGGTTATCAAGCATGGGTAAATCACAAATTTCCCGTGGCGACTAAGTCAACGGTTCCGGAGGCCGGTGTAATCAACGCTAACGAACCGCTCGAAATCCCGACCGAAATGAAAACGGTGCAAGACAATTTAAATACTCACAAATATCTTGTCGTGGACGCACGTTCGAATTCCCGCTTCCACGGTATCGGCGAAACTATTGATAAAAAAGCGGGACATATCCCTGGGTCAGTTTGCCGTCCGGGCTCTATGAACTTTAACAAAGACGGAGCATTCAAATCTCCGGTTGAACTTCGTAAAGAATTTCTTGAGTTGTTGGACGGAAGAAAACCGACTCAAATCATCAATAGCTGCGGCTCTGGGGTCAATGCCTCCGTTAATCTGTTCGCAATGGATTTGTGCGGTTTAGTCGGGTCCCATCTTTACACAGGTTCTTGGAGCCAGTGGATTGACGATGAATCCAATCCCATTGTCTGCAAGTAACGGCCAATTTTTTTCTCGGAGGTTTACGAATCCGCAAACCCCCGAGAAATTCAAGAATGTAGATTAATGCGTATGCAAAGACCCAGTCGCTACGATTGCAAGCAGAACCCCTAGGACAATAAAGAGCATCTGTGTAAAAAAGGCAGCTCTGCCCTTCTTAATCATCTCCGGCATCAAATCGGACAAAGCAATATAAATAAAGCTTGCCGCAGCCACGGCAAATGCGTACGGAATAAGCCAGCTGACTTTGTCTAAGAGGAAGTAGCCGAGGATCCCGCCAATAACGGACGTAAAGCCCGAAAGCAGGTTATAAAACAAGGCTCGCCCTTTACTAAAGCCGGAATGAAGAAGAACCATAAAGTCACCGACCTCTTGCGGAATTTCATGAGCCATGATGGCCAATGCCGTAATCCAACCTAAACTAGGCGTCACCATAAAAGCGCTGGCAATCAATACGCCGTCTGTCAAATTGTGAAAGGCATCTCCAAGAAGGATCGCTTGGCCGCCTCTGCCTTCGCTTTTTCTGCTCTCTTCGATCATTTGAGAAACATTTTCTGCTTCATGATGAGAGAAAAATTGTTCAATGCCGAAAAGAATCAAAACGCTTACAAGAAGGGTCCATCCGATATAGGTCGCATCTTCATGATGCTCAAAGGCCTCCGGAAGCAGATGCGTGAAAGAAACGGCCAGGAGAAGTCCTGCCGACAGGCATAACATCTTGGACATATATCTATCCAAGAATCGAAAACTAATCAACCCGGCCAACACAATAGAAAGTGCCGAGGAGATTGTTGTTGCTAAGATAATTTGCAGAACTATTGACATACTCTTCCTTTACGAACGTAAGAGTACTACGCCAAGAGCAAAAATTCGCTGAAAAGAGCTTAAATCAAGAAAAAAGTCTTCATCCTTCTTCTTTGCGAACGCTAAGTTTTTCTTTTTTATACCAGCTTCTTGCAAACGCCTCTTCGACGCTAATCGGCGGGATCCAATTTAAAAGCAAACGGTTTTTAGTTATGTCTTCAACGCGGCTTTCAAAGAAAAATTCTCCCCAAGTACGCCTCCCGATGTAGCTATTGAAGAGGGAAAGGAGCTTTTTAGGGAACGGCCACAACATGCACGGACGATGCCCGGTTCTGGCAAGCAGCTTAAAAATCTGCAGTGTTGACAAGTCCTGACCGTCGCTCACCAGAAAAACTTCATTGGCTGCTTTCTCATGCACGGAGACGCACCTTAGAAAATCCACAAGATTATCAATACTAACCAATGAGCGCTCGTTATCTCCCGTACTGCCCAATGGAAGCGGCAGGCAGAACTGAACCATCAGTTGAACGACTCTGAAAAGATTGCTGCACTCGGGTCCGTAAACCATAGGACAGCGGACGATCACAAGTTCCATTTTGCTTTCTTCCGCTATTTTTCTGACCTCTCTCTCGGCCGCAAGCATGGTCTTGCCAAGAGCAAGTTTCGGACGCGGAACCGAGTCGGCATAGAACTTTTTGCCCGGCGGCGTGACTTCCCCGTCAACCTCTATGGTGCTGAGAAAAACAAATCTTTTTACGCCCGCCTGAGCAGCGGCTTGCGCAAGATAGACTGAACCAAGCACAAATATTCTTTGCAATGTCGAAATTTCAACCGGCGTTCCGTGATTGGCTTTCTCTAAGGCACTAGCATGCACCACGACATCGACCCCTTCCAGTGCTTCACGAAGATTCGGTCTTTCTTCGAACGGTTCACAGCAAAAACATAAAATTTCCGGGTGATCCACCATTTTCCCAATGCGGGAAGTCACGCGCACGTCAAATTCCTTTTTGCGCTTTAATAGATCTAATACCATGGCGTTGCCGACATATCCGCAGCATCCGGTAATGAGGATTTTAGTTTTCATGTGCTCAGTATTTAGCCAAATGTTAGGTACATTTAACGTTTATTTTTTCATTCGGGAGAACGCAACTGCTGGTGATACTATGCCATATCATCATGTAATCGTATTCTATAGGAGAAAAAACGATGGATTTTCTTGAACTGTCCAAGAAGCGCTTCACAGCTAAAAAATTTGATCCTTCCAAAAAGATTCCGGAGGACGACATCAAGAAATTAAAAGAGATTCTCAGACTATCTCCTTCTTCAGTTAACAGCCAACCTTGGGTATTTATTTTCGGTTCCAGCGATCAGGCTAAGAAAAAAATCCGTCCGGCCGTCAACGACTTTAACTGGCCTAGAACAGATACATGCTCGCACTTTGTCGTAATCGCCATCAGAGACGGACTCAGCGACAAATATTTGGAAGCAATCCTGGATCAAGAAATTAAGGACGGAAGACTTTTGAGCGATCAGATTGTCAAAGAACAAAGAGAATCCAGAAAATACTTCGTCGGTCTTCGCGACTCAGCTCACACAACTTTGACTTGGGAAGCTAAGCAGGCTTACATTGCCATGACTACCCTTCTCTACGGCTCAGCGAGCTTAGGAATTAACTCCACTCCTATTGAAGGCTTTGAAGAAGAAACGATGGACAAGATCCTTGGTTTGGATAATTACGGTTTGAAATCGGTTTTGCTTGTCACGCTCGGATACGACGCCGCCGATGACCACAATGCCACTCGTCCTAAATCCAGACTTCCGTTAGATAAGATTATTTGGGAAATGAAGTAATCTATCTTCGTTAACGCATGGGAGCTTCGCCTCCCTTTTTTTGCAGTTTTCAAAAAACTTAGAGCCTAATCGCCCTCCTCTTCCTCCGAGCGGTTTCAAAAACTCTTCTCGAAAGTACTCATTAATTTTCTATACAAGATTTGAGAAAATCACCACATGTTTAGAGGTCAGCTTTTTCTCACAATCTTTGTTTTTGGCTTAAGCGTATTTTGCCAAGGAACCTGTGCACTCGAAAAAGACGACAGGCCCTCTTTAACCATCGGATATGTTAGACAAACAACAACCAACATAGATGATGACGCCATTGGTCCAACGGTTGAGTATCTTCAAGAAAAACTCAATGACAAGTATTCGTTTAGGTTAGTGGCTCTGACCTCCTCAAACCTTATTAGCGAAATTAAATCTATTAAACCGGAATTTCTTATCGTTCCCAGCGAATACTTCATTCAAATTACCGCTTCGGAAGGCCTAGGAGCGCATGATATTGCGGTTAGGAAGACGATTTTTTCTTCCGATGCCTCCCGATCGATAGGCTCGGCTTTCATCACCTCAAAAAATCGAGGCGATATCAAGACAATTGAGGATCTGAAAGGAAAAACGGTTTCAACAGCCGATACCGATACAGTCGGAGATTGGTGGGCCGCTTTGGGAGAAATTAAGAGAAGAGGCCTTGATCCGGAGAACTTTTTTTCTGAAGTGCGCCTAGCTCCATTCTTTTTTGCAGGAGTAGTCGCCGAAGTTTTGTCAGGTAAATCAGATGTAGGCATTCTTCCGACATGTGCTCTGGAGCAACTCCAGGCCGAAGGCCTCCTTTCTCCAGGTGCCGTTAAAGTAATAGAGGCGATTCCTAATAATCGTGAACAGGAACCCTTTTATTGTGCCCGTTCAACCGTAGGTCTTTACCCCGGAACCGTTATGGCTTCAATGCAGAATGCTCCGGATAAAGTCGTTAAAGACATTACGGTTGCCCTCTTCACAATGCCAGATACCAATAAAAGCGAATGGGCAGTCAGCAATGACTTTTCTGAGATGTTGGCCCTTATGAAAGACCTTAAGTTCGGCATGTTCGAGAACCTTCGGGATTATTCGGTAAAGAACCTTCTTAAGACTTATTCAACGGAAATATTTATCGTTCTGCTTGTCCTTCTGTTCCTTTTCTTGAACGAGCTCCGAATCCATCGTCTTGTTGACAAACGCACCGCTCAGCTTTCTTCAGCATTAAAAGCCAAAGAAGCCGCTGAACAAGAGGCCATCGAAGGACGCAAACGTCTTTCTCACATTGAAAGATCGGGAGTAATCTCCCAAATGTCCAATATTATTGCCCACGAGCTAAAGCAGCCTTTAGGAGCACTCATCAACTATGCGGCCGTACTGAAGCTCAAAGCAAAACAACAGGGTTCCGGAGACGACATTACCGCAAAGGTTATCTCCAACATTGACAGCGAAGCCCGGAGAATTTCCTCCATTGTCGACAGCGTCAGAAAATTTGCCAAGAAGGAACAAGCCCCGCAAGTCCCTTCCGATCTCCTCAAAATTACTGAAAAAGCTTTGAGGACTTTTGCTCAGCAAGAAGATCCGGAGGCATCGATTCCTCTTAAATCATCAGTTCAGGAAGCACCCATCCTTGCAGATCCTTTGTCTCTTGAACTATTAATTCTGAATATTATCCGAAACGGTGCTTCGGCAAGTTTGTCCGATACCGGTAAAGTCAGTATAAAGATCGACCTGGAAGATTTAGGGAATAAATGGCTGCTGAAAATATCCAACAAAGGCAAAAGTCTCTCGGATACTCAAATTTCTCGCCTCTCCTCCCTCAGCGAAAGTGTCAAGCCTGAGGGCCTGGGACTTGGATTGGCAATTGTCCGTGAGATCGCCGATAACCACTCTGCCGCATTAAATTTTGAAAGAAGACCCGGAGGCGGAGTAACTGCCAGCATTTCAATAGAAAAATTACAAAGGAAGAACTAAATGGAAGACCTTCAAAAACAAGCTCTCATAAGGATTGTCGATGATGATGAGAGTCTTCTCTTCTCCACCCAGATTTACTTAGAGGCTCTCGGATGGAAAGTCGTGACATACAACAATGCCGTTGACTTTCTAAACCGCGATAATTTGAATTTGCCCGGCTGCCTAATCTTAGACGTTCGTATGCCTCGGATGACAGGTCTGGAACTGCAGGAACTCTTAGAAAGCAGAGGGTTCGCCCATTTTCCAATCATCTTTCTCTCAGGTCACGGGGACATCGAAATGGCCGTCCACACAATGTCCCACGGGGCAGTTACTTTCTTAGAAAAACCGGCTGATCCGGAAAGGCTGGCTGAGGCTGTAAAAAAAGCCGTCAGCATCGGCATAAAGAAAGGAAGCGCGGAAAAGAACTAAGAGATCTCCGCAGAAAATTCAACTCTCTTACCCCTCGGGAAGTCGAAGTAATCAAGCTTGTAAGCAAAGGTCTTTCTAACAAAGAAATAGCAGAATCTCTGAATGTGGCGTTAACCACAGTAAAAATGCACCGCGGCAACGCCGTCGACAAGTTAGAAGTCCACTCTGCAGCAGAACTCACTAAAGCATTAGTCTCTTTAGGTGAGGCTTTATGATCTCGCGAAGACAGTTTCTAGGCTCCCTTGCGCTGGCAGCTGCTCCTCTGCAGTTAGCTTCTGCACAGGGTGTGGCTCACCTGGATAAGCTCTGGGATGTGATCATCATCGGCTCCGGTTTAGCCGGCCTATCCGCGGCGGTATCCGCAAAAGAAAACGGAGCTGAAAGAGTCTTAGTGATCGAAAAGACTCCTTTATTGGGAGGACACTCTAAGTTCTCCAGCGGCTCTTTTTGTGCCTGCCTCCCTACAAATGTTGATGCTCAAGGCCGAAAAGACTCTCCTGAGTTAATGGGTGAAGAGATATTTGAAGGAGGCGGAAGAATCGGAAACATTGAGCTCATCAGAACCCTAGCGGAACAAAGTCGGAGTGCTTACGAGTGGCTGGCATCGATGGGAGTTCGATGGTCGGGACCCTTTATCCCGGTAGGCGCAGTTTATCCTCGAGGCTTTCACGCACAGGCCCCCTTACCTGGATTTGATTACGTCCTCAAAGTCAACCGTACCGCCAGAGAATTAGGAGTAACCTTCCTCTTCAGCCATCGAGTCCTCGACTTGCTGACGGACTCAAAGACGGGTAGGGTCAACGGTGTGGTAATTAGAGGTGAAGTAGGACAGCTGAAATATCTTCTGGGAAAATCCGTCATCATTGCAACCGGCGGCTATACAGAAGACAAAGCTCTACGCCAGAAATACGATCCTCGTCTGTCGCCTTCTTTAACAAGTACCGCCAATCCTTACGGACGAGGCCTTGACACAGCCACCGGAGACGGGCTCAAAATGGCGGTGGCAATCGGGGCCGACACTTTTGACTTAGAACATATTCAGACGTTGTTTTATCTCGGAGGACGTTTACTCGACTATGTCGGCGGCGATATCTATTTAGATCCGAACGGCAAAAGATTTGTGAATGAAGGAGAAACTCTTAAAGAAATCTCTGACACGGTCCTAACTCTAGGGTTACCCGAGATTTGGGTCCTCACGGATTCCAAATCCCACAAAGGACCGAGTTTCGAAAATCGAGTAAAGAACGGAATCGTCAACAAATGCGCATCTTTGGAAGAAGTAGCCGCCGTAATGCATTGTCCGGTATCGAATTTAGGGGATACTGTCATGGCTTACAACTTTGATGCCGCATCCGGAAAGGATTCTCAATTTCATAAAACCACTGTTCTCCAGCAGATCAACCTTCCTCCCTATTTTGTTGGAAAAGAAAAACTCGCCGTTCACTACTGCTGCGGAGGCCTAAAGTGTGATGCAAAAGCCCGAGTACTAGATATCTATGAAGAGCCAATCGGCGGTCTTTATGTAGCAGGAGAAGCTTCAGGAGGCATTCACGGGAAAAATAGGATGGGAGGCTGCTCGCTTGTGGAATGTGTTGTTTTCGGAAGGATTGCCGGCAAGGAAGCGGCAAAGCTCTCTTCTTAACCGGAACGACGCACAGAACTAAAGACTCAACGCCCGTTTCTCTCTTGAAATATAGCTCTTCGGTAAAAAGAAAAAGACTGGGAAGAACAGCTGCCAACATGTTCTTAACCAGTCGAAATCTAAGGAGAACTAAATGTCGTTAAAGAGCACTCTCTATCAACAAGACAAATTCTAAAGAGAACTTTTTCCTTTCAATACCTCCTTTGGTACATAAAGCTTTTTCTTTAAGTAATTATTCGTACCAAAAATTTTCTTTGGTTGTTAAGATATATAGGTCTAATAATTACTCCTACTGAAATGATTAAGAATCAAGGCAACAATAATCTGACCGCTATTGTGGTTGCGGCAGGAGTCGGCTCCCGCATGGGAGATAAGTCTCCTAAACAATATAAAAAAATCGGCACCAAGACGATGCTGGAACTGTCAATCTATGCATTATTGGCTGAACCTAGAATTACACGGGTTATCGTTGTAGTATCCCCGTCCGATATGCTTGCGCAATCATTGAACTTCGACAATGATGCCGTAACGGTTGCCAGAGTGGGCGGTTTAACACGAGCTTCCAGTGTTCAAAACGGATTGTCTTATGCCGCATTCACCTCGAATGATTGGGTCTTGGTCCATGATGCCGCACGCCCTTGCCTGCTCGCTTCCGATGTCTCAAAACTCATCGACACGTGCATTGAAAATGATAAGGGAGGCCTCCTAGCTGTTCGGGTCAACGACACATTAAAAAAAGAATCTAATAACGGAACAGCTTCCCACACAGTCCCTCGAGACGGATTATGGGCAGCTCAAACACCTCAGATGTTCAAAGCATTTGACCTAATAGATGCCTTGGAGAAAGCTGGGGAAAGCGTAACCGATGAGGCAAGTGCGATGGAAAAAGCCGGCGACTCTCCCCTCCTGGTGGAAGGCACGGAAACTAACATCAAAGTTACGAGACCCACAGATCTTTGGCTTGCTGAAGCAATCCTCGATAAAAGAAATAAGGGACTGAAATGACAGTTAATTTAAGAGTTGGACAAGGATACGACGTCCATAAACTCGTCGAAGGAAGAAAATTAATCCTCGGCGGCGTAGAAATTCCTCATGACAAAGGATTACTCGGCCATTCGGACGCTGACGTTCTTTTGCATGCCATCACGGATGCGGTCTTAGGGGCGGCCGCCTTGGGAGATATCGGCAAACACTTCCCCGATACGGATGACAAATACAAAGGGGCCGATAGTGAATGGCTCTTAGCCGAAGCTATGCAGAAGGTTCACGATAAAGGGTACAAACTCGTCAATCTCGACAGCACGGTCATTGCACAAAAACCAAAGCTTTCTCCTTATATCAACGAAATTTGCATGAACCTAGCCAACATCCTGCGGATTGATGCGGATTGCGTCAACGTCAAAGCCAAGACAAATGAAAAATTAGGTTTTGAAGGTCAGGAACTAGGCGTGGTCGCTCAAGCTGTTGTATTGCTTGAAAAAGCTTAAGACTTCTATTTTTCCGGTTTCAGCGCGCGGTTTATTAGGCTAGTGGCTACCAGCGGAATACTGACATGAATACTTAAACCGTTAGGAATATTCTGAGACAAGCGCACTGAACCGCCGGCAGCTCTTGCTGCTCTTTCTACAATTGACAAACCGAGCCCTGAACCGGTCGTGTTGCCGCGGGCCTGGTCTCCTCTTTCAAACGGGCGCAGAACTCTTTCGAACTGCTCTTCCGGCAAGCCTGCTCCGTCATCGGAAACCGTCAATTCCGCCAAGTTCCTCTTCTTGTTGTGCTTGAGAGAAATGTTCAAGCGCAAAATACCGTCCGTGCTTCTGCCGTACTTACCGGCATTAACGATAAGATTCTGAACGGCACGGGAAATATCCGTCGGATTAGCGCGAATTTCAAGGTTCGGATCAACCTCTTCAGTAAGCTGAACGTCCTCCGAGCTTTTCATACGGCTCGAAGCGATGGCATCGAGAACCGTCTGAGAAAAGTTGACAACCTCAAGAGGTTGTTCACCTTCCCGTACATAAGCCATGAACTGCTTAACGATGTTTTCCATTTGGTCTAAATCAGAACACATCGCATCGCGGGTTTCTTCCGATAATGGGGCTAATTCGACTTCCAGTCTTAAGCGCGTAATAGGCGTTCTGAGGTCATGGCTGACGCCGGCAAGCAAGACCTCTCGGTCATTGGCCAGCCGCTTCAGGTCCTGCACCATCACATTAAAGCTCTCGTTTACTTCCTGAATTTCTTTAGGCCCCTCAATCGGCAGAGGTGCGGGAGCCCTTCCTCGGCCTAATTCTCGAGCAAATCGGGCTAACCGCTCTAACGGCTCAATAATTCTGCTGGTCAATAAGACCGTAAACAAAGTCACGACAAAGAGCATGCCGATGAACCAGAAAATCCAGTTCTGGCCTAATCGTTCGGGATTGATGTCTTTTTCAGTTCTAAGCCAGTATTCGTCACCGTCAATAGTAAAACTTACCCAAAGACCGGGCATGCCGTTGATGCTCGAGGCAAGTTTCGTTTTAGCACCAAGCTGTTGGGTGACAAATTCTTCGACCATCGTATTTACCCGATCACTTGGTAACGGCCGAACAATATCTCCGCTCTCTTTAGGAAGGATGACGAGACCTTCTCGTTGGGCTAAAGCCATGATCAGGTCGAATCGGTAACTCGTATCTGAGCTGATTAGAGCATAGCGGGTCAAGGTAGTGATCGATGTAATCCTTTGGGAAATACCTCTCGCCCGCGGCTCTTCATCCATTACGGATAAAACGTAAAGCCACGCCCCGATACTTGTTACCACAAGAATCAACAGCATCCCGAACGTTCTCCAAAATAAGCCCGAAGACCTAACTGGAGTACGCTGTTGAGAATCTGAATGCTGCTGGTCTTCCATAATTTAAGTTGATTACTTCAGAGCGTCGCTCTTTCCATCCGGAATAAAGACGTAGCCCAAACCCCAGACAGTCTGGAGGTAACGCGGATTAGAAGGATCCTCTTCGATAATCTTGCGCAAACGAGAAACCTGAACGTCCAAAGAACGGTCAAAAGCTTCGTATTCCCTTCCGCGTGCCATTTCCATCAGTTTATCTCTGGAAAGCGGAACTCTCGGATGGCGTGCAAATGTCTTCAACACGGCAAATTCACCGGTAGTCAGAGGAATTTCTTCTTCGCCTTTCTTAAGTTTACGTGTACCTAAATCTAATGTGAAGTCACCGAACTGTACAACCTCATCGCCCTTGCTTGGAGATCCCGGAGCTTCAACAGGTTCACGTCTGCGCATAATGGCATGAAGACGAGCCAGCAATTCACGTGGATTATAGGGTTTCGGCAAGTAGTCATCGGCACCCAATTCCAAACCCAAAATACGATCAATGTCTTCACCCTTAGCGGTCAGCATAAGGATCGGAGTATTGTCTTTCATGGCGCGGATGCGTCTGAGAATGGAGAAGCCGTCTTCACCCGGCATCATGACGTCCAAGACAACAGCGTCAAATCGTTCACGAAGCCATAGGCGGTTCATCTGTTGAGCATTTTCAGCAACAGTGACATGCAACCCATTGTTTACTAAAAATTGACGAAGCAAATCGCGCAAACGAGCGTCATCATCGACTACCAGAACACGCGGAGGCCTCTTCGCAATAGATAACGAATCTTTTCTTGAATTTTCCATACCTTGCATATCGATCACCTAAAAATTACTGCTTTTACAGCTTGCAACAGAATTTATGCTATTTTTTAACCCTTTTGTAAATTAGAACTTCCTTTTGGGCACAGAGTTTTATAGCATTACATATAACAATAAACAGAAAACAGAACCGAGGCTTCCTTTGAAAACGTTAATTGGGATATCTGTAACAGTAGTGATTATTATGCTACCTATTGAAGCCGTAGTACAGGCACACCCTAGCCAAGAACGTGTGTATCAAAATGTATCGGCTCATAATAAGATGCATAGAGGACCGTCCTGCGCGTTTGATACCTTACCCATGGAAGAAAAGGCCGTAGCTTGGCTTGACATGTCCCCTCACCATCGAGATTTCCATTGGAGAGCCATGAGCACCGAGGAACGCCAGGAACTGAAAAAACATCTCCCTAACAACGCTAAGCAGGCCATGACTCATCGCTATGCGCCTAAGCATTTTTATGACGGCATGAGCGATGTTCCGACCGGTTGGCGCAAACGCTTAACTAACGAAGAAAGAATGATTCTGCGCGAGCAAATTGTTCACGCGCAAAAGAACTTAACCTCTACAAAGTCGAGAAACTCCAAGACCCCGGCTGAAGCTGAAAATGATCTTGAACTTCAAATCAAGATACAAGAGCTCAACGAGAGAATGCACTCTGAATGCATCATGTTCTCCTTCAGCAATTCGGTACAGACTCTTCAGGAACCGAAAGACAATTTGGCAGTTCAGCAATCCTCCGACAGGGAACTTTCTGCTCCGAAAGACCCTGTAGAATTATCCGCTTCATCTGCTCAACCTGCTAGCCCAAATCAAGAAACTCCGGCCTCTCAACAGTAGAATATGACCGTTAAATTGGACGGTTATAAATGACGGATACTGCTATCAAACTGCTTTCGATCGAATCTGCCGGAACCCTTTGTTCCATTGCGGTCGCCGGATTTGGCAAAAATGCTTTCATCTCTTCTGAACCAGGTCAGAAACACACCTCTGTTATCCTTGGCATGATAAGAAATGCACTCCAAGAAGCTTCAGGCTCTTTAGATAGTTTGGATGCCATTGTTTTCGGTGCAGGCCCCGGCGCTTTTACCGGCTTGAGAGTCGCCTGCGGAATGGCTCAAGGCATCGGCTGGGCACTGGATAAGAAGCTGATTGCGGTTAACAACCTCCTTGCCTTAGCGTATAGACAGATAAACGCACTCAAAGAAGAAGATTCCATTCTCGTCTCTACGGATGCCAGAATGCATGAATGCTACACCGCAGTCTTTACCAAACGCGGAGAAAGACTGGTTGAACGTATTCCGGCTTTTCTATCCGCCCCTGAAGATTTAGTTCGTCACGCAGAGGAATCGAATTGTTCTGCCCTTTGCGGAAATGCTTTTGCTGCATACACCGTTGAGGTTCCGCCCGCTCTTCAACTACTTTCGGTTGAAGACGCAAATGCAGAAATGCTGCTTGTGCCGGCACTCATTGACTATGGAGAGGATAGACTCATTACCCCTGAACAAGCAGGCCCGTTGTATGTGAGAAATCACGTCGCTCAAACCATTGAAGAACGTAAAAAATTAAAAGAAGCTAAATCTTCTTAACCTTCTGCAGCGACCCATGACGTCTTACAGAATAACTCTCATGACCGAAGCGCTCCTTCCGGAAACGGAGGCAATTGACAAAGTTCTGTTCCCGCAAGACTTTTGGACGGAAAAGAGCTTTCTCTCTTCGATGAAAGAACATCACGCTTACTGTATTGTCAGTAAAAGCGACAGCAAGGAATCGGTTGCCGGGTATGTCGTTTTTTCATCCGTCTTTGACGAGGGAGAATTGCTGCATATCGGCGTCTCTAAAGAGTTTCAGAAAAAAGGTCTTGCCGGAAGAATGCTTTCTTTCATGAATGAATTCGGAAATACCAATAAAATTAAAAAGTGGTTTCTGGAAGTCCGCCGATCAAATGATCCTGCCGTCGCACTCTATAAAAAATTCGGATTTAAAGCGGTAGGAACAAGAAAGAATTACTATAAAACTCCAACGGGAAGAGAAGATGCATTAATCATGGTCAAGGAGACTGCATGTTAGATGAAAGAAAATCTGCTTTATGGCAGGCCTTAGGCCTTGGTCCGGAGTGGATCCTCAGAGAGGAGCTTCAAGAACTTCAGCATAAACAAGCTCAGGTCAATGTCCCGGCTCCTGCACCAACAGCCCCGGCTGCTTTACTTCAGCCATCTGCAGCTTCTGCCCGTCCCCAATCACCTGCAATACCTTCACATCGCGTACCGGCTCAGCCTAAAAAAACTCCGGCTCGCAGAAAAGAAGGCAGAGGCGTAGCCCCTGACGCATTCTCCCCGGTTCGAACTGAAAAGATTAAGAATTTCTCATGGACAGAAATCATCTCGGGGGTTAAAAATTGCCATATTTGTGATATTTCATCGCATAGAATTTGCGCAGTCCCCGGTGAAGGAACTCCTCCGAAGGATCTTGTGCTCATCGGTGAGGCGCCGGGTGCGGAAGAAGACAGACAAGGCATTCCGTTCTGCGGCCCATCCGGAAAACTTCTCACGACTATTCTTCACGCTATCGGATTGGAAAGAGGAAAAGATCTAGCCATTCTCAATACCATCAAATGCCGTCCTCCGATGAATGCCGATCCGTCGGCTGAAGAAATGGCTGCCTGCTGGAGTTTCTTGGAACGTCAGCTTGAATTAATGGATCCAAAAGTTATTGTGGCAATGGGAAAACCCGCTGCAAAATCGCTTTTCGGAACCGATGAAACACTTACCTCACGGCGTCAGAAAGTATTTGACATGGTTATCGCCGGTAAATCCCGAAAGGTCATCGTTACTTATCACCCCGCCGCTTTGCTCCGCAATCCTTCGGATAAAAGAAAAGCATGGGTTGATTGGTGTTTAGTTCTCGATACACTGAATAAGGCACGCAATGAGTAAGAATGAAATCAAGAAAATTCCTTTGATTGGCACCTCGCTTGCTGACATCAAACCTGCAACCAGAAAAAAAGAGGAACGCCCTAAGGGTTCTGAACTTTCTCTGTGTATCGCGCAAAATGCTCTTCTCCTAAAAGAGAAAAAAGAACTGTTGGTCGTCATCTGTGCGAATCCCGCCGATGTCATCCGACTCCAGGAGGAGATTCCTTTCTTTGATACCTCTCTCAAAGTTTTATCTTTCCCGGATTGGGAAACCCTTCCCTACGATGTGCTGAGCCCCCATGCAGATTTAGTCGGTGAAAGGCTTGAGACTTTATATACACTGCTAAACAGAAACAGCCAAAATCGAGAACTTGACATTCTTCTTGTCTCAGCGACTACTGCCACTCAGCGTTTGGCACCGAAGCAGTTTATAGGCTCCAACTCCTTGATGTTGAAAAAAGGCGAAACTCTTGATCCGCAAAACCTTAAATCTGAGTTAGTTCAGGCCGGATACGAACACGTCACCCAAGTCGTCGCGCAAGGTGAGTTCGCCAGCCGCGGAAGTATTCTGGATTTATATCCGATGGGCTCCAAATTCCCCTTCCGCTTAGATTTCTTTGATGATGAACTTGAACAAATTCGATACTTCGACCCCGACTCTCAAAGATCCCTAGAAGAAGTCCGGGAAATACGGCTCTTGCCCGCGCATGAATTTCCGATGAACGACAATACCAGAGAGTTTTTCCTTTCCAATTGGAGAGAAAGATTTGAAGGAAATCCCAGCAAATACACGACATATAAGGATATCGAGAACGGAATCGCTTCTCCGGGTATAGAAAACTATCTCCCGCTTTTCTTCGATCACACGGATACTCTTTTCGATTTTATCGGCGATTCCGCCAAGCTCATACTTATCGGAGAAATAGAAGAAGCAATTATTCAGTTCGATCGTGAAAACGAAGAAAGAGCAAAGTTCTTAAAAGCAGAAAATTCTCACCCGGTTCTTCCTCTGAAAGAACTCTACATGACATCTCCGGAATTTTTTGATTTTTGTAAAAAATTCCCCAGACTCTCTCTCTCCTCTTCAAATGATAATACTCCCATTTTTGAAGCAACTATTGCTATTCAAAGGAAAAATCAGGATCCTCTATCAGGACTGAAAACTTTTGCAAAAACAATCGAAGAGAAAGATGGCAAACTTCTTATCTTGGCAAACTCTCCGGGCAGATTAGAAACCATCCATCAGCTCTTCAAGGAATATAAATTTAAAGTTGAACTAACCAAAGATTTCAACTCATTTATTGCTTCAAAACATCAATGCTGTTTAGCGTTCGGCCCTCTATATTCCGGCTTGAAGCTGGGCAGTCCGGTTCTGGCGATTGTCACAGAAGCGGAACTTTACGCATACAGCGGTAAACCGATAAGAAGAACAAGAAGAAAAACGGAAACCGAGTCCAATCTTGACATGATGATCCGGGATCTTTCGGAATTGAAAGTCGGAGATCCAATCGTTCACCTTGAACATGGGATCGGCCGTTACCGCGGACTCACTACTATAGAGACGCCTGAAGGTCCGGCAGAATTTTTGCAGATTGAATATGCAAAAGAAGCGAAGCTCTATGTTCCTATCACGCATTTGCATCTTATTTCCCGCTATTCCGGAGCCGATCCTGAAAATGCTCCGCTTCACGCTTTAGGAAAAGGAGATTGGGAAAAAGCGAAAAAGAAAGCGGCTAAGATGGTCAGAGATACTGCAGCCGAACTTTTAAATATCTATGCTTTGCGCGAAAGCCGTAAAGGGCACGCTTTTGAATACAGCCAGCAAGATTACGAAGCCTTCTGCGAAGACTTTCCGTTTGAAGAAACCGAAGATCAGCTCGCTGCAATCAGAGCCGTCAAACAGGACATGGAATCCGACAAACCGATGGATCGCCTGGTCTGCGGCGACGTGGGTTTTGGTAAAACGGAAGTGGCCCTGCGAGCAGCATTTATTGCAGTGATGGGCCATAAACAAGTTGCAGTGCTCTGTCCGACTACGCTACTTGCTGAACAACATGCGGAAACCTTCCGGGATCGCTTCTCAAACTGGCCGGTTAAAGTCGCCGAACTATCTCGCTTCAGAAGTTCAACGGAAGTAAAGAAAGTCATTGAGGGCCTTGAAACCGGTACCATCGATATTGTGGTCGGAACCCATAAGCTTCTTTCAGAACAAGTCAAGTTCAAAAATCTCGGTCTTGTCATCATCGATGAAGAACATCGTTTCGGAGTCCGGCAGAAGGAACGTTTGAAAGCCATGCGCTCCGAAGTGGATATTCTGACTCTAACGGCGACACCAATTCCGAGGACATTGTCGATGTCGCTTGAGGGAATTAGGGATTTCTCAGTAATCGCTACCGCTCCTCAAAAACGTCTGGCTATTAAGACATTCGTTCAGAGGGAAACTGATTCGCTTGTCAGAGAGGCTTCACTACGTGAACTGAAACGCGGCGGTCAGGTCTACTTCCTTCACAATGAAGTGGAAACGATCCAAAACCGTCTCGACCAGCTTCAAAAACTTATTCCGGAAGCTCGTATCGACGTAGCTCACGGCCAAATGAACGAGAGAGAACTGGAAAAGGTAATGCGTGACTTCTATGCTCAGAGAACCAACATCCTGCTCTGCACCACGATTATTGAGACTGGTATTGACGTCCCTAACGCCAACACTATTATCATGCATCGTGCCGACAAATTCGGCTTGGCGCAGTTGCATCAGTTGCGAGGACGAGTCGGCAGATCTCATCACCAAGCCTATGCCTACTTACTGACTCCGGGGGAAGGAGCAATTACAAAGAATGCGGCAAAACGCCTCGAAGCAATTCAGGAGATGGAAAGCTTAGGAAGCGGATTCTTCCTAGCTATGCATGACTTGGAAATCCGAGGCGCCGGAGAAATTCTCGGGGACAATCAATCCGGATTGATTACCGGCGTGGGTTTTGAAGTTTATAACCAAATGTTGGAAAAGGCGGTTCTATCGCTCAAATCCGGAAAAGAACCGGATCTAGAGGCCCCTTTAGCAGCCACAACTGAAATTAACCTACATTCTCCTGCCCTGTTGCGCTCTGATTATGTTCATGACGTCCATCAGAGGTTGAATTTCTACAAAAAACTAGCTGCCGCTAAGAAGCGTGAGGAAATTATCACTATTCAGGAGGAGATCGCTGACCGATTCGGTCCGCTGACTGACGAAAGCCGCACTCTCATCAAGACGCACTTGATCCGCATTGAAGCCAAAGATCTGGGAATTAGAAAAATTGATGCCGGTGAATCCGAAGCCATTATTACTTTTGACACGGACGCTCCGGTTGATCCTGCTAAGCTGTTCAGGCTCTTGCAAAGTAGTCGTTTCTTAAAAATGGCTGGACCAACTAAATTAAAATTAACGGATAAAATGGACACTGTCGATAAAAAAACAGAGAAAATCATAAAAATCTTAAAGGAACTAAAGTGAAACAGGACTTGGTTCTTCAGACAAAAATCGGTCGTGAATACGTACTCGAGAAGTTTCTGAAGTCGATTGGTAAAAAGGGAAAAATTAAAGAACCCTGCTCGGTCCGACTTTCCGGAATGAATCGTGAAGAGTTTGAAAAGCTCTGGAGAGAAAAAGCTCAGGCTTTGCAGATTGATGTCTGCTGGGTAGATCCTCATATGAAGCTCACCGACTTCAGGCTTTTTGCGACCGATATGGATTCCACGTTCTTGAATTTAGAAACTTTGGATGAAATGGCTGCTTTCGTTGGCAAAGGAGATGAGGTCTCACGCATCACTGAACTGACAATGCAGGGAAAAATCCGCAACTACGCAGAAAGTTTAACCGCACGAGTCAAATTAATGGCCGGAGTCGATGCTTCGGTAGTCGATCGTCTTATTAAATTCCATATCAAACCTAATCCTGGGGCCGAATCGCTTGTATCTGCTTTGAAAAAAGCCGGCATTCCAATGCTTCTTGTCTCCGGCGGGTTCAGCTGCGTCACAAACGTGGTTAAAGAAAGATATGGGTTTACCCACGTTATCAGCAATGAGTTAGAAATTAAGGACGGTAAACTAACGGGCAGAGTCACTGGACCATTCGGGACGCCGATCATCGACGGACGCGGAAAAATCTCCTACGTTTCCGCATATGCTCTTCAGCATGGCATCGAACTTAATGAGCTCATTACGATGGGGGACGGTTCAAACGATATTCCGATGCTCGAAGCCGCGGGTTTATCAATTGCTTGGCATGCCAAACCAGCAGTTCGTCCTCATGCGAAATATGCTTTTGACTTCGCACCACTCTCTGGTCTTTTAGCCTTATTTAACCAGTAATTAAGGCCTCGAAAGGCCTTAATTGAAACCGTTAGAACCATTGCGCAGCGAAGAAAATTGCTGCGCTTCCAATAGTGGAAAACAAGGAAGAAATTGCAATAACTTTCAGTGCTTCTGACTGTTCTTTTTCGTTTTTAATCATATAGTTTCACCCTCCTGAATATTCTGGGGGGATGATACTAAATTGTTAGAAAACAATCAATTCTTCTTTGTATCGAACTTTGGTTAAAGCATAGTCTGCTAACGAATTGATTACTCATCTTGAGGAAGGTCAGAAAGAACTCCCTCCCCTTTGAAACGCAGCTGATAAACAATTTCGCTCATCGGACCCAGGCCCTCCCACTCATTGGCGTTGCCGATAATAATGAGAGATTCGATAGCACGGCTGACCGCCACATTTATCAGATTCGGAGGCTCTGTTGCCCAAAGTCTGGCTCGTGAGCCCATCTCGCCTTTCTTCGAACCTAGTACAAAAATCACGATGTCGGCCTGCTGCCCTTGCATGACGTGTGTGGTGCCGATTCTAACAATGCGGAAAAAATCGTTGCTTCGGCTTGCGCCTTTTAGTTTTCCTCGAACTGCCGCTGCAACGGCACGGAACGGAGTGACGATCATTAACGTCTTAGGTTTGCTCAACACACCTCGCAAATTTGCGTTGACCAATCTTCCATAGATATAACGAAGAACATCAATAACCGCGTCAATTTCTTCATCTACAGCGTTTGTTGAATATTCCTGTTCAGGATTAATATCGAGCCAAAAACTTGGAATCAACGCTTCAATTGAGCCTCTATTGCGCCTTTCTTTACCCAAGACCATTTGGTTTTCGTAAGAAATAGCATTTGAAATATCAAACATCGGAGAAAAACTTCTTCTTTGGGCTCTAAGCGGAAGTCCGGTCCAAATAGAGGTCTCGATGTTCTCTCCGATGCGAGTGCCGTAGGTCTGAGTGTTATCACAGAGGTTTTGCAGACTGAAATTAAAGGGAGACCAGTTTCTTAACTTTTTATTCTCATCCGTTAAAAGTTCATTAATGACTTTTGGCAATGTAACTACCGGCTGAAGCTGCTGGGGGTCTCCGACAACAATTAGCCTCTTTGCCTTCTGCATCATCAGAACAGCCGACTGCGGCGTAACCTGTGAGGCTTCATCGATTAAAACCCATGGCAAAGAGCCTTTCAAATATTTACCGAAGCGCAGCGGAGAAGAAGCCAGAGTAGATGAAATCAGGGGGCAAAAGAAACAAAAGGTTCCCAAGAAAGGAAGCGGATCGTTAATAAACTCTCTGTTTCCCATCGTCAAGAATGACTTTTCTATTGAATTCACGAAACGCTGCCGATGAATCAAAATCGTATATTTGTGAAGTCTCAGAGAAGACAAAAATAATTTAGTTCGAAGACTGTCGAGTTCAGGTGCGGTATAAATTTGTTCCAGATGACGGTCTAAATTTTCTCTCTTACTGAAATCGAAATAAAGATCGCTGCTCTTTAAGCTTTCTTCTTTATGAAGAATAGACGTTATTTTGCTTCCAAGCCAGGATGCGGGAGAGGCAGCTTTAATGTCCTTCAAATAAACTTTGTATTGCTCTGCAAGGCTTTCTCTTACTTGCGTATGCAGTTTCAAAAAGTTTTCTTTTTCCTTCTCCCAGAGTTTGCACACCTGAGCAAATCCACCGAGCTTCTCTTCTTCCGCGGCAAAAACATTTGAGAGAACGGATTTGCGATTCTTATCCCGCTTGAACAACGCATCGTAGGCTTTATTCCAGTTGGCGGACTTACCCAATGGAAGAGAGAGAAGCCCCCAAGACCATTGATTCTGCCCAAAAATTTCGTTGGAAAGATCAGAGAAATAATCTCCTTCCTCTTCTTCAAAACCATATTGAAGAGGAATTTCTTTAGAGATATTCTCAATCGCGTTGTTTGTGTTGGAAACAACAATAATCGGAAAGTCCTTGGTGAAGTTCGGTTTTAAAACCTGCACGGGAGTTGTGCCGGAATAGGTGATTTCAAAAATTTCCTCGTTTCTGATATCTGAAATCCCGGCAATTTCATACCCTCTTCTGACGACCACGTCCGCTAAAACGTCTCGGAGAAGAGTTGTTTTACCCGTTCCCGGAGGACCGTTAACGGTAACGATGGGATTGTATTCACTAGCCTGACAAATCCGAGATACTGCAATTTGCTGGCAAACAGACAACTTCTTGCTTAAAGAATCAGGCCATCGTCCAAGATTAAATAAACGCGGATCGGCAATTTCGTACAGAGCACGAGGATCTCTTAACACATCGTTGCGGACGCTGTTCCCATGAGAATATTTAAAGAAATTCGTTAGAACTTTACTCAAAAGTAATTCCGGATTCTTTTCTTTTACCGCCAAAGAAAGATTGCCTAACGGTTCCAGATAAGGAGAGTTCATAAAATCATCGACGACTTTATGCGGTCTTTTTTGGAATTGTTCTACAACCCACACAGAATCAGCGGCAGCAATACCGGCAAGCTTACAAACATAACGGCTGACTTCATCCAAAAAAGCAACGTTAACTTTTAACTCATCTGTCTGGCGAAGATCTCTCAGCCTTCTTACACCGTGCTTAGACTTGGTGTACTCAACCGAATACACCTCTTTTAGATCTTTCTCTGGCACGTTAGAGCTCAAAGCGCTCTTTAGATGGTCACGGCACAAAGAACAAAAATGAGAAACGAGAGCATCGCCGACGGCTAATTGTTGTGAACCATCAAATTGTTCCGGGCCTAAAGAAGAATTGTGTAAAGCCAGCCAACTCAGAGCTGAGGATGCATTAAATGTATGAGGGAGGACCTTTCCGAAATGGTTGATTTTAAAAGTTGCAAGGCACATCTTTCCGTTGCCGGCTGACTCGAAAAAACCAATATCGCTGACTTCAAGGTCTCTTTTAGACTTGGATGCGCTGAGAATATTAACGACCTTCTTAACATATTCATTAATCTCTACTACTCCAACACAGACAGTAAAGATCTTCATATATTCAGCAACTTCAAATTTTTCCGTGAGTCGATCCAACTCTATCTGGAAAGATCTTTTGCCCTCCTCTTTTACTTTATCCCAAATGAAAATATTGGCATTCTGCGTATTTATTCCGTCTGACAAATCTGCCATTAACATATCCGGCTGGAGCTCAAAAGGCGTGAGCTCCTCGACCGTCATCCAGTACTTCAGAATGTTGGAAAGTTCAATGGGATCTAATTTCATGTATCAGTGGTTAAGCGCTTCCCGTAAAAGCTCAAGAAAATTGGACTAGAAGAGATAATATCTGAAATAAGTCCATGCTGAATAGCAAATCAGCATAACTAGGGAAATAAAACCGCATCTTCCAATGACGTTCCACATATTAGCTTTGAAATATTCCACGGTTACCAGAATACACAGATGAACCGGCGTCATCATTTGCCCGGCCAGGCCAAAAACCATAGCGGTCGCAACCAGCAAAATATTTCCCGGCGACATTAAAGCGACAATTGGAATCACAACAGCAATATAGCCTTGTGATTGACCGGTCATGAGGCCGAAAATAAAAGCCAAAGCAGCGACAATAACTTCCTGCGGTAAAAACGAAGAATTAAAGGCATTAACAATTTCATCCAAGATGCCTGTGATTGTCAGCAGCTGTATAAAGTAAAGGATAAGAACCACGTTTACTAAAAGCTTTACATCCAGACTTTCCAAGAAGACGTTCTTAATGGGAATCTTTCTGCCGAAGGCGTAAAAAATTGGAATAAAGCCGACAACAACAAGCCCCATAGAAATGGCTGCTGAAATGCCAAAGCTCACGATTAATAAGAAAGAAGCAATGATCGGACCGAAAGCTAAGAAGAGACTCTTCCAATCAATATCGCGATCATTTGTCGTATTCGTTGCTTTTTCTTTGTCAACAATCTTCAAAGGCTGAACCAATAATATCCAACCAAGAACAAAGCAAAGAATCGTCACCCAACCTACTTGAATAATTAAGTCTTGGATTGTGACGTTGGCAATACCACAAGCAAGAATCATGCCGGGCATTAAAGGATTGGAAAATTCAAAGATGTGGCGGAACCACAAATTAATCACGCTTTTTTGTTCTGCGTTGACGGCTATTCCTTGAGAGGCTTCTTCAACAATAGGGGCAGAAAATCTCGCGCCTCCCATAGAAGGCAGTAAGCCAAGAAAAGCAGGCATAACAGCCAAAGTAACTTTATTGCTGGAGAAAATATTTCTGAAAGTTTTCACCAGACCGGAGAGAGAGCCACTGGTTCTAAGCTCAACTTCCAGGCACATCACAAAATACAAACAAAATATCAAGTCCCAATTTCTTTGGATTTTGGCTGCTTGAATTGCCGCCTCCCAAAGATCAGGGAAAGATCTTGATTCGAATAACCAAATAAAAAGGCCGCCGCAGAGGATGGAAATTCCCATCATGACTTTGAAACGCAAAAGAACAACGATCAAAGCCATCGCAGCAATCACAATATAAAAGACTGAGTCCATTGAAAAACCTTGGGAATTATTGTTTTATTGAGTTGCAATATTATAAAAGCCTTGCGATTGATGAACCTAAAGACAAGATTGTTTTCGCAAGGCAAAAAAAGTCCGCGAGACTAAGCCCGCGGAAATTCAATCAAAGGTCAAGCAAAACTTTACTTAAGCGGTTTTAATTGAGTAAAGAAGTCGTTTCCTTTGTCATCAACGAGGATGAAGGCCGGGAAGTTTTCAACTTCAATTTCATAAACAGCTTCCATACCGAGTTCAGGGTATTCAATGCACTTGATGCTCTTGATGGAAGAGTCGGCCAATGCTGCGGCAACACCGCCGATGGTTCCGAGATAGAAGCCGCCGTGTTTTTTACAAGCATCAGTAACTACTTGGGTTCTGTTGCCTTTAGCAATCATAACGTGAGAGCCGCCGGCAGCCATGAACGGATCAGCATACGGATCCATACGGTTAGCCGTTGTCGGGCCCATTGCACCGCAAGCATAACCTGCAGGTGTCTTAGCCGGTCCGGCATAGAGAACAGGATGGTTCTTAATGTAATCAGGAAGTTCTTCGCCCCTGTCTAAACGTTCTTTGAGTTTAGCGTGAGCAATGTCGCGAGCAACAATGATCTTGCCTGTCATAGAAACACGTGTAGAGACTGGGTACTTAGAGAGTTCTTTTCTGATTTCATCCATCGGTTTGTTCAAGTCAATCTGAACACCGGTGTCAGAACCTTCGTTCTTGTATTCTTCAGGGATCAATTCTTCAGGATTTTCATCTAATTTTTCAATGAACAAGCCTTCAGCGGTGATCTTGCACTTGACGTTACGGTCGGCAGAGCAGCTAACACCGATACCGATCGGGCAGCTAGCGCCATGACGAGGCAAGCGGACTACACGAATATCATGGGCCAAATACTTACCGCCGAACTGAGCGCCCAAACCAATATTGTTTGTCATTTCGAGAAGCTTTTCTTCTAATTCAAGATCTCTGAAAGCTCTGCCGGTTTCGTCGCCTGTTGTCGGAAGAGAGTCATAGAAGTGAGTAGAAGCAAGTTTGACCGTAAGCATTGTCTTTTCAGCAGATGTACCGCCGATGACAATAGCAATGTGATACGGAGGGCAAGCGGCTGTACCGAGATCCTTGATCTGCTGCATCAAGAACGGAATTAAGGCATCCGGATTAAGAATAGCTTTAGTCTTCTGGAAGAGATAAGACTTGTTAGCGGAACCGCCGCCTTTGACGACGCAAAGGAAGTTGTATTCCATACCTTCTACTGCTTCAATATCGATCTGAGCAGGAAGATTGCAGCGGGTATTAACTTCTTTGTACATTGTCAGAGGAGCATTCTGAGAATAACGCAGAGCCTCTGTTGTGTAGGTGTCATAAACTCCTTTACTGATTGCTTCAGCGTCATCAAAGCCTGTCCAAACCTGCTGGCCTTTTTCACCATGAATGATTGCTGTACCGGTATCCTGGCAGATAGGCAAAACACGATTAGCAGAGATCTGAGCATTTCTAAGCATCGTGACTGCTACGTATTTATCGTTATCGGAAGCTTCCGGGTCATGAAGAATCTTGGCAACAGCTTCATTGTGAGATCTTCTCAAAAGGAAGTTCACATCTTTAAAAGCCTGATGAATAAGAGTTGTGATACCTTCTTTTTCGATTTTTAGAATAGGTTGACCTTCAAACTCTCCAAGGGAGACAAATTTATCTGTTAACCGATAATATTCGGTCTTATCTTCTCCCATTTGGAACATTGGAGCATAGTTAAAGGAAGGGGTTTCTGCCATGCAAATCTCCTTAAATAATTTCTAAAGACTGACTGTGTCCGTAAAGATACACCGATTTTATGAATAAATGTAAAATAATTAACCTTTAGTTAATATAAACCCGTATATCTTTCGGATGAACAACTCACAAATAAAAGAAGAAGAAATTACAAAATCTACAAATAAATTAATAGGTTAAATTTAAATATATAAAAATCAATAAATAGATAATAACTTATTTAGGCTATAACTAAAATAAGACAGATATTAGTGTATTTACTAATTATTTTGTTTGAAATAACAAACGAAAATTTATTTCCAGCAAAAACAAAACCCTCGGAGCCGCAATGACTTCGAGGGTCTATTTTAAATAATTGAGCCCGGAGGCTACCTACTTTCGCAAGAAATACAACTCACTATCATCGGCGTGGAGGCGTTTCACTGTCCTGTTCGGGATGGGAAGGAGTGGTTCCACCCTGCTATGGCCTCCGGGCTTTAACTT
>Ga0209064_1001238_pt1 | contig 42863 bp, 23 predicted proteins | sample Inofromicrocosms_FD_187498 | JGI IMG/M metagenome (GOLD analysis project Ga0209064, IMG submission 187498) | Mouse cecum microbial communities from Vienna, Austria - Inoculum for glucosamine and mucus D2O microcosms (SPAdes) (version 2) | ecosystem: Host-associated > Mammals > Digestive system >...
CTTTCTAAATCAAGATTTTATAAAATTGCTAACACTTGCACATCAGTCACTTACGGACACGAAAAAAGGGCCACTGAAAAGTGACCCTTTAGTGATCCGCGTGGGGCTCGAACCCACGACCCCAACATTAAAAGTGTTGTGCTCTACCAGCTGAGCTAGCGAATCAACGTGTGCTTCAGATGGCAACGTGTGTTGCTCGTCTCGAAGTCTTGCGCTTCAGGATGGGCTTGAACCAACGACCCCCTGATTAACAGTCAGGTGCTCTAACCAACTGAGCTACTGAAGCATTCTTTCGTTGGAGGATAATTCAATGTGATTGTGTTTTGCAATCTTTTGAACTTCCTTTAAAATCTGATTCTCTTATCAGATTTTGCGCTTCAGGATGGGCTTGAACCAACGACCCCCTGATTAACAGTCAGGTGCTCTAACCAACTGAGCTACTGAAGCATTCTTTTTGGTTGCATTATTGAGATTTTTGCCGTCCTCTTTTTTGTTTTGGAGGGGTAGGTGTTTCTCTCATTTGCGGTGCAAAGTTAGGAAGTTTTTTTGAACTGTGCAAATTTAAATGATAAAATTTTTCTGAATTTTGAGTTCTAATGATGGTTTAGTGGTTGTAAAATGTTGGTTTTTAGACTTATGTAGATTGAATTTTTTTTTTGAAAAATTTTTTAATTTTTCTGATTGCCGTTGCTGAAAACTATCAAAAAATCGTTTGATTTCTGTTTTGTGTACTCACATATTTTTGCTAATTTTGCGTCATGTTAATTTAAACCTACATTTACCATGACAGTAACTGATCGTTTTCTAAGCTATGTGGCGTTTGACACGCAAAGCGATGAACTGACGAATATGACTCCTTCTACCCCCGGGCAGATGGTGTTTGCGCGTTTTCTTAAGGAGCAGCTCGAAAAAATGGGCCTCGAAGAGATTTCTCTTGATGACAATGGCTATCTTATGGCGACGCTTCCTTCAAACTGCGGCTATGACGCTCCAGTGGTCGGTTTTATTGCCCATCTCGACACCGCCCCCGACATGAGCGGCAAGCATGTCAATCCTCGCATTGTTAAGAATTATGACGGCAAATCAATCCTTTTAAATGAAAAGGAGAATATTGTGTTGAGTCCTGAGGAGTTTCCGGAGATGTTGAACTATATTGGCCAGGATTTGATTGTGACTGACGGCACAACATTGCTTGGAGCTGACGACAAGGCAGGAATTGCGGAGATTGTAACCGCCGTGGCTTATCTTCAGGAGCATCCGGAAATCAAGCATGGCAAAATCAGAATAGCATTCAATCCAGATGAAGAGATAGGGAAGGGCGCTCATAAATTTGATGTGGAGCGCTTCGGTGCGGAGTTTGCATACACTATGGATGGCGGAGCTGTCGGCGAGCTTGAGTATGAGAATTTCAACGCGGCGAGCGCGAAAGTCACAATAAAAGGTCGCAATGTGCATCCCGGCACAGCCAAGCATAAGATGGTGAATTCAATCCGCGTCGCAACTCAGTTCATAGTCATGCTTCCTCGCTGGGAGACTCCCGAGCACACCGAGGGATATGAGGGCTTTTATCATCTTGTCGGAATTGAAGGGAGCGTAGAAGAGACTGTGCTCACTTATATCATACGCGACCACGACCGTGAGCGTTTTGAAAGCAGGAAGCGCGAGATTGAACATCTTGTGCGCAAGACCAACATTGAGTTCCCCGGTTGCGCATCAGTGGAGATAAAAGACCAGTATTATAACATGCGCGAGAAAATCGAGCCTGTGATGCATATAATCGAAGTGGCGGAGAAAGCCATGCTTGAGGCTGGCGTAGAGCCCAAGGTGCAGCCAATCAGAGGCGGCACAGATGGCGTCCAGCTTTCATTCAAGGGCCTGCCTTGCCCGAATATTTTTGCCGGCGGCGAAAATTTCCACGGGCGTTATGAGTATGTCTCAATACAGTCTATGGAGAAGGCGGCTTCAGTGATTGTTAATATTTGCCGCCTTGTGGCAGAGAAGTGAAAAAGCCGAAGCTTATAGTTATAACAGGGCCGACTGCCTCAGGGAAGTCGGCCCTTGCTGTTGAAGTGGCCTCGAGGCTTGACACAGGTGTGATATCTGCCGACAGTCGTCAGGTTTATAAAGGTATTCCTGTGGTTACGGCCGTCCCGACGCAAGAGGAGCGCAGGGGAGTGGCCCATCATCTTCTGGAGGTTCTTCCGCTTGATTCGTATTACAGCGCGAGCGAGTTTGAAAGAGACGCGCTTGCCGTGTCGGAGGGGCTGTTTGAAAGAAACGGCGTGGCTGTGGTGTGCGGCGGTTCGATGATGTATGTCGATGCCTTGTGCAACGGCATAGACGAGTTGCCTACCGTGCCGGAAGAGACGAGGACGTCGCTGATGGAGTCATGGAGGGAGAATGGCGACGCATGGCTATTGTCGGAACTTGAGAGTTTAGATCCAGAACATTTCAGAAGGGTTGACCAAAAGAATATGAAGAGGGTGTTTCATGCAGTTGAAGTGAGCATTGCTGCAGGCCGTCCCTACAGTTCGATGCTTACAGGAGGTGTGAAGAAGCGTGATTTTGAAGTTATTAAAATTTGTCTTGACGGCGACAGGCAAGAACTGTTCGGCCGCATCAACCGCAGGGTGGAATATATGATGGCCCGTGGCCTTGAGGAGGAGGCGCGAAGCGTGTATCCGCTCCGGCATCTGAACTCGTTGAATACCGTCGGGCTGAAGGAGATGTTTCTATGGTTTGACGGCATATTTACAAAAGAGGAGGCCGTGGCGAAGATTCAGAAAAACACGCGCGTCTATGCCAAGAAGCAGCTCACATGGTATAAGCGCGACGAGGCATTGACGCGTATGGACTTCAGCGACGGCGTGATAGCAAACGCCGGCAGAATACTCGATATGTTGGTGTTATAGCAGGCGGCGGAGATTAAAAATCATATCCGATTGTGAATGTCCATGCCTTGTTGAGCCCGCCTTCCGGTTCTTTCCACACCTTGGTTCCCCCTGCCATGTAGTGAATGCCGAAATAGTAATGACGGTTAAGAGTGAGTCCAGTCCCGATCTTCAGGCCGAAGTCGGCAAACCTGCTTTTAGCGTAGAACACTTTCAACGGGCTTTGCGGAGAAGGCTGGTCGATTACCTGTATTTTGTCGGAATCCGATGAATGGAGCTTGAACTGTGCGTATGGGCCGGCTTCTACAATCCAGCGAAGGTTGTCGGCAACGTTAAAGCGCAGAGAGGCCATTACGGGCACAATGAAATTGTATGACCGCAGGTGTCCGAGCTGAGTGAAGTTGTCGTCTTCATTCTTTATGTTGATAAAATTTTCGGAGTATGCATAGTTCCCGCTTCTTGATTCAAAAAAGAATCCGGGCTGTATTGCCAGATAGTCTCTGAGGTTGAGGTTAAGCACTACGCCGGCATCAAATCCGGTTCCCCAGCTGTTTACATTCCAGGCCTGGAAATGGTCGGAAGAGAAAGTCCTGTTTGAAGAGTTCACGCCAGCTCTCAGTCCGATGTTAAACAGGTGGTCGCACGGTTCTGTCGATAAAAAATCAGATGCAGAGGCGGAAACTGTGGCAAGGGTCATCAATGAAGACACCGCTATTGCGTGGAGGTTCATATCTTGTTCAGTGTTTAGTTGTGGTATTGTTGTCAAATGAGTCACGAGGCAATCAAACATCTCGATTGTCTTGGCCCGGCAACATTATGTTAAGGTGCAAAATTACAAAAAATCTTTGTATTTGAAATTTATTGTCTAATTTTGCACAAAATTTTATAAAGAAAACACTGATTCCGCTTCCGCGCTCCGATTGATTGCGACAAGATTGGATAGTAATATAAAAATCGCCGGCAGGGACCGGCACAAAGTAAATTTATAATGGCTTCATTAAAAGTAAACAGTTTAATGACAGGTGTAAAGGACTATTTGTTTATAGTTCTCGGGATTTTGATCTATGGCATAGCATTCACTGCATTCATACTTCCACACGGGATTGTGATCGGAGGTGTGTCGGGAGTGGCCACGCTGGTGTATTTCGCCACCAACGGCGTTATCCCGGTGGCAGTCTCACAATATGGATGCAACTTGATTCTGCTTGCACTTGCATTCAGAATCGTGGGGCGCACTTTTGTGTTGCGCACAATATTCGGCGCAACAGTCGCCTCTCTTTTTATCGGCATATTCGAGTCTTTTTTTATGGGTCTTGGACATCCTCTGATAGAAGACATATCGATGAGCGCAGTCCTGGGGGCGATATTGTGTGGCGTCAGTGTCGGGATAGTTTTTATCCACAACGGCTCCACAGGCGGCACCGACATAGTGGCGGCTATGGTTTCAAAAGTGAGCAACGTCAGCATAGGCCGCACAATGATTTTTGTCGACATGATTATAGTTACGAGCTCTCTTCTTCTTCCTTATGATGACGGAACCTTGGCAGAGAGGCTTAATGCGAGGGTTCCGCTTGTGGTCTACGGCCTGGTGATGACTTTCATAATAGCCTACATGGCCGACATGATAATCAACACCAACCGCCAGGCTACCCAGTTCATAATCTTCTCTCACAAATGGGCGGAGATTGCCGACCGCATCAACAGTGAGGCGCGTCGCGGCGTGACAGTGCTCGACGGCGAAGGGTGGTATTCAAAGCAGAAGGTAAAAGTTCTGATGGTGTGGTGCCGAAAGATAGAGAGCGTCACAATCTTCAGAATTGTCAAGAGCATGGACGACAACGCGTTTATTACGCAGACAAAAGTAAACGGTGTCTACGGCAAAGGCTTTGACACTATGAGAGTGAAGATGAAGAAATAGCCTGCAGTCATAAACACTGTAAGATAAAGAACGACCCGGGCCCCTCGGCATTTCTGTCGGGAGTCCGGGTCTCGAGTTATGTAAGCCGGAAATATCTTTATATTCTTCGGAGTTGCCTATGAGGAGGCTGGGGTGGTTAAGCCCCGTGGTTCACGTTATAGACTTCCCGCAGCATTTCTTTAATAGAGTCCGAATTGTGGAGGCTGACATCTCCATGAGTCATTATCAGCATTTCCAGGGGCTCTTGCGTAGGGCTGTAGGGGGGCTGGGTGTATTTGAATTCACCGCGCACTCTAAACCCGTTTCGTTCATAAAACTTGATCCGCTTCTCGGTTAATGAGTCTGTGGGAGGCTCTACTTCGAGAAGCACGTTAGGGCTGACTTCACGTATAAGGTGATTGAGCATTTTTGTGCCAATGTTCAAGCCGCGTTTTGCGGGAGTCACAGCAAAATGTTCCACATAAGTGTATCCCTCGAAATTCCAGTAAGACAGGAATCCCAAAAACTCGTTGCCGTCTTTTGCTGCAAAAGCATGAAATTTGCCACCCTTCATTTTTATGAAATCGGCCAGATGTTTTTCGTCATCATATAGCCTTCTTTCATTTTCAGGAAAGGCTTCGTTATATAATTTCAGGAAAGAGGGATAATCTTCTATTTTCAGGTCTTGAAAATCCATTATGTCATATTTTTTTGATTATTATATAAACGAAAAATCATAGCAGTTCATTCATTCTTTTATAGATGAAAACATCGCCGCGCGACATTTTCCCTTTTTCGGGAGGCGCAAGCGATTTGAAATTCAATTCAGAATTATAGGGAATCCACTCCGCCACCTTGTCAATCCATAGTTCAATTCCGGCTTTTGACGGGTGCGGGTTGGACTTGCTCTGTCGTGGGAGGTCAAGGTCAAGGCTCCTGAAATAACGTTTGCTTCCGAGTTCGTCTTCAAGCCAGGAGTCAAGAATCTCCCCTTCATCGTGTCCCGGCCAGGATGGAGGCCCTATCCAGAGCAGGCGATAAGGGGCGAACTCCTGCTTCAGTTTTTCAACCGAATTTTTCAGCTTGACCTGCGGGTTCGGCTCGAAAAGTTCATTCATGCCCAGGCACACGATAACGGCATCCGGTTTTTGCTGTTCCAGAATCTTCGACAGGTTGGGAGAGTCAGCCCATTTTGAAATAGTTGAGCCGTCCCACACAATTGTGGCCACATCAAATCCGTTGATCTGGCCATAGGCATTAAGCCTTTCCGCCATCCATCCAGTCATTGAGTCGCCTATTATGAGCACATTCTTCACTATTGAATCTGTGGAGTCGGCTTCCTCCACAACAGTGGCCGTTACTTCCGTTTCAGGCTCTTGCGCCCAAAGTTCAGAAGAGGCTACAGTAATGGAGATAAGCATTAGCCAAAGGAGGATTATATGTCGGGTTTGCTGCTTGCCTTTCATAAATATGCAGGTTGCGGTGCCATGCGGTAAAATGCATCATGCGCCGGGTGTTGCATTATTAACAAAGAACGGCAATGAAAAGATTAATAAAAATAAAAAAATATCGTCAAATATGAATATGTAAAAAAATGAAGTAAAAATTGTGGTATGCCCATAAAAATGTTTAATTTTGCATTTTAATGTTCATGAATAAATTTTATCCGATATTACCTTGATAATAGAATATGGAAAAAAACAGCGATAAAAAGATTGTGCTTAGCGGAATCCGGTCTACCGGCAATCTTCATTTGGGCAACTATTTCGGAGCGTTGAGCAAATTTGTAAGAATGCAGGATGACTATGACTGCCGTTTCTTCATTGCCGACCTCCATGCGCTCACCACCAATCCCGACCCCAAGACTCTTCATGAGAGTGTGAAAGACATATTGGCGGAATATCTTGCCGCCGGCCTCGACCCGGAGAAGAACATATTGTATGTTCAGAGCGATGTGCCCGAAATATCAGAGATGTATCTTCTTCTGAACATGCATGTGGGCATCGGCGAGCTGATGCGCACCGCTTCGTTCAAAGACAAGGCCCGCAAGGCATTGGGAATCACATCCGACAGCGATGAGATTGAAAAAGAGATAATAGGGAATCAGACCAACCAGCGTGTCAACGCCGGCCTCCTTACTTATCCCACCCTCATGGCCGTAGACATTCTCATTCACAAGGCCGATTTTGTGCCTGTCGGAAAAGACCAGGAGCAGCATCTTGAGCTCACCCGCCGTTTCGCGCGTCGTTTCAATTCGTTCTATAAGACCGATTACTTCGGAGAGCCGGTCAACTTCAATTTTGGTGGAGAGGCTTTGAAAGTTCCCGGCCTTGACGGTTCCGGCAAGATGGGTAAAAGCGAAGGCAACTGCATATATCTGATAGATGACGAGAAGACGCTTCGCAAGAAAGTGATGCGTGCCGTCACGGATGAAGGCCCCAAGGAGCCGAATTCTCCCGTGAGCCAGCCTGTAGAGAATCTGTTTATGCTCATGAATCTGGTTTCAGAGCCAGAAGTGGTGGAGCATTATCGCAATGCCTATGCCGACTGCTCAATCCGCTATGGCGACCTCAAGAAGCAGCTTGCGGAAGACCTGCTTAAACTTACTCTGCCTATCCGTGAGCGCATACTCGACATTCGCGGCAATGACGAATATCTTTCAGAGGTTGTGAGAGAGGGGGCGGAGCGTGCGCGCGCTTATGCCGCCGACACTCTCAAAGATGTGAGAGAAATCATGGGCATCCGAAAAATATAGGAGATGGTATTAAACTGGATTTGGATTGCATTTTTTGCAATCGCATTTCTCATGGCGGCAGGGCGCACCATTTTTTATGGCGACCTTGCCGTCTGGTCTGATATAATGAACAGTTCTTTCTCTCAGGCGGCTTTTGCCTTTGAGATTTCGCTGGGTCTTACAGGGGTTCTCACTCTTTGGCTCGGCATCATGAAGATTGGAGAAAGGGGAGGGGTGATAGAATTTTTCGGAAGGCTTATAAGCCCGTTCTTCTCACGCCTTTTCCCCGGAATCCCTAAGGGGCATCCGGCCATGGGGGCCATATTCATGAACATATCTGCAAATATGCTCGGTCTTGACAATGCTGCAACGCCTATGGGGTTGCGCGCCATGCAAGAGATGCAGAGCCTTAACGACAAGAAAGACACTGCCACCGACGCCATGATAATGTTTCTCGTGCTCAACTCTTCAGGATTGTGTCTTATTCCTATAAGCATAATGATGTATCGGGCGCAGGGAGGGGCGTCGAATCCCACCGACATTTTTCTTCCCATACTCATAGCCACGGCTATAGCCACTCTTGTGGGGCTGATAGCATTGTGTGTTAAGCAGCGCATACGCATGGACAGGGTGATATGGTCATGGCTCGCCGGCATAGGGGCCGTGGTTGGTCTTGTGGTATGGTTTTTCTCGAATCTTCCTGCAGGCAAGGTGGAGACATATTCCACTTTTTCAGCCAACGTAATACTTTTTTCCGTGATTATCGCCTTCATATGCGCTGGTGTAAGAAAGAAGATAAACGTTTATGACACATTCATAGAGGGAGCGAAAGAGGGATTCAAGACAGCCGTGATGATTATCCCTTATCTTGTGGCCATTCTTGTGGCCATAGGCATGTTCAGGGCCTCGGGTGCGCTCGACGTGTTTACGTCGTGGGTCGAGACCGGGGTAGGGGCATTGGGTTTCGACACCCGCTGGGTCGGGGCGTTGCCTACGATGCTTATGAAGCCATTGAGCGGAAGCGGTTCGTGCGCAATGATGCTCGATGTCATGAAAGAGAATGGTGCCGACGCATTTGTGAGTCGTGTGGCCGCTGCCGTCAGGGGCTCCACCGACACCACGTTCTATATCCTCGCAGTCTATTTCGGCAGTGTGGGCGTGATGAAGACGCGCTATGCTGCGGGTTACGCATTGCTCGCCGACCTTACAGGGGCTGTTGCGGCAGTTGTGGTGGCGTATTTTTTCTTCGGATAGCAAAATCACGCAGGCAAAAAAAGGAATATTGCGGTCGTGAAGATGTTTAATAACATATTTTGCTAAAAATATGTAAAAATAGTTTGATTTGAATGTAAAAAATACTAATTTAGCGACTGAAAAGACGAATTTATTAAAAATGAAGAAACTCGTATTGCGGATAAAGGAATTTGAGCCGCGATTGAGTTTTTAGGAATGATTATTATAAGGAACTGCTTGACGCAGTTTCTTCAAAGATAACAACAACCTTACATCATGCTTTTTTCGATGCCGGGGTCCGCGAAGGTCTCCGGCATTTTTTTGATAAGAGGAGTGAGGGAGGGGTTGGATTGCGAGCTTGGATTGCGTTCCCGGAACGCAACACAGGGGACCATAGTACAATTGAAGAGGGGGCAATTGAAGGGGAGGGGAATTGAAGAGGGGGCAGAGGAGAATTGAAGATGTGGGGCAATGACCATGTGGTTAGAATCGGGTCAGCTGTGTGCCGGGGTAATAATGGGCGAGTATTTGTCTGAATGAATAGCTTTGGGAGGCCATCGAGGCTGCCCCTATCTGGCAGAGTCCTACCCCGTGTCCCCAGCCTGCTCCGTGAAGGATGAATTTTTCAGGCATTTCATTTTCCCGAATAGAGGTCGAAACATCAGGTGTGGACTTTGAGGTCTTGTCATTCTGCCTTGAATCGGAATAAACTTTCGACACCGTGAAAGCAGAGCTGTAGAGGTGGGAATTGCTCAGTGTGCGGCGTATTTCCAGTTCTTTGCCTATAATCATGGAGCGTTTCGTGCCTACCAGCTTCATCCTTACGATTCTTCCCGACACACCCCTCTGAAGAGGAACAATGTCGGTTATTCTGCCGAAATCAATTCCTGAACGCTCTTTTACTATGATGCTGAGTTCTTCCGCATTGTATTCAACATCCCATCGAAAGAAATCGGGAGTTTCAAGGTCATAGCCATTGAGCACCTGTTCAAGCGCACCTTTGTCAGAAGTGTTGCAGAAAGCTGGCGGGTTGCTCTCTATCCATCTTTGGGCATTCACTTCAATTGTTAGGTCATTATTATGTTCAGAGCATACAGGTCTTTCATTTGCCGCTATATCTTTTCCCCTCCCGAGATAAGGATGAGGAGAATTTTCCCAGCAGTTTTCATATGCCTCGAAGGCGCCTCCGCAGCATTTTGAAAACCTTGTGTCGGCTATTTCTCCGTCATAAGTGAGAACCATTCCGGAAGTTTCCCTCACAGCCCTTACAGCGTTAGGATTGCAGATCCTGGCAATCCCTTGATAGCGCTGGCAATGGTCGTCGGCGCAGACGTCGAATCCGGTGTGCCCGGAATTGTCATACCACACGATTCTTTCATCACAATCCTCTCTTTGCTGTCTTTGGGCATGTGTTGGGGCGGTGTGCCGGATTCTTGCCAGGGCCCAGCTTCTTGAGATGACGGCGTGAGCCTTTAGAAACTCTAAAGAAGCGTTAGCACTCATTTCGCTCGAAATCACGCTTTCGAGATATTGCTCAATGTTTATTATATTGACAACGGTGGCTTGCTTGCCGTCGGATAATATCTCCAGAGAGCCCTTGAATCGCTGTCGCTCGTTTCTTTGCCAATGAAAATCCTTTCCGATTGTTACGTCTTCAATGTCGAAAGAATCATGTTCAGGGTCAGACGGCGTGAACATTAGTTCCGACGCTCCCATTTTTTTAGCGCAGAATTCATGGCATCCAGTGAAAATCACTTTGGAAAATGAATCTATGAAGATGCCGTTAAATATTATTTTGACTACGTTGCCAGAAAGCACGCCTACCTTGATGTCGATGTCCATTGCAAAAAATCGGTTAAAAGGGGTCAACGTAAAATTCCTCTTGTTATAATTGGGAATCTTCCATATGCGAAATTATAAAAAAATGGAGTGCCGGGCAATTCTTAGTGTTTAATTCCAGGGCAACCGCATCAGAATCCATAATTTTTAAGAAGCGTTATCAAATATTTAGGATTCCAGGAAGCGCATCTGAGTCTCTTTCTCACGCTTAACTTATCCTGCGTATGCGTCGCGATCTGGAGTGCAAGTTTCCTGAGCAATGACAGATTCTGGGCGGCATTATGGACACAGCCCTTGTCTCCACCCTTGCGTGTCCCTTCTCGGTGACGGAATATGTGGATGTCGGTTGGTTGTGTTTGATAACATTCTGTGTCTCAGAAAGCAACCCCGCCTGGTTCTCTTTCGCCGCAAGAAAGTAATGGGCGTTCTTTCCAACTATTTTCTCGGCGATGTCAACCTGGGTGCCCATAGCGTCAATGCTGACCACGCTATAAAGACAAAATTAGATATTTATTTTTGTTAATGCAAATCATTGTTGAATATTTATTACAGGGTTGAGAATCTGCGGTCTTGTTTGCGGCCATGTTTTGAGGCGGGATAGAGTCCTGATGCTAATGGTGGAATTATGTTTTTCAAGAAAAGTTTCATAAGTCATTTTGAAAGTGATTAATATTGCGTGAAACAATTGCGTAATTAGTTATTTTAAGTTATTTTTGCAGTCTAATAATCAGAAAGTAAGAACTAATTCACTTGAGCCGTCAGTGCTTGCTATAACAGTTTTTGCGGCAATGATGAAGTTTGGCGTTTTGTCAGGTTCTCTTTTTAATTTATTGTAGCTTGAAATAATCATATTTAAATTGAATAATAATCGAATAAATTAATTCTACAACATGAAACAATTTTTACCAAGCCGGCCGCGACGCAGGGCGTTCCGCGCATTTCTGCGCAAGATGCCGTGGGCGTTGTGTCTCGCTTCGCCATTGTTAGTGTCTGCGGCAGATTTTAAGGGTGTTCCCAAGTTGCCGCAAAAGCAGAAGACTCCCGGTTCCCCCATGAAGTCTGTTTCTCAGGACTTATGGGAGGGGTATTTGCAAGTTGGAGACTCCCGCATTTATGCGCGCCCGAGTTCATGTATCGACCTTTGGGGTGAATTTCGTGGCCTGTATTACGGCTCTACATACAATAACGGCGGATATGTCGTTGCGATGGAGATTAACGGAGACTACTTGACTCTCGATTGTTCCCAGCCCGGCGACATATATGGAGTGGCGTTCAAGGCCGACGTATTGCAGCAAGGAGACTTGGCGAGAGTGTGTTACACTCTTACCAACAATAATGAACAGAGTGTGGAATTCTCGCTTGGCGTTTATGCCGATGTGCAGATTGGCGACAACGACAGCGCCCCTATTTCGAGAAGAATCGACCAGGGTGGCAATACTTACGGGCTCACTATGAGAGACGGCTATGAAGCGGAATTGTGCATATTGTTTGGAGCCGGATTGTCGGGTGTCACACCTGTAGATGATTTTTGGTTTGGCAATTACGGCTATAATTCGGGTGCGTGGAATATAACCGGCCATTATGATACAAGCGATAATTTCATGGTAGAGAACGGGAACTATGACAGCGCGATGGGGTGGTGCTGGAAGCAGCGGCACATCGCGCCCGGTGAAACCATGGAGTTTTCATATCTTATGGGCGTCGGCGACGTGAATCTTCAGCCGGGGGCCAGCATTGGTGTCACCCCTGACGACCCCGACAACTGGAACGACATAGCTTTGCCCCACACACTCACAGTTGAAGGCGAATACCTCAGTCCTGCCGGGCTCGACGGCAGAATAGAGTATTCTGTCGAAAGCCTTGATGATTGGCGGCCGCTCACAGAAATGATGCCTTCGCACACAAAGTTCTCATCAGAATTGACGGCTTATTTCAATCCGGGCAACAAGGTCCATACAATCAATTTCAGGATAGTCGACAATGTAGGAAATATTTCCATGCTTGAGCCAATTGAATATCTTGACATCGCCTATGTGGAGTTTTCCGGAATTGAAGACAGGGTTTATAATGGCGAGCCGCAAGTTCTCGACATTCATTCTTCCGAAATAAGCGGCGACTGGTTTAATGTGAGCGACTATTCCGAATATTCCACCAATGCCGGTGAAGTCAGTTTCACAATCGACGGAGTGTATCCCAACACTATCGGGCGCCAATACAGCAGCTTCAGAATCATTCCTAAACAGATAGAGGGTTCTATCGTGATTGCCACTACTGATTATGATTTTTGTGGATATGACATTGCGCCCGAATACACTCTTGAAGGTGAGGTGGCCACCCTTTCGCATGTGGATCGTTGGGATAAAGGAGATTACAGCCTGAGTTATGCCGACAACCATTATGCCGGCACAGGCTACATAACCATTGAGGGTGTTAACAATTACCAAGGAACTATTTCGGCAAGTTTCACTATTCATAAAACCGGGTTTCCGGAAGAGCAGATTAACTATTATATTCCTGAACCGGACATAACCTACGACGGCATGGCGCATGAGGCGGCAGTTTATGATATAGACGGCGCAGGAGAGAAAATAATCACTTACGTCAATGGCAAAGGGGAGTCTTCTTCCGAGGCTCCTGTTGCTGCCGGAGATTATGAGGTGTATCTTGAATTCAAGGAGGGCCCGGGATTATATGAGTGGCCTCGCAGAAAAATCGGCTCTTTTTCGATATTCAATCTCGACGCCGGCGACTGGGAGGCGCTTCAGTCTCTCTACGAAGAGCTAAGCGTGAGCAACGACAAGGAAGCCTTATGGCCTGTTACATCAGATCCGGCGTCTGCCGCGCATTTACAGGGTCTGACTATAAAAGAGGGAAAAATAAAGATGTTGAATCTTGCCGGCAGTAGTCTGAAGGGTGAGCTCCCTTTGTCGGCTTTCAGATTCAAAAATGTCGAGTCGGTGTCGTTTAGCTATAATGATTTAACCGGAAATATCGATAATATTGCCTCGATTAAAGAGTCAGATCCCGATGCGTTCAAAGGGATAAGGGAAGTGTATCTGAATTCAAATCACATTAAAGGGAATGCCGGAGTGTTCTCGTTGTTCCCTGATTTGGAATATCTGGATGCAGGCAACAATGAAATATCGGAGGTTTATCCCATGATTGACCCGTCGGTGTCAGTAAGTATTTTTTTACAGACGCTTGACCGGACGATTGATCTTGATTTGCGTGATTTTGATTTTGAATCTTTTGCAGAGAAGATTCCTTCAGTAGCTCTATATAATCATGCGAAGCAGCGATATGATGCGGAGATGCTGTATGCTCAATTAAACGATGGCAAAGACTGGAATCTCACAATCATGCAAGATAACGGCCGGATTTATGGCTATTCAAACGGTCTTGAGGCATATCACGGCGTAAGCGGCGATACCTGTCGGTTAAATTTGCAGCCCAACGACATCAGAATGAATGTAAAGTTAAGTTTCGACCGGGGAGATGCCGATTTCAATGGGGCGGTAGATGTGCTTGACTTGCAATCTATAGTCAACGAGATTCTGTGCAATCGAGGAGACTGGAGATATGCCACTCCATTCAATTTCACGGCTGCCAATCTGTTTGAAGACGAAATCATCAATGTGCAGGATGCGGTGTGTCTTGTAAACCTTTTGCTGTCGGAAGTCCCTGACGAAGAGCGTAATCCGGTTGCAGAAAATCGCAAGGAGGATTCGGCCGAGGCGAGTGTATGGCTCGACGGTGGTTCTCTTATGATTCATTCCGATTCAGAGATAGCCGCTTTTGATGTCACTGTCGAAGGGAAGGACATCAATGTCAACAACATCCCCGGGATGTTGATTTCTAAACGCGCATATGGCGACAAGACACGAATCATAGGCTATTCTATTTCAGGAGCGACTCTTGCCGCAGGTGTAAATAGACTCGGCTCCTCTGATGCAGTTTCGGTCAGCCGCGCCAGGCTTTCAGGCATGTCGGCAAGAGAGATTCCGGTTGTTCTCAACAATTCGCTTAGCGGAATTTCAGGAGTAGGGCATCATGATGGAATCTCTGTTTCCTCTTTAGGCATAACAGTCGGCGGATTGGTAGATGCCGGTGCACGCTGGAGAATAATGACAGTCTCGGGAATAGTGCTTGCAGAGGGTGAGGCTGAATTTGAGAGCGGCTCTTTGTTCATTCCTTTCAGTCCTGTTTCCGGAGAGGTCTATTTGCTTGTCATATACGGCAATAGCGAGAGTCATACTTATAAAATCACATTAAAGTAACCAAAAATCAATAATATGTCAACAAGTCGTATAATCTCGATGCTGCTTCTCATGCTGCTGACGCCGTTTGGCGTTTTTGCGCAGAGAAACACCATCTCGACCCCCGATGTCACGCTTGGCGCCGGGTCGACAATACCGTTGCAAGTGAATCTTGACAACAGTGCCGACATTGTGGCTCTGCAATTCAGCATAGCAATGCCCGAGGGGATAATGCTTGAAGAGAGTTCCGCACAGGTCACCAGCAGATGCAACGGACATTCGATTGCTTTCAAAAATGTGGACAACAATAAATACACGATGTTGCTTATGTCGCCCGACAATTCTCCGATTGGCGGCCGCACAGGCGCCGTTGCCACAATCGATCTTTACGCATTTGAGAATGTGGAAGACGGGGCTGTGTTTCAGCCTGTGATTTCTGATGTGGCGATAGTCGGGGCCGACGGCTCAAACCTCGCCACAGGTTTCTCGGCCGGCAAGGTGACAATTGCAAAGAACCCCGACCTCAAGGTGGGCGACGTGTCAGCCTCCGTGTCTCGAATTCGTCCCGGCGATAATCTCGCTGTGAGCTGGAATGTTGAAAACATAGGGGGGCTTCCCACAGCTTCCGGATGGAGCGAACAGATATTTCTTGAAGACGAGAGGGGAAATTCCGCTTTTGTGATGACAACGTTTTATGAAAACTCGCTTTCAGCCGGAGGAGTGGTCAGCCGCAATGCCGAAATCCTGATTCCGGAAGTGGTCGGAATCGACGGAGATGTAAAAGTTAAGGTTACGGTGAAGCCGAATGCAGATGCCGGAGAGCCATACTGGCTTCTTGAGAACAACACGGCAGAATCGGGTTCATCTGTTTTTGTGGAGAAACGTGTTTATCTCAACCCCGGAGAGGTGTTGCTTGCGGAGGAGAGTTCTCAATATGCCGAATTCAGTCTCACAAGGAGCGGGTTGGCGTCGGAGCCGGAGACATTCAGAATCACCCTTCCCGCCGACACCCGGTTCACATTCCCTCAGAGTGTGACGATTCCTGCCGGAGACAGCGGAGTCTACTTCTATGTGAGTGTGAAGCCCGACAACGCCCTTAATGAAAAATCAGACTTTACTCTCACATTGGAAGGTGACGGCTACGAACCAGTGTCGGCATCAATCAAAGTGGAAGACGACACTTTCCCGACACTTGCGCTCACTCCTTCTTCACAGGAAGTGACAGAGGGGGAGCCATTGACATTTACAGTTGCAATCTTGCGCGAATGCGAAGATGACATTGAGGTGTCGCTTGCCTGCGACCTTCCGTCGCGTTTCAGGATTCCTGCCGGCATACGCATCCCTGCAGGAGAAAAGTCTGCTATGGTGACTGTGGAATCAATCGACGACAACACACCCGACATAGAGCGTGGCGTTACATTCACGGCCTCGGCTCCCGGTCAGCAGCCGGCATCAGTAAACATTATTCTTGAGGATAACGATATTCCTGCCCTTGAACTACAGTTGCACCCCTCGACAGTGGCTGAATCCGACGGCCCGCTTGCTGTGTCGGCAATAGTGAAGAGGACGGACAATATCGACAAGCTTGTCACTATAAGCCTTGAGGATGATTCCGACGGAGCCATATATTATTCTCAGCGCAAATTCGAGATGAAGCCGGGGGTTGAGGAGGCGATTGTGAATCTCGGCCCTATAGACAACTCGATTGTAGATGGCGAGCGACACTACAATATATCTGCGTCAGTATTCATTGCCTCGTGCAGTTGCAATGCCACCAACGGCGAATCGGGTGGCACAGTGTCGGCAAAACTTACTGTCACTGACGACGACGGCCCGGCTCTTTCTGTGTCGGCGCCATCTTCAATGCTTATGGAAGGTGGAGAGCTTACTGCCACAGTGGAGAGAAACACCGACCTGTCGTCATCGCTCACTGTAGGTGTTTCATCTGACCATGCCGATATGCTGGAGTTGCCGTCGACAGTTGTAATTCCGGCAGGGGAGAAGTCAGCGTCATTCACGATAAAGTCTAAAGAGAATTCTTCTACTGGCGATGGCTTTAATGCCACATTATTGTGCGAGGCCGAAGGGTATGCCAAAGGTTCATTCTGGTTTACGGTTACAGACCAGACTCTTCCCGACGCTCAGCTTTCGAGCTTTGCCGCCAATGCAGGTGAGGTTATTGCCGGAGATAAAGTTGAGGTAAAGGTCACGCTTCAGAACACCGGCGCAATTGAATTGCCGGAGCTTGCAAAGGTTGACTTCATGCTCAACACTTCTTCAGAGCCTGTAGCTTCATATTATCTTCAGAAGCCGCTTGCCGCCGGCTCTGAGATTGAGGTGAGCCGAGAGATCGACATGCCTGAAACTGTAGGCACGTTCAATCTTTATGCTGTAGTTAACGCCGAGAGAAGCGTGAAGGAACTTTCCTATGGCAACAATGCCTCTAATATAGTGAAAGTCGCGACTGTAGCTCCATTTACAGCGTCGGTCACCACCGACAAGAGCGCATATCTCCCCGGGGAGACAGTAAAAGTGAAAGGAAAACTTTCTCACAATGATGATGTGCGCGAAAATGTGGAGATATATTTCATAAATGAAGGGTATCGCCAGACATTAATGGCGGAGAGTGATGGAGAAGGCAATTTCTCGGCAGAGTTCACTCCCATGCCGGGGCAAATGGGTGAGTTCATAGCCGGAGCCTGCTATCCGGGCGAGAATTCCCGGGAAAAGAGCGCTTCGTTCAACATATATGGCCTTACGCGACAGACATGGGAGCCTATCACTTGCGAAACAGAGCCTGATGAGCAATTCTCGTCGAAGTTCGTGATTTACAATCCTGCATCAGTGGCTCTTACAGGGTTGACTGTGAAGGCTGACAATGTGCCTGCCAACTGCAGCCTGAATGTTGCCTGCGCCGAAAGAATCGATGGCGGAGGCAAAGCTGAAGTAGAATTCACGATCACTCCGCTTGCTCCCACCTCAGGCAAGGATTGGGAAAGAATCAACCTCACAGTGAACTCGGCTGAGGGAGCTGTGCTTCCTGTGGCTATCTACCATTATTGCCGTTCGGCTCGCGCACAGATGGATGCAAGCGTAAGTGCTGTCAAGACAACGATGGTGAAGGGTGCATCGCGCGATTATGTTTTTGAGATTGCCAATAATGGAAGGGGAGAGACCGGTAAGATAACATTATCCCTCCCTGCATGGATGTCGACATCCACTCCGAAAGAGATGGCCTCTCTCGCAATGGGAGAGACTGCCAAGGTTATTCTCCGTCTCACTCCTGCTGATGATATGGCATTGAATGTGCCTGTCACCGGCAATATCGGCATCAATTGTGAAAACGGTTCGGGCATTTCGCTTCCCTACAGCATCGAGCCGGTGTCGGAGACTACCGGCACGCTCACGATAGACGTGTGTGACGAAAACACATATTACACTTCTGAGGCTCCGCATGTGGGGGGCGCCACTGTCACTCTCTATCATCCTGTCACCGGGGCAGTGGTGGCTCAGGGTGAGACCGGAGGCGACGGCAGGTTCTCGTTTGTGGTGCCTGAAGGATACTATGCCGTGAGCGTCACAGCTCCAAGCCATGAGTCTTATCAAAACAACTATCTTGTTGACCCTGGTGTCGAGACTGTGAAGACAGTTAATCTTAGCCTTGATGCAGTCAAAGTGGACTGGCGCGTTGAGGAGACAGAAGTAGAGGACGAGTATGAGATTGTCAGCACTGTCAACTACGAAACAAATGTGCCTGTTCCTGTTGTTGAGATTTCAATGCCTTCGTTTGTGCCGGCAAAAGATCTTATGCCGGGCGAGTCGCTTGTGTTTAATGTGACATTGACTAATCGCGGGCTCATCACGGCTAAAGATGTGCAGCTTCTTCTTCCTGAAGGATTGAAGGCGCTCGTTTATGATCAGCTCGACAATAATGAGCCTTTCCATCTAACTCCGGGTCAGAGTGTGCAGATTCCGGTGAGAATCACACACAGGGAGAATGCCGGCGAAGAGCCTGCAAAAGTGAAGCCTATAGATGACGACCCGTGTGTGAATCAGGTTGGCACTCTCTACTATTGGGATTGCGGGCCCGACCACAAATGGCATCGCTATGGAATCGGTCTTCAGGTCGGTTCTTGCTACAGCCCTGACCCGAGCACCTGGGATAACTCCGGCAACGGAACCTATGGCGGATACGGCTATGGCTGGTGGGGTGGCTATGGCGGATGGGGTGGAATAGGAGGCCCCGTCATAGACTGGAACGATGACCATAAGAATGGCTCGGAAGATGACCGTCCTAAACCGTCGGATAAGAAGGATTATGACTGCGAGCCGTGTCAGAACCAATTCATGATGGCTCTTGCAAGCTGCATTCCGAATGTTGGGATGGTAATAGCAGCCGGACAGGCTGTGGGAGACGGCATCAAGTGCGCCCGTGCGGCAGATTCTAATTTATCAAATAGGGATAAACTTAAAAACTGCCCGTTTACTGAAGGCGTTCCTGATGCAGTAGACGCGATTAAAGACATGTGCGACAGGATGAAAGACCTGGCGGAGAATGTTAAGAACGACAATCTTTCAGATGACGATTGGGACTTGTTGAAAGATGGATTAGAAGCCGGTGCTGAAAAAGTGTTAGACAACTATCTCGATTCTGATCACTCCGGATTGACAAAGGAACAGAGAGATTTTCTTAAAGACATTAAAGATTTTTCCGATGCGCTTGACAAATCGAGAGATGCTTTCAAAAACGGGGAAATCGACGGTCAGAAACTCTATGAGACTGTGCCCGATGTAACTGAGGGTTTAGAGAAACTTATCAAAAAGAAAAATCCCGCTCTTGCCGGTAAAATAGGAAATGTCGGCAGAATGATGAAGAAGGCGCCTTGCATTGGCATGATGCTTGCGCCTTGCGACCTTGAAGCCCCGGACACTGTTCCCGGCGACAGCGTGGTCAGAAAGGTAAGAAGTGTGAGCAGCGTTGTAGAGCTCTTTAAGGCAAACATGAAAAAGTGTGTGCAGCTTGTGGAATGTGAGGAAGACTATTTCGCGGAACTTTTCGGCGACGAGCAGTGGCTTGAGGTGAAGTACGGAAAACGTATGCCGCTTCTCATTGCAATGTTTGACGAGGAGAAACCGATAGATGCTTCCGACTTTATCAGAGTCTTCAAGCCGGGAGAGGTTAGCAATGCTCAGTTTGAAAGATTTATAGAGCGTTGGAACAACTCATTCTTCTACGAGGATGTTGAGTCAGACAACAAGATTGATTTCAACTATATCGAGAATCTTTTTGAAAATGGAGAAAAGGCTGCTGATGAACTTGTGGGCAACGGCGATAAAGACATAGAGGACGTGCTTACAGAAAGTTTTGAAGCCGTGCAGAAAGAGATGGCCAAGGGTGGTTCCTCTGTGTGCGCTTCAATCAGCCTGCAGTTCTCGCAGAAGATGGTTATGACGCGCCAGGCATTCCGTGGCACTCTCACTATTCTCAACGGAAATGAAGAGAAACCGATGGAGAATGTGAGGCTTGCTCTCACTGTGAAAGACCCTGACGGCAATGTCGCTACATCTCATGAATTCCAGATAAATGCGGAATCTATGGATGGCTTTGAAGGAGAGCTTTCGCTCGATGGTGGATGGACACTTGGAGCACAGGAGTCAGGAACTGCGTCAATATTGTTCATACCCACAAAATATGCCGCCCCGACAGAGGAGCGTGTGTATGCTTTCGGCGGTTCGCTTTCATATGTTGACCCCTTCTCCGGCCTGGAGGTGACACGCATATTGTCGCCTGTTTCACTCACCGTCAATCCGTCGCCGCAGCTAAATCTCACATATTTCATGCAGCGAGATGTGATTGGTGATGATCCGCACACGGAGATTGTGGAGCCTTCTGAAGACGCGGAGTTTGCGTTGCTTATAAACAATGTGGGATATGGCGACGCATCCAACATCCGTATGCTTACAAAACAGCCCGAAGTGGTAAGCAATGACAAGGGGCTTGCTTTTGATGTGGAAATTGTGAGCAGCAGACTAAACGGCGGGGAAAAGAATCTCGCTTTGGGCGGCAGCGTGGCAACGGAATTTGGCGATATAAAAGCCGGAAAGTCGGCTTATTCGCAGTGGTTCTTCAGGGGTTCGTTGCTTGGCCATTTCACTGATTATGAAATCGAGGCTAACCACGTTTCAAGCTATGGCAATCCCGACCTCTCGCTGCTTAACGAGGTTTCGATTCATGAACTTATCAGAAGTCTTGATGTGGCGGAAGAGGATGGCATGTCTGTAGGGTTTATGACCAATGACATTGAAGACGTCAACGACACGCCCGACAGAATATATTTCACTGACGGAAGCACAAGCGAAGTGAAGGTGGCTGATTCTGCCGAAATCAGATATAATCCCGACGGCACATACTCGATATTCGCGACAAGCGCGGAAAGTGGCTGGATGTATGGCAATGTGCCTGACCCCACTTATGGAGTGTCGCACATCGTGTCTGTCACAAGAAAGAGCGACGGCGCGGAAATTCCGGTTCGTAATTTCTGGCAGACTGACCGAACATTGCGCGACGGCACCGACCCGGCATATGAGAACAGGATTCATTTCGCCGATTGTGTGGCCAATGTAGGGGCTGAGGAATATGTTTTGAGATTCACTCCCGCTCCCGGACTCATGCTTGAGGTGGTTTCAATAGAGGGTGCCCCCGCCTGGGGAGAGGTGCTTGTAGAGCCGCTTGGCTTCGTTGACGTGATGTTCAACAAGCATATCGACCCTTCTACATTCACTGCTTCCGACATCCGGATGTTCTGCCAGGGTGAAAGCCTTGACGCGGGGCTTATTGGGATTTCGACCGACGACAACAAGAGATTCCGTCTCGACTTGTCAGCCATTAGTGCAGACTCTGTGCCGGGATATTATTCTATCACTGTCAGCTCTGCCGATGTTGTGGATGACGAGGGATTCAGCGGACGCGATGCGAAGAATGCAGGCTGGAATTATTATCCCGCGGGCTCGATTCTTCTCGGTGTGAAAGTTTATCCTGAATTGTCGGGCACGGTTGTTGCCGTTCGTGGCTCTGAAACAGTGAATATAGATTCCGCTCGCGTGATTAACGCTGATTATAATGAGCAGATCTCATTCTCCGCCAAGGCTGAGTATGGATATGAGTTCTCGCAATGGACAAGTTTTGGAAAGGCATATTCCTCAGATGAGGATATGTCGGTTACGGCATTGGCCAACGATGATATAGTGGCGGTGTTTGTGCCCAGAAATTTTGACGTTGAAATAGATTCATTCTGTGATGGCGGTGAAATCATAGGCGCCGGCACAGGGCTTTATCCGTATGGCGACGAGCTTACCCTTATGGCAGTTGCCGACAAATCACACATATTCGGCAATTGGGTTGTAAATGGAGAAAAGAAAGGCACGGAGTCAACGTTCACGTTAAGTGTAGACGGCGACATGAAGATAAGTGCAGTCTTCTTGAATCTTTCAGGAGTGTTTGTTCCTGAAGCCGACAGAAGGATTGTGATATATAGTGCAGACGGCCTTTTGATTAGCAGCGACGCTGATGTGGAGACGATTCGCAGTCTGTCGAAAGGAGTCTATATAATCAATGGTGTGAAGCATATCGTCAGATAAAATTCAATCCATATTTGCATGAAAAAGCGGAGTTCAATACGAGCTCCGCTTTTTCATGCGTTCTTATCTGATGTGTTAAGAAATTGCAGCGATAGCGGCCTTCACCGCAGCTATCTTTTCGAGTGCGTCGCTCTCTTTTTTCTTTTCAAGCGCCACAACTTTTTCGGGTGCGTTGGCCACAAATTTTTCGTTAGAGAGCTTTTTGCGGACGCTTGCGAGGAATTTCTCGTGATATTCCAGGTCGGCGTTGAGTTTCTTGAGCTCCTCCTCCACATTGATGTTGGCAGTCACGGGGATGCTGTATTCTGTGGATGCTGCTATAAACGACACTGCGGAGGCAGGTTTCTCTTCCACAATCCTGATGTCGGAGAGATTGCCCATCTTTTCCAATATGCAGTCGAGATATGGGTTGTGAGGCCCTTTTATAAGAAGTTCGAGCGAGTCGCGCTGCGGAATCTGTTTCTGCTTGCGCACGGTGCGTATTCCGGCAATCACTTCTTTGAGATGGTCAAAACGGGAAATGGCTTCCTCGTTGAAGCTGTCTGCTTTCGGAAGCTCGGCAGTCATGATGCTTTCACCATCTTTGCGGTTGTAAAGATGCTGCCAGAGCTCTTCGGTGATAAAGGGCATGAAGGGATGGAGCAGGCGGAGGAGGGTGTCGAAGAAGCGAAGAGTCTCGTTGTAGGTCTCTCCATCTATGGGAGAGCCATATGCGGGCTTGATTACTTCGAGATACCATGAAGAGAACTCGTCCCAGAAGAGTTTGTACACGGCCATCAGGGCTTCCGAGATGCGGAACTTGCCCATAAGGTCGTCAACCTCGATGAGAGTGCGGCGCAGTTCTGCCTCAAACCATTCAATGCCTCTCTTTGAAGATTCAGGCTGCGGCTTGGCGGGGTCTACTTCCCATCCTTTCACAAGACGGAAAGCATTCCATATTTTATTGCAGAAGTTGCGGCCCTGCTCGCATAAAGAGTCATCATACATGATGTCGTGGCCGGCGGGGGCGGCAAGCATTATGCCCATTCTCACGCCGTCTGCGCCAAACTTGTCGATAAGTTCGAGCGGGTCGGGTGAATTGCCAAGCGACTTTGACATTTTGCGTCCAATCTTGTCGCGCACGATTCCGGTGAAATATACGTTGCTGAAAGGCTTGTCGCCGCAGAAAGCATATCCGGCAATAATCATGCGTGCCACCCAGAAGAAGATAATGTCCGGCCCGGTCACAAGGTCGGTTGTTGGGTAATAGTATTTGAATTCCTCATTGTCCGGGTCAAGAATGCCGTTGAATAGAGAGATTGGCCAAAGCCATGATGAGAACCATGTGTCAAGACAGTCGGGGTCGCGTGTGAGGTCGTTAAGGGTGAGTTCAGGGTTTCCTGTTTTCTCTATTGCCTTGGCCAATGCCAGCTCTTCATTCTCAGCCACCACATATCCGCCGGTGGGAAGATACCAGGCCGGAATCTGATGTCCCCACCAGAGCTGGCGCGAAATACACCAGTCCTTGATGTTGGTCATCCAGTAGCGATAGGTGTTCTTGTATTTTGCAGGCACAAACTTTATGTAGTCGGTTTCAACGGCCTCGAGGGCAGGCACTGCGAGCCCGTCCATCTTTACGAACCATTGCATTGAGAGTTTCGGCTCAATCACGGCGTCGGTGCGTTCTGAATGGCCCACCTTGTTGACATAATCTTCAACCTTCTCTACGAGTCCTTTGTCGGCAAGGTCTTTCATGATTTGTTTGCGCACGTCGAAACGGTCCATTCCCACATACATACCTCCAGCTTCGGAAATTGTGCCGTTGTCATTGAAAATGTCGATTGACTCCAGTCCGTATTTATCGCCGAGCATATAGTCATTGACATCGTGAGCCGGGGTTACTTTAAGACATCCGGTTCCGAATTCCATTTCAACATATTCGTCCATAATGATAGGCACGGAGCGCCCTACCATGGGCACAATCACGCGTTTCCCCCTGAGCCATGAATAGCGTTCGTCATTTGGGTTGACGCATACGGCGGAGTCGCCAAGGATTGTTTCCGGGCGAGTGGTGGCCACGACAATATATTTGCCGTCTTCACCCTCCACCATATATTTAAGATAGAAAAGTTTGCTTTGCTCTTCCTTATATATCACCTCTTCATCGGAGAGGGCAGTGAGAGCTTTGGGGTCCCAGTTCACCATGCGGACGCCTCGATAAATGAGGCCACGGTTGTAGAGGTCGCAGAACACACGCATCACGCTTTTGGAGCGAGTCTCATCCATGGTGAAAGCAGTGCGTTCCCAGTCGCATGAGGCTCCCAGTTTGCGGAGCTGCTGCAGGATAATGCCTCCGTATTTGTGTGTCCAGTCCCATGCGTGGCTTAGAAATTCCTCGCGGGTGAGGTCGGTTTTCTTGATTCCTTCCTGTGCGAGTTTTGCCACGACCTTTGCTTCAGTTGAAATTGCCGCGTGGTCGGTGCCCGGCACCCACAGTGCGTTTTTGCCAAGCATCCTTGCCCTGCGCACGAGAATGTCTTGAATCGTATTGTTGAGCATGTGTCCCATGTGGAGCACTCCGGTCACATTTGGAGGCGGAATCACTATGCAGAAAGGTTCGCGATTGTCAGGCTCGGAATGAAACAGGCCATGTTCCATCCAGTATGCATACCATTTGTCTTCAACCTCAGAGGGGTTGTATTTAGTGGCTAATTCACTCATGGAGTAATTTTGTTACAGTTATTTTTGCAAAATTACAAAAAAAAACAGAGTTTTCAAGCATGAGCCAAGCGAATTGCAAAAATAGAAAAAGAGTGGAGAGTTATTTTATTTTAAGTTGCGGCAATGGAAATAAAATCTTAAATTTGTGTTCGAAAATAAAATTGTGTCAAAAGTGAAATTATTTTATCGAAAATGTTTGACGGCGTCAGCTGCATTCGCGTTGTTTTTTTATCCTGTCCGATTGATGGCATATGAGGGCATGGAAAGTGATGACAGCGAAAAAAAGGTTGGTTCGTCTATGGGAATAGATGTGAGGCCAAACTATGCCTTTTCTTCATACAGGGATGATTTGCTGAAGTCGCAGTTAAATATGGATGATGCCGATAAAACAAGATTTGCTTCATCGTTCCATCTGAAATATTCATTCTCTTACGGCCCGTCGACAGATGCCGGGCGTTTTTACCCGGGGGCTTATCAGGGAGTGGGAGTCGGTGTAAACGGATTTGGCAACAAGGCGGGACTTGGCATTCCGGTGTCGGTTTATGTGTTTCAAGGTGCTCCCGTGTGGAGATTGGGCGAGGGTCTGTCGCTCGGATACGAATGGAATTTCGGGGCCTCAATGGGATGGAAGACTTGCAATGGTTATGATGCGCATTCAAATTTGATTGTAGGGTCGAGGGTTAATGCTTACATAAATCTCGGTGTGATGATGGATTGGGAAATTACAGACCATCTGTCGATGAACGCCGGAATAGATCTTACTCATTTCTCAAACGGTAACACATCTTATCCAAACCCCGGTGTTAATTTGGCGGGTGTGAGGGTAGGAATGAAATATTGTTTCGGAAGAAGGTTCAGGACTCATGAATATAGAAAAGACACCACAAGCCTTAAACATAAGGTAAGTTATGATGTGATGGCTTACGGGGCATTGCGCAAACGAGTCTACCGTGGGGGAGAGGATCCGGTTTTGCTAAACGGGCATTTCCCTGTGGCAGGATTGAATTTTGCAGTGATGCGCGATTTCAATAAGATTTTCAGGGCTGGATTGTCGGCAGATTTTCAATGGGACGAGAGCACAAACCTTGAAAAATATCATGGAGAGGGCAGCACGGCGGAAGATTTGCGTTTCTACAGGCCACCGTTTTTCAGTCAGGTTTGCTATGGCCTGTCGGCGCGTGCCGAGCTGGTTATGCCTGTTTTTTCTGTCAATCTTGGAATAGGTTATAATTTTATCGGGCCTGTAGAGTCGCGTGCTTCATATCAGATGGCAAATTTAAAAGTGTATGTCACTCCGGGGCTATATCTGAATGTGGGTTATCAGTTGCTCAATTTCAGCCGACAAAACAATCTTATGCTTGGAATAGGCTATACTTTCAATTCTAATCGCTCATCAGGCACCACTATTATGAACGCCTTTTAATACGTAAGAGCACGTTTCTTATAATTTAGAGGTCATAGGGGGCGCAGCCTTATAGTGGATTTTGTCACTTGCTTAAAGGAGCATACCGAGGTATGTGACTGAAAGCAAGTGACAAAATACGCCCAAGGATGCGAGACGGAGGTAGCCTCCAATCAAAATGTCTTGGAGAAGAATGAAGGCGGATAAGCCCAATGCGTAGATGATAAGACCTCTGATAATCATAAGACGCTTTTAATTTTTCTGCACATTAATCCCTTTTTTTAATTTGTAAATATTTACAGATGATAAAACTTTTTGTGTGTAGATAAAAATATCTTGTGTAATTGAAATGTTTTAATTAAATTTGCGCGATTTTTATAAGTGATGTTTTAAGGATAGATGAGAATCTTTTCCTTTAAATCACAAATATAAGATGGGATTATACGATGATTAGTTGTGATTCCAGATGACAATGACTTAATTTTCAATTTTTATCATTTACTAAAAACTATTTACTAACCTTCAATGAAAAAAACAATTAGCAACCCGTTTGTGACGCTGATTGTGCTGTTATTGACTGTCTTTTCGTCGGGTGTGGCTTCTGCCGCCGGTGAATGGACGGTTAATCCGGCCAACTATCGTTACGACATGAGCCTCTATCTTGAGGTGGCTTTCGCGGGGAATGAGGAAACTTTTGACCACACGCGTTTTGATGTGGCTTCATTTGTTGGAGATGAGTGCCGGGGTGTGGCTGAAACTATTGCCGGTGTTGACGGATGTCTTTATATGCGTGTCCGCAGCAATTCTGAATCCGGCGAGTCTCTGTCTTTTAAGCTAAGGAACAGGCAGACAGGTGAGGTCAGGGATGTAGAGGGTGTGCAGATCTCTTTTGAGGCAAACAAGGCTATCGGAATGCCGTCGGCTCCTTTTCAGTTGGTTGTGCAGAATTATTATGATGTCAGCATAACTGCTTCTGAAGGCGGCTCTGTAAATGTGGAGAGTGGCCGTTATCCGGAGGGAACAACTTTGGAGGTCTCGGCTGTGCCTGATGACCAGTATAGCTTTGATGAGTGGAGCGACGGTGTAAAGGAGGCTGACCGCACAATTGTTGTGGATGGCGATATTTCTCTGGTGGCTAATTTCGCGGTGACATGTTATAAACTGACTTATCTTTTGGACGGCGAGGTCTATCTTGAGGAGACGGTTGCCTATGGCAGCAAGATTGCTGCGGCGCCCGCACCAGAGAAGGAGGGTTACACATTCAGCGGCTGGGAGGGCTTGCCCGAAATCATGCCCGCGAAAGATGTGACCGTCAGCGGCTCATTCACAGTCAACAGCTACAAGCTTACCTATCTTTTGGACGGCGAGGTCTATCATGAAGAGACTGTTGCCTATGGCAGCAAGATTGCTGCGGCGCCCGCGCCTGAGAAGGAGGGTTACACATTCAGCGGCTGGGAGGGCTTGCCCGAAGTGATGCCCGCAAAAGACGTAACCGTCAGCGGCTCATTCACAGTCAACAGCTACAAGCTTACCTATGTTGTCGACGGCGAGGTCTATCTTGAGGAGACTGTTGCCTATGGCAGCAAGATTGCTGCGGCGCCCGCGCCTGAGAAGGAGGGTTGCACATTCAGCGGCTGGGAGGGCTTGCCCGAAATCATGCCCGCGAAAGATGTGACTGTCAGCGGCTCATTCACAGCCAACAGCTACAAGCTTACCTATCTTTTGGACGGCGAGGTCTATCTTGAGGAGACTGTTCCCTATGGCAGCAAGATTGCTGCGGCACCCGCGCCTGAGAAGGAGGGTTACACATTCAGCGGCTGGGAGGGCTTGCCCGAAGTGATGCCCGCAAAAGACGTAACCGTCAGCGGCTCATTCACAGTCAACAGCTACAAGCTTACCTATGTTGTCGACGGCGAGGTCTATCATGAAGAGACTGTTGCCTACGGCAGCAAGATTGCTGCGGCGCCCGCGCCTGAGAAGGAGGGCTACACATTCAGCGGCTGGGAGGGCTTGCCCGAAGTGATGCCCGCAAAAGATGTAACCGTCAGCGGTTCATTCACAGTCAACAGCTACAAGCTTACCTATGTTGTCGACGGCGAGGTCTATCTTGAGGAGACCGTTTCCTACGGCAGCAAGATTGCTGCGGCGCTCGCGCCTGAGAAGGAGGGTTACACATTCAGCGGCTGGGAGGGCTTGCCCGAAGTGATGCCCGCAAAAGACGTAACCGTCAGCGGCTCATTCGCTGTCAACAGCTACAAGCTGACTTATCTTGTAGACGGCGAGGTCTATCTTGAGGAGACCGTTTCCTACGGCAGCGAGATTGTTGCGGCGCCCGCGCCTGAGAAGGAGGGCTACACGTTCAGCGGCTGGGAAGGCTTGCCTGAAGTGATGCCCGCAAAAGACGTAACCGTCAGCGGCTCATTCACAGTCAACAGCTACAAGCTTACCTATGTTGTCGACGGCGAGGTCTATCTTGAGGAGACTGTTGCCTATGGCAGCGAGATTGTTGCGGCATCCGCACCTGAGAAGGAGGGCTACACGTTCAGCGGCTGGGAAGGCTTGCCTGAAGTGATGCCCGCAAAAGATGTAACCGTCAGCGGCTCATTCACAGTCAACAGCTACAAGCTTACCTATGTTGTCGACGGCGAGGTCTATCTTGAGGAGACTGTTGCCTATGGCAGCGAGATTGTTGCGGCATCCGCACCAGAGAAGGAGGGTTACACATTCAGCGGCTGGGAGGGCTTGCCCGAAGTCATGCCCGCGAAAGATGTGACAGTAACAGCTGTTTACGATGTCAACTATTATAAATTGACAGTATATCTTGATGGCGAAGTTTATTTTGAGGCAGAACTTGAGATGGGCGCGGAAATCAATATTCCGGATCCAGAGCTCCCCTCAGACAAGGTTTTCGATGGCTGGGTTGAGGAAATCCCTGAGACTATGCCTTCTCATGACGTCGAGATACATGGAACCACTTCTGTATATTCCGGTTTGTCAAGCATATTTGCGGATGAGGACACACTCTTCACTGTCTACAACATCAGAGGCGTGCTTCTGATGAAGGATGTGACACTGCAAGAGGCATCCAAGAAACTCACCGGAGGATTCTATATAATTAATGGCAGAAAAGTGATGATCAGATAAGAAAGGTGACACCTTTCTTTGACCTCCGACTCAAACATCATTCCGAATGTCTTTACACAATATCGGGATGATGTTTGAGTCAGATTTACAGACAAAGGAATTACGATACTACAAAATAGAGAGCATAATAGAAACAACTTTACAATAGGACAATCTAATCCAATTATAAACAACAATCATTTATGTTAAAACCCGTATTAAAAACTCTGCTGGTTGCAGGCGGCATCCTTTCTCCGGCCTTGGCCTGGGGCGGAATCCTGACAGCAGATGAGGCGAAGGGGGTGGCGACAGAATTTTTCAGGAACGCCGAGTTGTCGCGTCTGGCCAGTCCGGATGCGCTTACACTCGCGCACGTCGAGTCTGTCGCTTCCGCTCCTGCTTACTATGTTTTTAATGCCACCGATGAGAGAGGCTTCATTATAGTCTCTGCCGATGATTCGGCTCTTCCTGTGGTGGCTTATTCGTTCAGCTCTATATGGGAGCCCAGAAATGTGCCGGAGCTTGCCGGCAGCCTGCTTGAGAATGCCGGCTATATACCTCAGCCGTTGTCGCTGAGAATGCCGGCCAAAAATTCCGGCCTTGCACAAAAAGTGCTCACCACTCCTACATGGAGCCAGGAGGCACCTTTTAACTGCATGATCCCCAACCATCCGCTTGTGGGCTGTGTGGGCACGGCGCTGGCCGAGATTATGAAGTATCACAGTTACCCCGCCAACCGTCCGGCTTCCTTGGTGAAAGATGGCGAACCCGCTGCCTATGACTGGGGAAATATGCGCAATGACAATTACCGCAGCGGATATTCGGCTGTCGAGGGTGATGCGGTGGCCACATTGGTGGCAGATGCCGCCATTGCGATTGGCACAGACTTCGGAATGTCCAGTTCAAGCGCTTTTGAGGTCAAAGTGCCTTACGCTCTTGTGTCGATGTTCGGATATGATGCCGGTGTGTCATATAAAAAAGGAGCTGAGATGGACCGCGAGTCTTGGGACGCCCTTATCGTCAATGAGATTGACGAGGACAGACCTGTGCTTTATTGCGGTCAGGATGTCTCTGCCGGACACGCATTCGTGTGTGACGGATATGAGATGCATGGCCCCGTAACATATCTCCATATCAACTGGGGCTGGGGGGGCTCTGCCGACGGTTTCTATGCCTCGGACGCACTTAACCCGACGGTTAGCTCAACTCATCATTTCAATGACCTCACAACAATTGTCTACAACATAAAGCCGGCCGCTTCGGTGCAGTCATGGTCGCCGATACATATCACGAGCGATGAATGTCAGGTGGGCATGACACTTGACGTGACCGACCTTCAGCCGGGGACATCATTCAAGTTGAGGGCAGGGTCTTTGAAAAATATCACTAACGACAACTTTTCAGGGTCGATTGCATTGGCAGTTTTCACTGCTGACGGCACATTCCGCCAGCTCCTCTGCGATGAGAGGAAGTTTGGTCTGAAGTCGTTGACCTCAGTGAAGTATATTGATTTCAATGGGACAGTCCCTGCCAATGTGGCCATAGGAGACGGCGACGTGATACGCCTTGTCACCAAGAATGACAATTCCGGAGAGTGGCTTCCTGTGGCAAACGACCTCATGACAGTCGGCGAAATAAAGTGCAAGGGTTATGACATTCCTTATTTCAGCATAAGTATCCCGGCTCAGCTTGAGGGTGTGGAAATCACATATGATGAGCCTCGTGTCATAAAATGCCGTGATTTCTCTTTCAAAGTAGCCGCCACATCTCCCGACAAGGTTGTGACTGTCAAGGCCAACGGATTTATCCTCACTCCCGGGGCTGAGAACCGTTACACACTTAGCAATGTCACCTCTGACCAGGATGTGACAATCATAGTGCAGAACGCCGCCGATGTTGTGTCTAAGCGTAGCGTGTGGGTAGAGGCCGGAAAATTGTCACAGACAATAAAGGAGACAGAAACGGGCACAATAAAAGACCTTACTCTCTATGGCTCGATAGATGCGAACGACTTCACGTTCATACGTGAGAGAATGAAACTGAACCGCCTTGACATTTCCGGCGTGAACATTGTTGCAAACGGAACTAATCCGGCTAACGCCATCCCCGCGAAAGCATTGAGCGGCTGTGGCTCGCTGCAACAGATTATTCTGCCAAGGAATGTCAACACATTCAAGAGTGGGTGTTTCAGCTATAGCGGTCTTACCTCTATTGAGATTCCGGCATCGGTGTCAACATGGGAATACAACATATTCCTCGGATGCAGCGGACTTTCTGAAGTGATTGTAAGACGCTCCTCTCCGGCATGGATTAACTGGTGTGTGTTCCAAGGCACCCCAAAATCTAAACTCATTGTGCCGGTGGGTGCTTCCGCCGCTTATATGGGGAAAGATTATTGGAAAGAGTTCAAGACAATTGAAGAGCAGAATGCTGAGGCGGCCACATCTTACACAGTGACCGTACAGGATATGAGCGGAATCAAGTTTGTGCCTGTCACTGAATCTTCTGAAGTGGCTCCAGGCACAAAATACGAGTTCAAGGTAGAGACCGATGACTCGTATGGCGACGCCACAGTGGAACTCTATGTCAACAGCACCCGGCTATATGCAGGGCAAGACGGAGTGTTTAGCTTTATGGTCAACAGCAATTCATTGATTCATGCCAATTTCCGTCAGCCTGAAAGAAGCGGTGCCGATTCTCCATGGAAGATTACCGGCGTAGCCGGCGGTGTCGGCCTTGTGACTGACATGGTGAATGTTGCCGCCGGAAGGGCTTTCACTATCCGTGCCAACGCTCTCGCCATACCTTCCGACAACGCCAATGTCTATTATGCGGCGGCGCTTACTGATAAAGATGGCCGCATAAAGGAGATTATTTCGCAGATAATACTTAACGCAAGCTACAATTTCGGGAATCTCCCCAATAATTTCAACTGTCAGGTGAAAGAGTCCACAGTCCGTGAGGGTAATATGATCCGTATCGTGACCTCGCTCGACAAGAAACTGTGGAGCCTCGTGAATGCAGACAACGATACTATAGTTGACCGTCTTGACGCCATTGGCAACCGCGTGGTATATTATAATGTCAATATGCCACAAAATGTGCAGGGTGCAGTCATTCAGGGTGGCGCCACACAGGTGGTGAGGGGTATGCCTTTCAATCTTAAGGTCACTCCGGTCTCTGTTGACGACCGCATCACAGTGGCGGTCAACGGCATCAACAAGGTTGTGGATGCCGCAATCGCCAATGTCTCTATTCCGGCTGTACTGGAAGACCTGGAAATATCGATACAGGTGAATCCCAAAGGGGCTAACTCCTATACTGTGGTGAATGTGCGAGAAGGTGAACTTGACGCGAAAATCGCTCAGTGTCCCGCCAGACTGAAGGTAATAGGGGTCATGAGGTCGGAAGATTTTGACGCGTTCCGTAAACACGCCTCGACAATTGTAGACCTTGACCTTGCAGACGTCACCATAAAGGGTGCCGTCGACCTTGCCAACGCTATCCCGTCGAAGGCGTTCGCTTCGACAGGGTTTGAACAGACGGCGTTGAAGAACATAATCCTGCCTACAAACCTTGTCAACATAGAGGAGAACGCTTTCTACCGTTGTGTGGGAATCTCTGAAATCACACTTCCGTCTACGGTGGCTTATGTGGGTTCCGGAGCCTTCTCGACCTGTGCCGGGCTTAATAAAATCATTGTTCAGGGCACTCTCCCTCCGGCAACAGGCACAATGAACCCGTTCCCGGATAATTCGGCCGGAATAACACTTGAGGTGCCGGCTGGCGCCGAGGGGGCATACAGCACCGCAACCTATTGGAAAGACCTCGGACAGGCCACGTCAAAGAAATATTACAATATCCAGATTGACCCCGAACGCTCGTTCAACTATAATGAACACTATACGTTGACAAAGATTGATATCTCCAACGGGACAGCGAGGGTCACAATCGGTCTGCCCAACTTTACACCGACATCTTATAAGGAAAACCCGACCTATCGTCCGGGCGTGGCGTTCAAATTGTATGACAACGGCAAAGATGTGACCACCACATCCTCTTATGTATGTTACGGCCAGCATTCAGTAGAGTTGAATCCGGATCCATTTTATCAGCCGGGAAGTGCCAAGTATCCTCAGGACCACACGATCGATGTAGTGTTCCATTATCCGATAGACATTCATTGCCCCTCAGGACTGAAGGCTGAGTTTGTGGAGCTTAATGAGGCGAATCTGTGGCGAAGCGCGAACATGAATCTGTTCGACCCGAACTCCAACGCAGTCCGCAATCTGTTCAAGGAGGGAGAGGACTACAAGTTCAAGGTGGCGGCCGAGGCGCAGAATGTAGAGGCCAAAGTGAAGTGCGTAAGCCGTAATCTGGTTTCATTCGGAGAGAACCCACAGTTCACAAACGTTGAGAGTGTGCTTACTCCGGATGAGAACGGCATTTACACGATAAGCAACCTGCAGGGTGAAATCAGCATCACTGTCACTGCAGACCTTGTGGTGGAAGACGGCTCTGTGATTCCCTCTGAGGAGATTGCTCTTGTAAGTGCAGATGATGCGGCTCTTCTTACCAATATCGGAGTCAGCGGAGAGGTGAGCGAAGACACGTTTAAGGAGATTCGAGAGAAGTTCAACTCTTTGGAGACTCTTAATATGTCAGAGATGTCGAATGAGTCAATTCCGGACAATGCGTTCTCAAATATGGAGAAACTTGAGAGTGTCGTAATTCCTGAAAGCGTTAAGTATATCGGCAGCGGAGCTTTTGCAGGCTGCTCTAACCTTGAGTCGGTGACACTCCCCGGAGTGTTGTCTATCGGCGATGGCGCTTTCGAGGGTTGTGGCTCGTTGACAAGCGTGACTGTTCTCGGCGTTGCCGAAAGCGTAGCCGAGGAGGCAAGCGGTCTCAGGGCTCCTGCGGCTTCCGGCATCACAGAAGCGTCGTTCCGTGGTTTGAACCCGAACTGTCTCATATATCTGTCTGAAGGTTTTGAGGCTGGGGTAGGTGAAACTCCGAATGTGATAGTAAACGGCAACGGGGTCCGTGTGGCAAGCGCCGACATCGCTCTTGACGGAGAATATCCGTTTAACGCCCCTGCAAGTTTCAGCCTTGCTGACCACAGCATTTCGCTGACTCTTGAAATCCCCGGCACTGTAAGTGACGACAATGACGGATGGAGGGGCATAGTGCTTCCGTTCACTCCCGATTCTGTTGAATATGGCGTAGAGTTCACTCCTCGCGGAGAGAAGGTGCTTAATCTTCTGTCATTCTCAGAAGGCGAGGACGCCCTTTCCTCACAGGACACTATTGTGGCCAACCGTCCTTATCTGGCAAGTGTGTATGCTCCGTTTGCAAAAGTCCCTGTCACTTTTGTGGCGAAAGGGAAGTCTACTGCGGAGGAATTTGTGTATGATGTCAACTACACTCCGGCGGCAGAGGAGATAAGCGCACGCGGAGGCATGTTCACTCTTCGTGGGTCATTCGATGGCATTGCAGACATCGCTGAGGCATATGTGCTTGATGAGGCCGGCGTGGCGTTCAGCCGTGTTGTGGCAGACAGCGTCGCCGCTCTGCGTCCATTCTCTGTTTATGCCAACGCGAATGTAGCTGACGCTCCGGCTTCGCTGGCTGTAGGCACACATCCGATATGGGTGCTGAATCCTGTTTCGTCAAGGGTGTCAGGCTCTAAACTCTATCGTTCTAACACTATAGACCTTGCTTCCGAGACACCGGGCGCTTCAATATATTACACACTTGATGGCTCAGACCCGGTTGGCAGCGAGACGAGAATAGCCTATTCATCTCCATTCACACTCGACGCTGACAGTGTCGCTATCAACGCGGTGGCGGAACTTAAGGGTTATGTGTCAGACGCTGTGAGCATGACATATGAATTGAGAAAGACGACCGTTGACTATAATTTCGAAGAGGGCTGGTCATGGATTTCCCACAATGTCGAGAACGAGATAGCGGTTAAAGACATAATGGGAGAAAATGTTGACCGTGTGCTCTCACAGACTCAGGAGGCTATACGCGATCCTCAGCTTGGAGTGGTAGGCAACCTTGAGAATCTTAATCCGCTTGAGGCATACAAGGTGTTTGTAGAAGGAGAGAATGCCAATTCTGTCGTGAATGGAATATCATTTGACCCCTCAACACCTGTCACACTTCAGAAAGGCTGGAACTGGATTGGCGCACCGATAGAGGATGGCAGCCTTGCCCTCGGCGACCTCTTTGCGAATCTTGTTGCTGAAGAAGGCGACATGGTTGTAGGCCGGGAAGGATTTGCACAGGCCGACTCAGAAGGGAACTGGGTTGGCGATCTGAATGCGCTTATCCATGGTCGCGGCTATATGTATCTCAGCGGAAGCGAGAGATCGTTCTCATATAACACAGTCCCGTCAGAGGACGCTTCTGTTGAAAATGTGGCTAAAGTGGTTGCTGTCGCTCCATGGATTGCCGAAAGAAGCAAGTATCCCTCTGTGATGCCTGTCATATCCAGGGTTGTTACAGAAGGTGGACTCTTGGCAGAAGACGGCGAATTTGAGGTCGGAGCCTTCTGTGGCGATGAATGTCGCGGCACAGGAGTTTATGTCGATGGTATGTTTATGGTGAGCGTGTTCGGAAATACCGGCGACGAAATCAGCTTCCGTCTGCTTTCAGTTCCGTCAGGCCGTGAGAGCATACTGTCTCAGACAATTCTGTTCTCAGAAAATCCTGTAGGCTCATTGAAGTCGCCGTATATCATTGACGCATCGGAGACTACAACTGTTGACGGCGTTTCTGCCGGCGATTGCAGGCTCTATGTGGAGAACGGGACATTGGTGATTGTCGGTGACATTGATTCCATACAGTTGGTGGAGGTTTATGATGTGGCCGGCGTGAAGAAAGTGCCCACATATGTCATGGCAGGCGACTCTATGAAGATTGACAGCCTTGACGCGGGCGTGTACATAGTGGTCATCAAGTCAGACAAAGGACGCAGCAGTCATAAGATTGAGATAAAGTAAGGAAACGTCCCTGAAAGGATCCGATTAATTCAGTATGCCGCCTTCCGGAGCTTTTAAGCTACAGAAGGCGGCATTTTTTAAACAAAACACAGGACTGGATCGTTAAGATAAAAGGGCGGCCGGTCATGACATTCATATGGCTGCCAAATCAGGATTCAAGATTCAAAAGAATATATTAAAATGAAACTGGCAGAAGCATTAAGTTGTCGTGCCGCATTGGCTGATAAAGTCCGGCAGTTGGGCTCTCGTTTGAACGATTGTCTGAAAGTTCAGGAAGGGGATGTCCCGATAGAGACCCCTGAGCAGGTGGTGGCCGAGCTTGACGGAGCTCTCGGAGAGTTGCGGCAATTGATTTATGCAATCAACATCACCAACACAAGCACTGAGGTTGATGGCCGGAGTGTCACGTCGATGTTGGCGGAACGTGATGTCTTGAAAATGCGGGTGCGAACACTTTCAGATGGCTTGCGACATCTCACAGAACGCGAAGACCGCTACAACCGCAATGAGGTGAAATATGTGAGGACTGTGGATGCTGTTGAATTTCGGAAGCTGGCAGACAGGAGCGCGTCGCGTCTGAGAGAACTTGATTTGAAAATACAGTCGATTGGCTGGGTCACAGACCTGATTGAAGAATAGCATGACAGAAGCATTACGGCCGGCGGAATAGAGAGGGATTGGCGGCGACGCAAATTTAAATTCATATGCTTGCCCGAAGAGCCACGGGAATTTTTTTTGTATGGCGCAGGCTCCGCATCGGGTATAAGGGCATAACGCATGTTCATTGACGAACGCACACTGCAGCACCAAGCATCGGCTGTCTCTCTCCATCCGTCGGCCATTGTTTGCCTCATTGGCATGTTTCCTGTTTTCGTCAGGCGACAGCCCGTTAATCTGTATTTCGGCTATAGAATAGAATGGATTAAAAGAATAGAATGGATTAAAGTCAAAAAGAATGTAATGACCTTGCGAAGAATATATAAAAAAAGAAGCGCCATTTGAATGTGCGCTTCTTTTTGTTATTATCAGTCGGTTGTCTTTGGAGATTCTGTGTTTGAATTCTGTTTTTTATGCTTGTCCATTTTGACTCGCATTGTGTCGAATCCTTTTCCGTAGACACCGTTGGCGTTGCTCTGGGTGATAAACGCGTTGTTGTCGATTGATTTTATGATTCGGAAAATAGTGACCGACTCAATTTTTCTACACCATACGAGGAGCACTTTCACCTCATGTTTTGAATACCATCCCATGCCGTCGATGACAGTCACGCCTCTGTGGGCGTCGTTATTGATGCTGTCTGCAATTTCAGCCCACTTTTGCGAGAATATGATGAACTGTGTGGCCTGACGGTTAGTGTTGATAATCATGTCGGTGATGTAGGAATAAATGAAAATGGTGACCCAGCCGTAGATGATTCTTGGGATGCTCTCCTGGATTCTCGCCTCCATGTCGCCGTTGAAAGGCAGAAAGAATGTCAATGCCACGATAGTCATGTCAACCGCCATAAGGATTCGTCCCACACTCACGTTCGACACTTTTGTGATCATTGCCGCGATTATATCGGAGCCACCTGATGTGCCGTTGTGAATGTAGATCGTGCCTATGCCGAATCCGCAAAGGATTCCGCCGAGCACAATACTCATGGCTGTGTCGGCTATCAACGGAGGATGCGATGTGAAGTAACCCTCAATCAATCCGACGAACAGAGAAACGCCGGTGGCTCCGAATACAGTGCGGATTGTGAAAGTTCGGCCAAGAAGCTTGTAGCCGCCGATGACGAGCATAAGGTTGACTCCATACATGGTGACTGCCACCGGCACAAATGTGTTGGTGGCGAAATAGACCAAAGTGCCGAGACCAGCCATGCCGCCGATCACAATGCCGTGAGGCAGAATGAATGCAGAGAATCCCACGGCATAAATCATGAGACCAATCAGAATCATGATGTAGTCTTTGGCATTCGACATCAGACTGTCGTATTTTTGCTTTGTCATGTCGTTGTTATTAATTGGTTTTAGATTTTAAAATTCGTTCTCAGGTTTCAAAATGAAAGTTCAGGCTCCGGATTACAGGTGTTGGCAGAGCCGGTTGCTTTCAAATTTTTTGCAAAATTAATTCCATTTTTCGAATTGACAAATATTTGCGCTTGATAAAACATTGGTGGAAAAGAAAAATCGTGAGATGTTATTCTGTGGCTTTTTTAGGTTGATTTTGTCGTTTTGTTTTAATGCGCTAATAATCAGTTATTGTTCGCTTAAATGTAAAGGTCGCCCGTGATTCGGACGGCCTTTGCATTTTTCATTTTTCGTTGGTTGAAAGCGCTTGCGTTATTAATCAGCGCACTGTGCCGGGATATGCGTCGAGCGCGGCGCGAAGCACTTCCACTGCCTCTTCAAGGTCTTCTTGCTTGAGCACATAGGCCACACGAACTTCATTGTGGCCCATGCCGGGAACTGTATAGAATCCGGCTGCCGGGGCCATGAACACTGTAGAGCCGTTATAGCTGAATTCTTCAAGACACCAACGGCAGAAGTCTTCTGCATTTTTCACCGGGAGCCTGGCCACTGCATAGAAGGCGCCCATGGGCATGGGTGCAAACACGCCGGGTATGGAGTTTAAGCCCTCAAGAAGGAAGTCGCGGCGGCGGCGGTATTCTCCGAAAGCTTGCTCAAGATAGTCGTTGGGGGTGTCGACAGACGCTTCAGCCACAAGCTGGCCAACAAGAGGCGGGCTAAGACGAGCCTGGCAGAATTTCATCACAGTGTCGTGGAGTTCCTTATTGCGAGTCACAAGTGCGCCGATTCGTATGCCGCATTCGTTATAGCGCTTTGAAACTGAATCTACCACAACCACCTGGTCTTCGATTCCTTTAAGCTGGAGAGCTGAGATTATAGGCTTGTCGGTGTAGCAGAACTCTCTATAGACTTCATCGGAGAAAAGGAACAGGTCGTGACGTTTCACGATGTCGCGTATCTGTTCAAGCTCCTCTTTGCTATAGACGTAGCCGGTGGGGTTGTTGGGGTTGCATATAAGGATTGCCTTGGTGCTCGGCGTGATACATTTTTCAAATTCCTCTATGGGAGGAAGGGCGAAGCCGGAATCGATTGACGATGGCAGGCCGATGATTCTCGCGCCGGCAGTTTTTGAGAAAGCAACGTAGTTTGCGTAGGCCGGCTCGGGCAAAATAACTTCGTCGCCCGGGTCAAGAGCCGCAAGAAAGGCAAACAGCACGGATTCCGAGCCTCCGCAGGTCATTATAATCTGTTCGGGAGTTACGTCAATGTCGAAACGTTTATAATATTCCGCCATTTTGCGTCGCAGTGAAGGGAGGCCGTCGCTGGGCGAATATTCGAGCACAGTTCTGTTGATGCTATGGAGGGTGTCGAATGCTGCCTGAGGGGTAGGGAGGTCAGGCTGGCCGATATTTAGAGAGAGAATCTTGATGCCGCGAGCCTGCGCTGCTGCGGCATAAGGAGCGAGTTTCCTTATAGGTGAGGCCGGCATCACTCGGCCTCTGCGTGAAATTGAGGGCATAGATTTAAGCTTTAGGCGGCGTCGGCTTAATTGCCGACACTCAAATGCAAAATTAATAAAAAATTGAAATTGTTAGCAGATTTGTGAATAAATTTTATAGCGCATCAATAATTTTTATTACGCTCTTAAGGACGAGGGCAGGTTTATAGAAGTCACAAATATACATTGAATAATTGATGTTCACATTTATTTCGTCTCTTTTTAGTGAAGCATCTACAAAAATATTGTGAAAAATTGTTTTGTTGTTGCCTGTTAAAAGAAAGGCGCGACGTTGAATCATAGCCCAACGTCGCGCTGTCTGGTAGCGATTATTTTGATTAGTTGTTCTCCAATATATAGATGCGGGTCTCCAATGCTGTGATTATTTCCTCAAGATTTGTGATTCTACTCTGAAGTTCGTTAATAATATCTGACATCATCATGTAGCGGTTCTCAATTTCAGCTTGCATATCATACATCTTACCGATGGTGTCTTTAAGCATAACTTCAATGTCGAATGTCTTTGATTCTGTTTCATATATCCGCTGTCTGCTTTCTTCGATAATAGCCCTGTTCTCTTCGATGAATGCACGATTATTATCCACGTCATATATAATATCGGCGGTTTTTGCATCGAGCGAACTGATGGCATTATAAATACCTTCGGAATCTCCTGATTTGGCAGCATACATGGCAGTCGGAACTGATTGTATTGCCGATTCGTAAATAGAACTGTAGTTTTGGCCGCCATTTATGTCGACGCTTACGCGAAGAACGAGGTTGCCTGCTGCCCAGTCTATGCCGGATAGCCCATTTTCGGATGAACTGCCGATAAGCCATTCCACAAGTCCTTGATTGTTGGATGTCACTGTTGTTGTCTCCTCAAAGAGTGAGGCATTGTTCAAAAGGATTTCAAACTTGAATCCAACAGGAGAATCTGCCACAGGTTTCCCTTCTGCATTGTTGATTACTGCCTGATAATTCATTGTGTTGATGTCCGCGAAGAGGGGGAGGGAGAAGAGAAGAAGTATTGCGAGAGATAAAAACTGTTTCATTTTACAAAAAATTTAAATGATTTATATGATTTGTTTTCAGCAACGACGGCAGCAACATACATGCCGGGCTCCAAAGTTGATATATCGATTGTTGTTGCCGGCTCATCCGAGAATTCTGAGATGATAATTTTTCCGGTGCTGTCGGCAATTGCATATCGGCAATTGCCGTAGTCTTCAGGAAGCGTCACAATAAGTGTGTTGAGCGATGCATCATAGAAGATTTCAATGCTGTCATTTTCATTGAAAGTGATATTCCCGATTCCTGCCGACATGCCTGAGCCGTTAGTGAGGAGTCCGAATAACCCTTGAATTAATGTCACAGACGTTTCTGTCATCTTCGGGCTTGAAAGATACGCTCCGACCTGTTGGCTTACAGTGTGGTTGTCGAGCGTGACAATAGAGATTTTGGAAGTGTAGTCCGGAAGAATGATTTCCGGATTCTCCGACATCATTATTCCCGGAGAGAGCAACCCTGCGGCAAGGACACAAATCTCTTTTGTAAAAGGATTCATAATGAAATAGTTAATTTGAAATATTAAAGAATAACTAATAGTTGTATTCCTAATAAAATCAATTATTTCCAAAGAAAAATTGATTTTATTAGGAATATGCCCATGATGTTTAATTCAGAGTGTTGCTTAATATTTGCCATCCCATTGAACGTGGAAGTCCACAAGATGACGTGCGCTGCCGGAAGTCATGGCTGTCGAAAGATTGTCGCTGGTGTAGACATCATCCCCGGAGGCACTCATGCTTACCGGAGCGAGGTCGCTTGACAGTTCTCTGAATAATTCTCCATTGTTGCGCAGAGAATAGAATTCACATTTTATGTCTTTTTCGAAAACATATCTTTGGCCGTTTTCAATTTCTGCATGGTCTTTCTTGGGAGTTAGCGTCACAATGAAGGCGTAATCCCTGGGGGCTCTTTCCGGCGGAAGAGAGAAAGAGTAGGCCCATGTCTTCGGCTCTGTCAGATTGAATGTGATAGCCTCGCCGCGCTCGTTGCGATAACTTACTTCCACGTCATAGAAATCAAACGTGAGTTGATTTAGAGTCACGGAATAGTCCACATTTATCGACTTGATAGCCATCGGGTCGATGTCATCGTCAGAGTCGCATGATGAAAGAGCCGGTGTAAGTCCAAAAAGTATTATGGCTCCAAATAGGAATGAAAATAATTTGTTCATGATTTTAATTATTTAGATAATTGTTTTTTACCGTTGATTATAAATATTCCTTTTTCAGGATTATTTTGGGGACGGCCAAGGAGGTCGTATGCCTTGGAGTTTCTGTCGGCAGATTCATCAGAAACGCCCTCTACGGCTCCTGTCGGGTCTTCTCCCTTATTTATGAGTGTGATTACGATTTCATTTCCTGTATAAGAAGGCCCGTAATGAAGGAATGTGTATGGCACACGCGAAGTGTGGCTGAAATCAATGATGCGACCATCTTCACCCATATTCATGAATCTATTGGTTCGATAATAGTCCAGACCCTCCAGCTCCACAATTAATGCTGATTATCAGTAGTTTGTAAGATTAACACCCAATTTTACACCCAGAAACGTAA